>ERZ888423.960-NODE-960-length-27469-cov-16.062049_pt1 | contig 27469 bp, 29 predicted proteins | sample MGYA00520523_ERZ888423 | MGnify/ENA primary metagenome ERZ888423 (study PRJEB32303, sample SAMEA104408611) | aquatic metagenome | biome: Brackish water; feature: Pelagic; material: water | place: Baltic Sea | collected 2014-06-08T10:24:00 | depth 30,27 m ...
CGAGGAACAGCCCTGCTGCAACAACAAGGAAACTCGATGCCAGCGTCACGACCCACCGGCGTGGCATTTTTCGTTCGAGCCAACCCACATTAATCGTGATCATGAGCGTGATCATCTGGCCGCCGATGAAGGCGTACGACACCGCCGCTTTGGATCCGAGGGCTTCGAGCGCAGCTAACGGCACGACGCCAACCATCACCGAACGCGAGAGCCCCTCAAGCCCGCCAAGTCGCGCCAACTCAACGGCGGCATTCGCATCGAGTTGCTCCAAGCCCACGGGGCGGCGCCAGCGCATCGCCCACAAAGCTACGCGACTCGGCGTGTAGACGAAGCAGTCTGATCTTCAAGCACGCAGTGAGTTGCCGGATCGGTGCAAATGCCGGATTGTTTCGCTTTTTGTTATTGATACGCCGCTCGGCGCCGCGGCCGCATCGCAGTCGGGAGACCGATGGTCTTTCTACGTCCTCGCTGATTCGATCGAGGATTCCCTGGTGATTTGTTCGCCGTACCGTTTGGTGACGGGCGAATTGATGTTGGCGGTCACGTTGTCGACATCGTGGCCGTGCTGAACGACATCCCGCTGCTTCTTGTTCCAGTCGCCGTTCTTGTTCCAGTCGCCGCTCGTGTTGCTGTTCCGGTCGGTGTCCCATCCGGCGGGGGTTCGGCCCATTCGGGTTCGCGGGCGCCGGCGGGCAAGATGGTGGTGCCGTCGGGTGTGATGAGGAAGAGTCGGCCGCTGGTAGCGCGGCGACTGCGGATGTGGTTGGCGTGTTTCCATCGGTCGTGGGGTCCGCAGAGTGGCATCGCGTTTGCCTGATTGGTTGTCCCGCTGTCGCTGGCCCATTCGTTGCGGTGGTCGACGTCGCACAGTGTTGCCGGGATATCACAGCCGCGGTGGGTGCAGGAAGTGACCAACAGTTGCGCGGCTTGGCGTGCTTTGCCAGTGAAGAGTCGTTGGGTGCGGCCGAGGTTGATCACGACACTGTCGGCATCAACAACAACGCGCCGGAGCCGCCCAGTGATCAACGCGCGGAGAGCAACGTCGGGATGTACTGATGTGCCGGTGCTGGTTTCGCATCGATGTTTCGAGAGGTCCGCCGCGGCGGCAGTGAACACGTTGTCGGGTAACCCGAAAACGTTGCGGTCCTCGACCAGGCCGTGTTCGAACAGGGCGTTGCCGGCCGAGATGTGGTCGAACACAATGTTGACCAACGGAACCGGTGTAACGCCATCAGCAGGCACGGTTGCCCAGGCCATAAAGATGTGGTGCAGGGCATCAAATTTGCGTTGATCGCCAGTGCGTGGCAGCGGATGGTTCAACGCGTCGTCACCATGTTCGGCGCGTCGTGCGGCGCAGTCGGTGGCGAACTCGCCTTGTACTGCGAGTTCAAATATTTTGGTCATCTCGGCAGCTGCTTGGGGGCTGCCACCGGAAGCGTGCACCCCAACCGCACCGTTGTTATCGCGGACGCTTGCGGTGCGTTGGTCGTGCTGAAACTGTTGGGTGTCGAATGCCCCGTCGGGGTCGGCGCGATCTATGAAGTGGTTGATGATTTTGTCGAAGTCGTTGTACTCGAGCTGTTCGGCTTGTTCGAGCAGGATGGGTACGAAGTCAGCGAACTGGTCACTGGCGCGAGGATGGGTTGCTGCGGTCGCGAGCCGGTCGATCTGATCGACACCGACGCGCCCGGTGAGGAACGCGTCGCCGATGGTTTCATGACTGTTGATGAGGTCGGCGCGACGCCGGATCCGGTTGGCGTGGGCACCGGAACAGTTCAGGGTGCCTTTGAGGTAGGTGCGGATTGAGCGGTGTCCGCCGTCGCGAAACGAACCGCGTGCCGACACCACAGCAACCGCTGCAGCAAGGCGTGTAGCGGTTGCCCGTTGAGCCAATTCGGTTTCGGCAATGACCGCATCGAGTTCGGTTGCCGACAACGTCGTCAACTCCTCGATCAGATCCACGAACATACGTACGATTATACCGAACTCAGCTCATCATATCTACCCGTCTAGCAGGTGCGATTCACCTGCGCTCGGCCGTGGTGACACGGTCCCCGGAGGCTGGTCCTGATGACGATCTGCGCATCGAACGCCGGGTCAGCCGAGCCGATCGGATACTCCACAACCCGAAGCGAGAGGGCCGTGCAGAGCCGTGTTTCCGGCCACTGTGGTGGCACAAGAATTCTGAAGAATCTTGGGCTTCAGACCGACGATCGTGCATCAGAGGATCTCGTCGGACCAGGGCCCACGAAATGGCAAGGCGGACACGACAGCCAACTCCATCAGCAGTACCGTCGAGACTGTGCTGAGCGCTGACCAACGTGCCTGAGGGGGACACACTTCGCCGGGCCGCAGAGATGCTGACGCCAGTGCTTGAAGGGCAAGTAGTGACCGATCTCTGGTTCAAGAAGCTGCGCGGCTACCGACCGCGCGTCGCTGACACGATTCACAGCGTCGACGCCGTCGGCAAGTACCTGCTCATCGAGTTTGATCGGAACCTCGTACTCCACACGCACCTCGGCATGTCGGGGTCCTGGCGTACGAGCAGCGTCGACAGGCCAATCCCGCGGGACCCGAAGCTGCGCATCGTGATCGAGACTGCATTGGGTCGCGCGCTGTGCTTCGCCGCTCCCGATATCTCGACACACATTGCCGGGTCTTGCACGGCGCCAGCGGATCGGCTTGGCCCCGACTTGAGTAACGACGACGTTGACCTCGATGTCGTGGTGGCAAACAGCCGGGCCCGCGCAACCGACACGACCACACTTGCCGAACTGCTGCTGGATCAGCAGGTCGCGGCCGGCGTCGGCAACGTGTTCAAGAGTGAAGCGCTCTTCGTCGCTGGTTTGCATCCGTTCATTGCCGTGGGTGCAATGACCGACGATCAACTCCGCAAGTTGTGGTCGATCGCGCACCGCCAGCTGGTCGCCAATCGGGCGACGCCGTACCGCTCGACAACTGGGCGAGGCAACGAAGGTCGCACGCACGTGTACGGCCGTCACCGGTTTGCCTGTCGTCGCTGCGACAACTCGATTGACTTCTCGGCCGCCGGCCAGCGCACCGCCCGCAGCACGTATTGGTGCTCGTCGTGCCAGCCCACGCCGGGTTGATGCTGACTACAGGACCGCGATGCGCAGGAGGTTGGCGAGCTCGAGAACAAAGCGACTTGGGCCGGTTCCGCTGACCAGCGGCTCGGACTCGATCACCTCGAGCGCCTTGGCGGAATCGGGGGAGTAGAGCACCGCAACGTCGAGGCTGTCGTGGCGCAGCACTTCCGCTGCGAGGCCATCGGGGTTGCGGTCGCCATGCAGCGCCCCCTGGCGAGACGTCCAGACGAATCCGACCGACGATTTCGACCCGACGATCCGCTCAGCAACGACCCGTGTACAGGGGTAGTGCAGCCCGCCGGTGCCCGTGAGTTGCTCACGAACAAGCCCGAGACGCGCCAACGCACCGTCACGCAGGTCGACGAGTCGAACCTGATGCCGCAGCCGCAGCCGATGCAGGGTGTAGGCCTGGAGGGTCGCGGCATAGATGCGGGGGTTGGGGCCCGACGCCTCGTGGAGCGCTGACTCCAACAACGACGCCGAGCGCTGCGCAGCGATGTAGCTGTGGCCGCGAGCACCGAGCGGGGAGAACCGTCCGTTACCGCTTCCTGGGGGAGCGAACGGCTGGGTGCCGTGCGCGGTCCGGGCAACACGGAACCATTCGGTGCCCGTATCGAGCGTCTGCGTCAGCAGCGATCGCCGATCGATGTCACTCGGCCCGACGATCGGGCAGTCGGCCTGGCCGCACGGGGCATCACGCATCGACGAGTCCGTCGACCGCCCTCATCACGTCAGGATTCCCGATGACGTCGATGGGCCGAGCGTCGATCCATGGGTTGAGCGCCGTGAACCATTGCCATTGCGCCCAACCGCTGAGGCCCGCGCCGGATAGCCGCGTGACGACTGCCGCCACCTGTTCATTGACGTCGAACACCTCGTCGAGCTGGAACGTCGGGATGAGCGTCATGCCGCCGTGATCGATGACGAAGATCCGGCCGCGGCTCCGGTGCCGTTTGACCCACTGGCGTGCAGCGAGCACGGTGCTGTTGCGGCCCTGCGCCAACCCGCTGTAATCGACCGACGGTTCCTGTGCGGCAAGATGGTCTCGCGCAAGCCTGACCAATCGTGCCTGCTCGACCGCGGCACGATCGAGCATGGGTGGAGCGGACGGAAGATCGTTCGTCAGCGCAGCGAGAGCCCTCATGTCATGAGCGTACCAAATATAGCAAAGAGCGTCATGTGTGACATAGCGGTGAACGTTTGCCCGGACGAGGTTGCGAAGATGGCAGCGTCAGCGTCAACGTCAGCGTCAACGTCAGCGTCAAGGACGAAACGGCGGTACACAGAGCGCATGGCCGACCTTCCCAACTGTCCAATCTGCACGATGCCTGACCCGCTCACCACCGACGATGGCTATGAGTGCGCCACGTGCGGTCACGAATGGATGGGGGCTCCCGTCGACGACCTGGCCAACATTCGCGATGCCAACGGCAACCTCCTCGCCGATGGTGACGCCGTCACAATCATCAAAGACTTGAAGACTGACGGCAAGGCCGGAGGGGTCAAGGCCGGTGCCAAGATCAAGTCGATCCGCCTCATTTCCGGCGACCACGAAATCGACGGCAAGGTCGATGGTCGTCAACTTCTGATCAAAGCCGAGTTCGTCAAAAAGGCCTGAGTAGCCAAGCCGACCTGCTCGGCCGCGGTCGACAACGTGATGGTTCGTGATGGTTCGAGATGGTTTGAAATGGTTAACGTTGCCCCGGTGACCAGGCTGATCGATGACGAGACACGGCAGGCGTACGCGCGTCACGGTGCAGTCGTCGTGCGACAGGCTTTCGATGCCGAGCATGTTCGGTGGGCCACCGAAGCAATCGATGCGAACCTGGCGGCGCTGTCCCCTCGCGCTAAACGTGCGAGCACCGACGACGATGCCCCCTTCATCGAGGACTTCTGCAACTGGCAGCGACTTCCCGCCATGGAGCGATTCATTCGCGAGTCGCCTGCTGCCGAGATCGCCGCCGAACTCAGCAATTCTGACCAGATACGGCTGTACCACGACCACGTGCTCGTGAAAGAGCCCGGTACTCGCCAGCGCACGCCGTGGCACCAAGACCAGCCGTACTACAACGTTGACGGCCGGCAGAACGCCAGCATGTGGTTTCCGGTCGACCCGGTGCCGAAGGAATCCAGCCTGCAAATTGTTGCCGGCTCGCACAGCGGGCCCTGGTACATGCCGCGCACGTTCCTCGACGCGCAGGCGAAGTGGTTCCCTGAGGGGAGCCTCGCTGATCTTCCTGATTTCGAAGGTGACATCGATCGTGATGCCGATAGTTGGCACATTCTTTCCTGGGAGCTCGAGCCAGGCGACGCCGTCTTCTTCAATATGTTGAGCGTGCATGGAGCAGCGGGAGTAGCGGGCCCCGGTCGCCGACGAGTGCTGTCGGTCCGGTTCCTCGGTGACGACATGGTGCACGCGCCGCGACGCTGGACGACCTCACCGCCGTTTCCCGGCCTTGAGGCCGAACTGCCGGACGGCGTCGAGATGGATCACCCGCTTTTCCCCGTCCTGTGGAAACGCTGACCGGGCCGCTTTACGCGCTTCATCCAGCCCGGCAGTATTCAGCTCCAGCGGTCGCGGAGCACGAGCTTGTCCATTGCCACGCGCTGCCGCTTCAGCGGGCTCTCGGGGTGATCTGAGACCGGGTAGCCGAGCGTGATTGCCATCGGGAACGACCAGTCGTCAGGGAGGCCGACTGCGGCCCGTGCGATGTCTTGGTGTTGGAACGTGACGGGGCAGGTGCCGATGCCTTCGGCGTGTGCGGCGAGCATCATGTTCTGGCCCTGGCGACCGACGTCGAACATGCGCAGTTCGGGAGTCGGCGACACGAAGCCGATGATCACCGCAGACGAACCAATCCATGAAACGAAGTCACCGGCTGCGACGAGCGCATCCTGCACACCTTGATCGGTGATGAGGATGAGCCGGTTTGCTTCGATGTTCTTCGCGCTTCCAGCCATTCGGCCGGCCTGAAGAATGCGTTGCATCACGTCGTCAGCAATCGGCTGATCGGTGTACATCCGGAGATCGCGCTTGCTGATGATGTTTTCGTATGGCGTCATGGTCTGCAGTGTTGCAGCCCCGGACCTGGCTGCGTGCTTGATCTCGGCGTTGTATTCTGTGCTCGGTAGTTTGCTCGCATGATCATCAGTTGCGGCGAAGCCCTCGTCGACATCGTCGACGGCTCACCGCTGCCGGGCGGCGGACCCATGAATGCTGCGATTGCGTCTGCGCGGCTCGGCGTGCCAGTTGCGTTTGGCGGCGCACTTTCAACTGACGAATACGGCGAGATGTTGTACGCCCACATCGAGGTCAATGGCGTTGCGCTCAACCTCATTCAGCGCACCGACGCACCGACTGCCCGAGCCGTCGTCGAGCACATTCCCGAACTGCAGTTCACTTTCGAAGGCGACGACACCGCCGACATGCAACTCAGCGAACTTGACGTCGCCGCCGTCGGGTCGGGCCCGCATATTTTGCACGGCGGCACACTCGCCATGTTCCGCGGGAAGACCGCCGAGACCCTCGCAACGCTCGCCGAAGAGCACGAAGGTGTCGTATCCCTCGACCCGAACATCCGGCCACAGATCCTCGACCATGACCCAACGTTGCGGACCGAGTGGATCGGCTTCCACAATCGCTGGTTGTCAAACACAGACATCTACAAGGGCTCCGACGAAGACCTCGCCTGGATCTTCCCCGAGCTTGACCCCGACGAGTGGGTCGAGACGCTGCTCGCGGCCGGGGTGAGCGCAGTGATCATCACTCGAGGCGCCGATGGCCTCTCCGTTTTCACCGCCGATGGTGAAGTTCATGCCGTCTCGCGTCGCGTCGACGTCGTCGACACGGTTGGTGCAGGTGACACGATTTGCGGCGTGGTGCTCGCCTCGCTGTGGGAATTACGGATCACCTCGAAGGTGGCTGTCCGAGCAATGACACTCGCCGACTGGACCAAGATCGCCGAACATGCCGTCGAGGCCGCAGCCCTCACGTGCAGCCGCCCCGGTGCCGACGTCCCGTACCGCCACGAACTCACCTGGTAGCTGTCACGCTCCTGTCACGCTCTGAAACCGAGCAGACCAAAGTGTGACAAGACCGTCAGTCTGCGTTGATGATGTTGATCAGGTCCATGAGTTGGCCGAGGTTGGCGACTTGTTCGTCGAGGGTGTTGCCCATTGCGCCCACTCGCAGGACATTGACACCGGCTTTGGCGTACTCGCGGAGCCGCCGCAGGATCTCGTCGGGTGGGCCAATCAGGTTCTGGCCGAGGCCAATCTCGATTGGGACGCGCGCCGCCGCAGCCTCGCGGTTCCCGGCCAACCACAGCTCCTGCACCGCAGCGACGTCGTCGGCGTAGCCCTGTTTACCGAATGCGTTGTTGTAGAAGTTCGCGTTTTTCGAACCCATGGCGCCGAAGGTGAAGGCGAAGCCAGCAGCATGGCGACGGCCGGCTGCTGCAACTTCTTGGTCTGAGTCGCCGGTGAATTCGCAACCGACACCCACGTTGATCTCGATATCGGCGAGGGATCGCCCTGCAGCATTCGCGCCAGCCGTGATCTCGTCGAGGAACACGTTGGCCGTCGGACAGAAGAACGAGTTTCCGATCCAGCCGTCAGCGAGTTCGCCGGTCAGTCGCAAGTTGGCCGGGCCGAGCGATGCGATATGGATCGGCACCGAGGCGGGCGGCGCCGCAGACCGCAGCGCCCGACCCTCACCCCCGGGCAGTGGTAGCTGAAAGATGTCACCGTTGTAGCTGACCTTCTCACCGGCCATCGCGGCCCGCACGATGTCGATGGTCTCGCGCGTTCGCTGTATCGGCCGGGCGAACGGCACGCCGTGCCAGCCCTCAACGACCTGTGGCCCGCTCGTACCGATGCCCAACACGAAGCGACCAGTCGGGTGCGCATCGTTCGCCGACAGCGCCTGCAGCGAGAGCGCCGACATCGCGAGCGTCGTGGGGGTCCGAGAGCCAAGTTGCACGATGCCGGTGCACAGTCGAATGTGTTCCGTGCGCATGGCGAGCGCTCCGAGCGGAGTCAGCGCGTCGTACCCCCAGAACTCCGGGACCCAGACCGAATCGACACCGAGCCGATCCGCCTCGACCACGTAGTCGATCGCTGCCGGGCTCGTTGGCACCGCGCTGATCCCGAGCCGCAACGTCATCACTCGATTGCTTCGGTGAGCTTCTTGATCCCGACGACCACCTTGCGCATGTTGGCGTGCAGGCCTTCGATTCGCCGGTAGATGATTCGGTGCTCTTTGTCGGGCATCGACTCGATTGCCATGGTCAAGCCTGACGGCCCGGGCCCCAGCACTGCCGCGTAACGCAGCCGCGAGCCAGACCCGTTCGGTTCGATTTCGAACCGCCATCGGGCGCCAGGGTTCTCGACCGACGAGGTGCGCCAACCGAACGCGACGCCTGGCTCGTACGTGTCGATGAACGACGGCACCTTGAACTCACCGAGCGACGGGTTCTCGTTGGTGCCAACGAACGACGACCCAACGACTGGTTGACCATCGACGAGTGTGTCGTCGATCCACTCGGCACCTTGGAACTCGTTGCTAAATCGCGATGACAGGTTGATGTCGGTGAGGAACGGCCAGATCGCCGAGGCAGGCGCGTTGATGTCGATTTCGGCCACGGTGCCTGGTCCGTCGGCGAGGCGAACCGGATGACTCGGGCCGGATTCGAAGGTCCGTGCCCAGCCGTCGAAGAAGGTGACGGTTCGCGCCGGTAGCCGAGGCGCTGGCGAGAAGTCGGTGCCCTTTGTCCAGGCCACGGGGAACATCGCAATTTCGGTCATGTTCTCCGGGATGTCGAGAAGTTCCTTGACTTTGTCCTGGTCGGCGAGTGCTGCGGTGACCCAGGCGGTGCCGAGGCCACGGGCCCGCAAGGCAACGCAGAAGCTCCACCCGGATTGGATGACCGAATCGAACAGACCGGGGCGGCCGCTGCCGTCGTGGCGTCCAATGATGGTGGGGATCACGATCGCAGGAACGTCGGCCAGATTTTCGGCGAGGTGCTTTGCCGAGGCCATGTTCTTCTCCTGTGGGTGGCCGGTGCCTTCGAGGCGGTCGGCAGCGCCGGCCATCCACTGTCCAGCGCCTGCCATGTAGAGGTCGGCCAGCGCCTGCTTCAATCGCGGTTCGCGGATCACCAACCAGCGTCGACTCGACAGGTTTCCACCAGTCGGTGCCTGCTCGGCCACGTCGATGCAGTCGAGGATGATCTGGTCGTCGACTGCCCGCTCGAGGTCGAGCCGCCGACGCACTGCTCGCGTGGTGGTAAGGGCGTGATCAACTGCTCCGACGTCGATGTCCATCCCCCACAGTTACTTTTCTGCAGGGTCAATCAGCAACCGAACGTCACGCGAAGCACTACGGCGCATTTGCCAACGACTCATCAGCCGACAGTGAGCATGCGACCGGCGATCTCTTTGAGGAGCTTCGCTCCGACCATGGCGGTCATGTCGACGAGGTCGCGTGACGGATTCAGTTCGACGATGTCGGCGCCGACAATCGGACCGGGCAACGCATCGATCACGTCAAGGAGCTCGCGTACGGTCAGGCCGCCGGGTTCGTGGTGCGACACGCCCGGCGCAACGGCCGGGTCGAGGCCGTCGAGGTCGACCGTCAGATAGATCGGCCCGTCGAGTGCCGACGCGGCGAACTGGTCGAGCTGACGGGCACCGATCATCTGCACACCAAAACGATTGGCCTGCTCATACGAGTGCGTCGTGGCCGTTCGAATGCCGAGCTGCACGAGCCGCTGCATGCAGCCATCCTCAAGGGCCCGGGCGAACGGCGACGCATGGCTCAGCGGGTTGCCCTCGAAGTCGTCGTACATGTCCGGGTGGGCATCGATGTGCACGACCGTGAGCTGCGCGTGGTGCTTGGCGACGCCACGCAAGATCGGATACGTCACCGCATGATCGCCACCGAGTGAAATCACGCGATTCCCTGCGGCGATCTGCGCGTCGATCGCGTCGGTGATCACATCGGCATCGGCCCAGTTTGCGCCGAGGTCATCGACTGCGTTCTGCAGTTCAAGGTCGCCGAGGTCGGTGAGTTTAGGGACGACGCTCAGGCCGTGTTCGGTAGCGTCGTTGCCCGAACCCGAGTGCAAGGCAGCGCGAATCGCGGCTGGCCCGGCCGCACAACCGTAGAGGTGTGACGAGTTGGCATCCCAGGGAACTCCGAGCACAACGAGCGACATGAACTCCAAGCTACGACCCCCATGAGCCCGCAACTCGCCCAGCCGCCCGCCGTCGTCCGCCTGCCGTCATCCGCCCGGACAGCGCCTTGTACCATCGCAAGCGATGAGAGTCGCATCTGCCCAGCTCGCACCCGCCTTCATGCGGCGGGAGGCCACCCTCGACAAGGTGCTTGACGCCATGGGCGAAGCGGCCGCCAACGGCGCTCAACTCGTCGCATTCCCCGAGACGTTCGTCCCCGGCTACCCGGCGTGGGTTGACTTCAGCGACGCGTCGACGTTTAACGACCCGGCCCAGAAGGCTGCGTTCTCGATCTATCTCGACAACGCAGTCGACGTTGCGGCTGGCCACCTCGACACCGTCGTTGCGGTGTCGGCGCAGCTCGGCATCTTCGTGTATCTCGGTGTCGCCGAGCGGTCACCGTCCGGTGGATCGATTTACTGCTCCTTGGTCGCAATCGATCCGACATCGGGGATCGTGAGTGTGCATCGCAAACTTAAGCCGACCTATGGCGAGCGGATGATGTGGGCCGATGGCGACGGCAACGGGCTCGTTGTGCACGACCTGGTCCTGAACGGAGCCGGGGCTGACGACACAGCATCGGTGCGCGTCAGTGGCCTGAACTGTTGGGAGAACTGGATGCCGCTCGCGCGCGCCGCGATGTGGGCGCAGGGCACGCAAGTCCATGTCGCCACGTGGCCCGGCTCGCCGGAGATTTCAGGAGAGATCAGCCGGTTCGCTGCGAAAGAAGGCCGCGTGTTCGTGGTCAGTTCTGGTGCCGTGTTGCGAGAAGAGCACGTCCCCGCCGATTTCCCGGTCCTCGATCAGATGCTCGCGTTCGGGAACCGCTGGGCGAGTGGCGGGTCGATCATCATCGGGCCCGACGGGAGTGTCCTCGCGGAGGCGGCGAAGCACGAGGAGACGATCATTTATGCCGATATCGACCTTGCGCTCCTTCGAGCAGAACGACAGAATTTCGACCCGGCGGGCCACTACTCGCGGCCCGATGTCCTCCAGTTGACGGTCGATCGAACTCGCCGCAATCCGGCACGGTTCATCTGATGGAACTGCCTGGAGTGCCCCCACTCGATTGGCTCAACGATGTTGGCGACGCGACGTTCGAAGCCGACGTGCTCACGATGCAGGCAGCGCCGAAGACCGACTGGTTCAACGACCCCGCCGGATCGGAGCGCGTGGCGAATGCACCCGCGCTGATGTGTGAAGTGAGCGGCGACTTCCAGCTTGAGGCGACGATCAACGTCGACTTTGCAGCGACCTTCGATGCAGGCGTCTTGTTTGTCCATCAAACCGCTGACGATTGGGCGAAGCTGTGCTTCGAGCGCGATCCGAAGGGCCAGCCGATGGTCGTCACCGTTGTGACGCGCGGGGTTTCCGACGATTCGAACGAACCGGCCGTCATGGGGAACACCGTCCGCGTGCGCATCTCTCGTTTCGGCACGGCCCTCGCCTTTCACTACGAGCGTCGCGGCCTCGACCGATCGGTGTCTTGGGCGTTGTCTCGACTTTTTGCGTTGCGCAGCCCCGCGCTGCCCATGCGTGTCGGATTCCTCACGCAGTCGCCGACCGGGGACGGATGTACGGCGAGGTTCAGCGACGTCGTCTTCGCTCCAACCACTCTGATTAATCCGCGCGATGGTTCCTAGAGCTGGCGGACCAACTCGACGAAGGTGACACCGACGTCGAGCGGGATTGTGATGCCGCTGGCCGCGTCGAAGAACGTGAACGGGTCAAATGGCGACGGTCGTGACCAGGTGCAGGGTACGGCACGGCCGTCGCGGTGCACGACTGCCTTGCCCGAACCGATGCTTATCGGGTTCGGTGACCGAGCATCGACAGGCGACGGCACGTGTTCGCTCTCGATGAGCACGACGGTCGATGCGGTGATCGGGATGTCAGGCTCAGCGAGGTGGGGCACACCGTCTTGCAAGCGGAGGTATCGACGTGACTCGACATCCCACTTCCATGTCACGTCGACGCCGTCCATATCGACATCGAAGGTTGAGTCAGGAGTCGATGGCAGCGCACCGGGCGTCCAGCCGACGTCGATGCTCCACAGCGGCCTGGCCGGGCCGGCCTGTGGCGCGTTAGCGAGCACACATGTTGGATCGAGGAGGAGGTTATGTGGGCCGGGTCGCGTCGGCTCACGGAAGTAGCAAGGGTTGTGCTGCGCGGTGAAGTCGACCAGGACGCCGGAGTTCTCGGCTGTAGTGAGCCATTGCTCGACACCAACGTTGGCTCCGGAGTAGGCGAGAATTGGTCGGTTCATCGCGGCGAGTAGGTCGAGATCGGCGGTGCGCGCCGAGCGGGCAGGCCCCAAAAGCGCCGGAATATTTGAATGGAAGAGTGCAATAAATCGCGTGACGCCCTCGACGTTCAGTTCAAAGACAGCATCTGCCTGGTTGAGTCCAAACTGCGGCCGAGCCCGACGAAAGTTGTCGACTTTCACTGCGATGATCGGCCGTTCCGTGACCTTGGCAGATGCTGGCAATCCGGTCAGCGCAGCAACGCCGTTGAGTGCAGGAAACGGGACGTACGGCGGCCACTGCGGTACGCCGTTGATGTCGACGGGGACTGGCTCGGGAGTCGGCTGTGCCCCGAAGCGGGTGTCGGTTCGGCGGTTGGGAAATGGGGTGATGCCCTCGACTGCTGACACACCGTTGATGTCAATAATCATCTCGGCCGAAGCCGAGCTGAATAGGCAGATCTCGCCGTTGGTATCGGCCTCGACGATGAGGCGGTTCGACCAGGTCCGAGCAGCGCGGCCGCTGTAGTTGAGGTCGGCGCGGTCGACCTCGCCCGCAAAGTTGATTGGGATGCCCTCGGCGCACGGATACGCGGTGACGAAGCCGGACGCTCGTACATCGTCGACGGCCAGTTGGCCGAGGACGATTCGCCCACCCTCGGCCTCGGGCACCTTGATTCGCAACGTGGTGCCTGCAGTGACCGGACCAACATTTGGGCGGCCCGCTCCTGTACGTGTGTCGGTCCGCCGGTTGGCAAACGCACGAACGCCTGCGTCGGTGACACCGTTGATGTCGATGACCAGTTGTGCTGTGGAGGACGAGAAGAAGCAGATCTCGCCGTTGGCATCGGCCTCGACGATGAGGCGGTTGGACCATGTGGCCGCAACGGTGCCGATGTAGTTCAGATCAGCGCGATCGACCGCAGCCACCGAGTCGATCGGGAGCCCTCCCGCGCACGGATACGCAGTGACGAATCCGATTTTGCTCACTTCATCGACAGCGAGCTGACCAATGACCGTTTTGCCGCCCACAGCCGCATCGACAGTCATCCGCAAAGTTGTTCCGGCTCGAACGGGCCCCGCTGGTCGCTGCGATGTGGCGAGCCGTGTGTCGGTTCGGCGGTTGAGGAACGACGAGATGCCGGTGTCGAAAGAGACACCGTTGACATCGATGATCAACTCGACCGGCGTGAGTGCGTAGAAGCAGATGTCGCCGTTTCCGTCGGCCTGGACGATCAGTCGGTTCGACCAGGTTGTGGTGATCGAGCCGTTGTAGTTCAGGTCGGCACGTGTGATTTTTCCGGTGGCGTCGCGCGGCAGACCGTTGGCGCAGCCGTATGCAGTGATAAAGCCAGGTCCGCGCGCTCCGTCGACGGCGAGTTGGCCAATGACGGTCTTGCCGCCGAATGCCTCGGGAACGGCGACCTTTACGACCCCACCGGCCGTGACCAGTTGGGCAGTAATCGGGGCCGTCGTGTACGGAACATCGAGTTGGGCCGCTGCGGGTGCGGGTGCAGATACAGCGATTAGCGCGCCGCCAATGAGGAGTGCCAACCCGCGTCGTACGAATGTTCCTGACACGAGCGCGAATGTACCGACCCGCGCTGGTTGTTTCAGCGCAGTCCGGTCCGTATTTGGCTGGGAGTATTTCGGTATCGAAGCAGGGAGTTCGCTGCGAACTGGGCGCGGTACGGTGACAGGGTGCCGCTTGACCTCACATTTGTCCGTTCTCAGTTCCCCGCGTTTGCGTCAATGGACAACAACGAGCAGTCGTTCTTCGAGAACGCTGGCGGCTCGTTTGCTTGCAGCCAGACGATTGACGCCCTGACCGCCTACTACACCAACACCAAGGTGCAGCCGTACTCCGAGTTTGGTTCATCGGCGCGCGCCGGCAATCAGATGGATCGCTCCCGCGAGCGCTGGGCAGAGGCACTCGGGGTGGCCACCGACGAGGTCGTTTTTGGCCCGTCGACGTCGATGAACACGTACGTGCTGGCCGAGGCTTTCAGCAGCCTGCTCGGCGCTGGGGACGAAGTGATCGTAACCAATCAGGACCACGAAGCAAACACGGGTGCTGCCCGCCGGATGGCGGAGCGCGTCGGCGCCACCGTCAAGGAATGGCGAACCGACCCCGACACCGGCCTCCTCGATATCGATCAGTTCGCGTCGCTGCTCTCGCCAGCAACGAAACTGGTCACCGTTCCGCACGCATCAAACATCGTCGGTCAGGAAAACGACGTCGCCAAGATCACCGGGCTGGCTCACGGCGTCGGTGCACGAGTGATCGTTGACGGCGTGTCGTTTGCTCCGCACAGCATCCCTGACGTCGCTGCCCTCGGCGCCGACGTTTATCTTTTCAGCCTGTACAAGACCTATTCCGTGCATCAGGGTCTGATGGTTGTCCGGAACGGCCTGCTCGACGAGCTGCCCAATCAGGCGCATTTCTTCAATGCCGGGTACCCGGACAAGCGGCTGAGTCCGGCCGGGCCCGATCACGCTCAGGTGGCGTGCGCTGGGGCGGTCCTCGACTACGTCGAACTGCTGCACGGTGCTCACGGTGGCAGCGCGGACGATTCGCTCCGTGTGGCTTGCGTCAACGTGTCGTCGCTGTGGCGCGTGCAGGAAGACTCGCTCACCCCGCAGCTCCTCGACGCGCTCTCTGGGCGCGACAACGTCCGGTTACTCGGTCCCGCATCACTCGATGCTGCGCCCGGGCACCGTTGTCCGACGATTGCGTTTCTCCCGCTCGACCAAGAGCCCGCAGCCGTTGCCAGTGCGCTCGTGGAACGCGGCGTGCAGACGAGCGCAAGTGACTACTACGCCGTCCGGGTGCTCGATGGCCTCGGTGTCGACGTTGACCGCGGCGTTGTTCGGCTGTCGTTCCTGCATTACACAGGCCAGACCGATATCGACCGGGCTCTCAACGCCCTCGACGACGTGTTGGGATGACATGAGCCTCAGCGACGACACACCGGGACCACTCCTGGCAGGTGGCGGCGCGGCCGATGTGTTTGATATCGGCGACGGCAAGGTGTTGCGTCGATATCGCGCGCTGCATCACGTTGCTACCTACGAGACGCGGGTCATGCGTTTCATGTTCGAGCAGTTCCGGGCTGGCCGCGGGGTGCGTGTTCCGGAAGTCTTCGACCTCCGCCCGGCTGATGACCCCGCTCGCGACATCGTGATGGAACGGATTGACGGCGTGACCATGCTCGATGATCTGAAGCAGCGGCCGTGGAAGTTGTTCGCGCACGCAAGCCTGCTCGCGCGGGTTCAACGCCAGGTCAACGACATCGTTGCCCCCGAGTGGATGGTCACACCGACCACTGCTGCGGCGGCAAAACGTCACGACGACAGCGTCCTGCATCTTGATCTCCACCCGATGAATGTGATGCTGACCGCTGATGGGCCGGTGGTGATCGATTGGACGAATGCGTCCGGCGGCCCGGCCGGATTCGACGCAGCGCTGACCTTCGTCGAGATCAGCACCTTCGAAGTGAGCGGACTTCGCGATCAGCTGGGGTTGCGCCTGTTCGCATCGGCGTTCAAGCGGGCGCGCGGGAGCGGCGAAGTCGACGCGTTCACCGCAGCTGCGTGCGATCACCGTCTGGCTGATGCTGGCATCACGCCGGGTGAGCGGGCCAACGTCGGGGCACTCCGCAAACGCTTGGCGGTCAGCCGAAAAAGTTGAATCCGACCTCGGCATTGAGCGCCTGACTGCGGATTCGCGCGCCACTCGTCTCGTCAGATTTCTCAAAGTCACGGCGCCTGAACACTCCGACGACCCACCATCACAGTGAAGGCGGTGAACGACGAACGGCGAGCTCGCTCATGGCTGGCAGATCGACTTGCGATAACATCGCAGGTATCCGCGAACCCTCGCGGGGTCGGGTGTAATCCCCAACCGGTGGTGAGAGCCCACGACTCCTCAACAGACCTGGCAACCGAAAAAGCCAGAGCGTTGAGGACTGATCCTGTGAAATTCAGGAGCCGACGGTCAGAGTCCGGATGGTAGCGAGGGAGACGGGTGCGTCTGCCTGCGCCGACGTACCGGCGGGGCGCATTGCCCTGCCTGTACACACGCTTGGAACGGCCGCCCCCGGATCCCCAGAACTGCGTCTGCACCTGCATGCGCTTGAACTGGGAGACAACTGAAATGTTCACGGGAATCGTGGAAGAACTCGGTGAAATCATCGAGCTGGACCGTCAAGGCTCTCGCCTGCGGATCAGGGCGAACGAAGTTCTGACAGATGCAACGCTCGGCGCCTCAATCGCCGTCAACGGGTGCTGTCTGACTGTCGTCGAATGGAAAACTGGAGCAGATGGTGCCGATGGATGGTGGGTCGCTGACGTCAGTGATGAGACCTTCGACCGGACCAATCTTGGTTCGCTGAGGCCGGGTGATCCAGTCAACCTCGAACGACCGGTTCGGCTGCAAGACCGGCTCGGCGGGCACCTCGTCCTCGGGCACGTCGATGCGGTCGGGACGATTATTGAGCCTGCCCCTGGCCTCCGAATCCAGATGGATCGCGAGCTGTCGCGCTACGTCGTCGAGAAAGGTTCGATCACGGTCGATGGCATCAGCCTGACTGTCGTCGATGTTTTTGACAACGGATTTACCGTGGCGATCATTCCACATACCGAAGCGGTGACCACGCTGTCCAGTAAGGGCCCCGGTGGCCTCGTCAACCTCGAAGTCGACGTCACGGCCAAGCACATCGAGAAGCTGATCGCGTGGCGCACCGGTCCGGAATCCACCACGGAGGCAACATCATGAACGCATTCAACACGGTTGACGAAGCCATCGAAGCGATTCGCAACGGCGAGATTGTTATCGTGGTCGACGACGAGGACCGGGAAAACGAGGGCGATCTGATCATGGCCGCTCAGTTCGCCACACCCGAAAAGGTGGCGTTCTTTTTGCACCACACCTCGGGCTTCTTGTGCACCGCGATCACGAGCGAACGCGCCCGTGAGCTCCGGCTCGAGCCGATGGTCGTCGAGAACACCGAGAGCATGCAGACCGCCTTCCTCGTCAGTGTGGACTACAAGCACGGCACGTCGACCGGCATCAGCGCGGGGGACCGCTCAGCCACGATCCAAGCGCTGATCAATGGCAGCACCCAACCAGACGACCTCGCACGGCCGGGCCACATCCTTCCGCTCGAAGCGAGGGCCGGTGGGGTGCTGAAGCGTGCCGGCCACACCGAAGCGTCCGTCGATCTCCCCATGCTCGCCGGTCTCGAGCCAGCCGGGCTGCTGTGTGAAATCGTCACGGCCGACAAGGTCGAGATGGCGAGAGTTCCCGAACTCACGGAGTTCGCTGCCCAGCACGGTCTGGTGATGATCACGATCGCCGACTTGATCCGCTATCGCCGCCGCAACGAGAAGCTGGTCCGGCGCATTGCGGAGGCGAATATGCCGACCGAGTGGGGGCAGTTCACATGCCACGCGTTCGAGTCGACGCTCGATGGCATCGAACACCTCGCCTTCACCGTTGGTGACCTCACCAACGGTGAGCCCGCCCTCGTGCGGGTCCACAGCGAGTGCCTCACTGGTGACGTGTTCGGCTCGCGCCGATGCGACTGCGGCCTACAGCTCGAAGCGTCGATGCGTCAGATCTCCGAGGCGGGCCTTGGTGCTGTTGTCTACCTGCGTGGCCACGAAGGCCGCGGCATTGGCCTTGGACACAAGCTCCGTGCGTACGAACTACAAGAGCAGGGCCGCGACACCGTTGACGCCAACCTCGAACTCGGTCTCCCGGTCGACAATCGCGAATACGGTATTGGGGCGCAAATTCTCGTCGACCTCGGCGTGACGCAGATGCGTCTTCTCACCAACAACCCGGCGAAGTACGGCGGTCTCGAAGGCTTTGGTCTGGAGATCGTCGAACGAGTGCAGCTTGAGTCAGCGCCGAACCCCGACAACATTGCTTACCTGCGCACAAAGCGTGAGCGGATGGGTCACATGCTGGACTTCGTAGAGCCAAGCGTGGAAGATTCCTGACGTGGCCGCACCTGATTCACGCCCCGCGCCCCTGTCTGAACTTGATGCCACCGACCTTGTTGTTGGCGTGGTGAGCGCTCGCTGGAACAACGAGATCGTCGATCGGCTCACCGCCGGCGCCCACCGGGCGATTGGAGCAACCGGTGCCGTCGCGCAGATGGCCTCGGCTCCTGGTGCCTTTGAGTTGCCGTTCGTCGCTCGCGTGCTGATCGAGTCGGGCGACGTTGACGCCGTCGTCGTGCTGGGTGCGGTGATCCGCGGTGAGACAACGCATTACGAAATCGTGTCCCAAGGTTGTGCACAAGGGATCATGGAGGTGCAGATCGCGACCGGTATCCCGATCGGATTGGGCATTCTCACCGTCGAGAACATGGACCAAGCAGTGGCGCGCAGCGAAGCGGCGGGCGGTCACAATGTCGGTGAGGAAGCAACGTTGGCCGTCATCGAAATGGCACTGTTTGCAAGACGAACCCGAGCATCGCGGCCAGAGTGAGGCAGGTATGGTTTGGAAAACGTGAGCGTCGGCACTTGTGCGCGCATGGTGAAGTCTGGTTGCCTGTGACGTATGGGCTCGAATGAAGCAGATCTGCAATCCCCAGCTGGCAAGCAAGCTGGGAAAAAGGGGTACACGGCGCCCAAGGGTCGACCGACCACGCACAACACGGGCCGCGACCGCGGCAACCGCGTCTCTCCTGTGATGGAGTGGCTCATTGCTGGCATCGTGTTCGTTGCCGTGCTTGCGGGGATTTTTTACTTTGGTCGCGGCCTGAACTCGGGCGGGGGTGGCCAGAGTGGTGCCATCGAAGCGCCGGCGACGTTCGTCGTACCCGAGGTACCCGAAGCACCCGAATTCGCCTGAATTCGGGTGCTTGATTCAGCAGCGCTCGACCGGTGGGGCAGACCTTCGCCCCGGCCTGGTCTAATCTGACCGCGTGCCTGATACGCAAAGTGAGCAACCATTGATCGGTGTCGTCATGGGGTCCTCGAGCGACTGGCCGACAATGTCGAAAGCAGTCGAGACGCTCGAGCACTTCGGCGTTGCGCACAAGGCCCAGGTCGTCAGCGCGCATCGGATGCCCGACGAGATGTTCGCGTATGCCGAGGCAGCACGAGGGCAGGGCCTGCGAGCGATCATCGCCGGTGCGGGCGGTGCAGCTCACCTCCCCGGAATGCTCGCTGCCAAGACCACTGTTCCCGTGCTCGGTGTCCCCGTGGCATCGCGCCACCTCTCGGGCCAAGATTCGCTTTACTCGATCGTGCAGATGCCTGCTGGCATCCCGACAGCCACGTTTGCCATCGGTGAGGCCGGAGCGATCAACGCAGCGCTGTTCGCCGTCGCGCTGCTGGCCAGTACTGACGATGACCTGCATATGGCGCTGCTCAAGTACCGGGCTGACCGGCGTGATCAGGCTGCTGCTTCAACGCTGCCGCCGGCATGAACAATCACATCATCGTTCCTCCCGCAACCATCGGCATGCTCGGTGGCGGTCAGCTTGGTCGGTACGCGCTCGTAGCCGCCAAGCTGATGGGCTACCGGACGCTCGTCCTCGATCCTGACCCGCATGCCCCAGCCGGAGCGGTTGCTGACGTCCACCTCGTTGCACCGTATGACGACAGCGAGGCGCTCGACCGCTTGGCATCCGAATGCGACGTCGTCACGACCGAATTCGAGAACCCGCCAGCCGAGTGCCTCGACCGGCTTGAGCAATCGACACGGGTTGCGCCGTCGGCCAGCGCCGTGCGGATCGCGCAGGACCGGATCGCCGAGAAACATTTCCTTCACGCTGCCGGCTTTCCGGTTGGCCCGTTTGCCATCGTTGACGAAGCCCACCCAATCGACGCGGTCGCTGAGCAGTTGCTGGCTGATGGGGCCGCAATCGTCAAGACCGCGCGCCTCGGCTACGACGGCAAAGGGCAGGTTCGGATCAATCGGCTCGACGATGTGGAAGACGCCTGGAACGACATTGGCAATGTCGCCTGCGTTGTCGAGACACTTCTCGATCTCGACACCGAAGTCAGCGTGCTCGTTGCTCGGTCAGTGACCGGTGAGACCGTCACCTGGCCAGTCGCCGAAAACACTCACGCGGCCGGCATTCTCGATGTGTCGATCGTGCCGGCAACCATCGCCGCCGATCTGACGAGTGCAGCAGAACGGCTCGCTGTCGAAATCGCTGAACGCCTCGACTACGTCGGCGTGCTCGCCGTCGAGTTGTTCGTTGTTCGCAATGCCATCGGCGAACTCGAACTGCTCGTGAACGAGATCGCACCTCGGCCTCACAACAGCGGGCACTGGACGCTCGATGGGAGCGTGACGAGCCAATACGAGCAGCAGATCCGAGCGATCTGTGGCGTTGGCCTCGGCGATACGGCGATGACCAGCCCGGCGGTTGCAATGGTCAATCTGCTGGGTGACCTGTGGAGTAACGGCGAGCCCGACTGGGCGACCGTCTTCAGTCATCCTGCGACCAAGCTGCACCTCTATGGCAAGACGGAACCTCGCCCCGGGCGCAAAATGGGTCACCTCACCGTGGTGGGTGAGCCGGGCGAATCTGCACGCGACGTCGCAGCCATTGCCGCGTCACTCCGCGCACGAATCTGACCGACGGCCGACCCGACGCGAGACGTCAGTTGGCCGGGCGGGTGGTGCGGCGGCCGGTGCGAACGCGGCCCTTGCTGACCTGGCGCACGGTTGCGACTTCGTACTCGACCTCGGGCACCGCGATGTCGCCGTCGAGGACTTGACGCATCATGTGCAAGTGGCGAGGTGCGCTTCCGCAGCAGGCGCCAATGATCTGGACGCCAGCATCGCGCTGGCGGATTGCGTGGGCCGCCATGACGTCAGGCGAACCTGAGTAGTGGAGTTCGGTGCCGTGCCACTCGGGCATTCCGGCGTTGGCCTTACTGATCAGCAGGATGTCGGGGTTGGCCGCTCGCATCTCGACGAGCGCAGCTTCCGTGTCAGCCAGATTGTTGCCACAGTTCGCGCCGACAGCGGTGACACCGACTTCGGCCAGTCGATTGACGGCGTCAGCACCGGTGACACCCATCATCGTGCGCCCTGCTGTGTCGAAGCTCAGCGTCGTACAGATCGGGAGATCGCTGACTGAACGAACCCCTTCGACTGCAGCTGTGATCTCATCGAGGTGGCTCATCGTTTCGATCCACAGAATGTCGACGCCGCCCTCGGCTAAACCAATGGCCTGTTCGCGGAATGCATCGGCGCAGGTAGCGGGCGTCATCGTGCCCATAGGCACGAGCAACTCGCCTGACGGTCCCATCGACCCGGCCACGAGCACTCGGCGTCCGGTCGCCTCGAAATGTGCGTCGGTCGCAGCCCGCGCCACCTGGGCTGCCGAGCGGTTCAGCTCGATGCATCGGTCGTCCAGCTTGTGCAGCTTCAGACGAAACCCGGTGCCGCCGAACGAGTTGGTCAGCACGATGTCTGAGCCGGCCTCGATGTAGTCGGCGTGCACCGCAGTAATACGGTCTGGGTGGTCGACATTCCACATTTCCGGCGGGTCTCCCGCGCCGAGGCCTCGAGTAAAGAGCTCGGTGCCCATGGCACCGTCGATGAGCAGGGTGCCTCGTTCGGCGAGCAGATCGTGCAGCACGGTCATGGTGCCAGTCTGCCGCAAAGCGGACACATTGTCCCAGGCAATATTGATAATCGGGGCCTCAGGCCTGTGCAGGTGCCGGTGCGTTGAGGCCGAAACGTTCGAGCTTGCCATCGGCGTGATGGGCGAATCGGCCTTCCTCGCTGCCGTGTGTCGGATCGTTGCTTGGCCAAGGCCAGCCACCGAACTCGGTGCGCTGGTAGTCGGCGAATGCCTGGCGAATCTCTGCGTCGGTGTTCATGACGAAGGGACCGTACCGCGCCACGGGCTCGCCGATTGGGCGGCCTTGGAGCACCATGATCTCGATGCCGGAGGCGTCGCCGTCGCCAGCAATCAGTTCGAGCGCCGTTGATGCGTCGACAACGGCACCCGTGCCGGCCTCGATGGTCTCGCCGTTGATTGTGACCGATGAACCAGTGAAGGCGTAGAGGACGCGGTTGGTGTCGGCGCCAGTTGCGGCCGGCATGGTCCATGACGCACCCGGGTCGAAGCGGAGGTGCCAGATCGCGACGTCGGCCTCAGCGCGGGCGGCCCATGAGTTGGGTGGCGGTGCCTGCGCCGTGACGCGATCAGCGCCATCAGCTCGATCTTGAGATGCCAGCGATCCGGCAATCACGGTGACGTCGACCAGTTGGCCGTCCGGTCCGGCCTCGACAACGGTCGGGGTGTCGTGGCTCCAGAGCATCGTGAAGTACGGGTCGACCATTTTGTCGACGGCCGGCAGGTTCAGCCAGATCTGGAACAGCTCGAGCGGGTTCTTCTCATCGCGGTTGAGCATCGGGAACATCTCGCAGTGCACGATGCCCTTGCCGGCAGTCATCCACTGGGTGTCGCCGCTGCCGAAACGTGCCGTGGCGCCCATTGAGTCGCTGTGATCGCAGACACCGGTACGCACGTAGGTAATCGTCTCGAAGCCGCGGTGCGGGTGCTGCGGGAAGCCCGGCACGTTTTTGCCGTGGTACATGTTCCAGCCGTCGATGCCGTCGAAGTCCTGACCGATATTGCGCGAGTTCAGCGACGCATCAGGCTCAAGCTCCACCGTCCCATTGGGGTAGTCATCGAGGTGGTGTGCGCAGAACAAGAACGGGTCGAGCGTGGGCCATTGCGTGCCGAGTTGGAACGTCTGGAGGATCGAGGCCATAGCAGCATCATAGCGACCATTACTTGCGTGCACAACTAAATAAATCCCACCGAAATGGAGACCGTTTTGCATCGTCAGCGCCTTGTGTTGGTCTCAGTTTCGGCGTGATCTGCCCAGTTGGAGTGCCGTTGCGGGACGATTAGCTCTGGCGGGTGTAGATCAGGTCAGTGGGTGGGCGACCAGCGTCAAGGCCGCGCTGTTCGAACCGGGTGAGCGGGCGCCAGTCGGGGCGCGCCACGATGCCACCGGCGAGCCGTTCCTCGCCATTGCACACCTCGGCCATCTGCTCGGCGTAGTCGGCAATGTCGGTTGCGAGGTGCAGTTGACCGCCGACTTCGAGCCGGTTGATCAGTGCCTCGACCACGTCGGATCGCACGAGGCGCCGGGCGTGGTGGCGCTTCTTCGTCCACGGATCAGGGAAATAGATTCGCACACCTGCAAGCGAGTCGAGTGGGACCCGAAGCAAAAAGCGGAGGACATCTCCGTGGACCGCGCGGACGTGTGGCAGCGGGTCGTTCTCGATGGCGTCGAGTACTGCCACCACACCTGGTGTGTGGACTTCGATCCCAACGATCGCAGTGCCCGAATCGGAGCGGGCCATGTCGATGGTGCCTTCGCCGCGGCCGAAGCCGATGTCGAGAACTACGGGGCGCCCGCCGAACACTTCGTTCCAGTCGAGCAGTTCGCCGCTCTGGTCGAGACCCCACCGCTCGAGCCACGTGTCGAACTCGGCTTGGCGCTGTTCTGACATGGCGCGACGCCGTGGCTTGAATGTGTTGTTCGGCCGGGGAACGACACGATCTGGTCCTGCCGCTGGTCCGAGCATGCCCCGCAAGCTATCGGCGCCCCGAAATGGAGACCGCCTCTCTCGTCCTGTGCGGTGTTTCGATCTCAGTTTCGGTGAAGCCATTGACTCTGCCCGAAACTGAGACTGTTGCGCATGGCCAGCGCGGCGCAATGGTCTCCATTTTGGGTGAGGTGGAGAGGTGGAGAGGTGGTGGTGAGGTGGTGAGGTGGTCGTGAGCCCAACTTCCTGCTGGAACTTGCTTCAGCACTGTGTACACCTTGCCGTGTCTGAGATATTGCCCTATCGACGGCGAACGACCGGGTACTGACCCCACACTGATGCCGTGGGTAAAACAGTTGGAGATCTGCAGCAGGCTGCGGCGCGGCGGGTCATTCGGCGGCAGGCGGCATCAATCGTTGCCGCGGTGGCCCCGTTCGGCATCGTGTTCGGTGCATCGGCCGCAACCGCTGGGTTCACGCTGCTCGAAGCGATCGGATTCTCCGCGCTGATCTTCGGCGGGAGTTCGCAATTCGCCGCCGCTGAGATACTTGGTGACGGTGGTTCGATCGCGTCGGCGGCAGTCGCTGGGCTCTTACTCAACGTTCGTTCGCTCGCCTTTGGGGTCATCATGGCGCCGGCCCTCACGGGCGCGTTTTGGCAGCGCGCGGCGATGTCACAGCTCATGATCGACGAATCAACGGCAGTCGGAACCTCGACCACCGACCCGGCACTGCGCCGGTACGGATATTTGTGTGCAGGAATTGGCGTCTTCGTTGTCTGGAACATCACCACGGTGCTTGGTCATCTCGTTTTTTCCGATGCCGGCGATCTGATCAACGACTTGGGCCTCGATGCCGCCGGGCCGGCTGCTTTCTTGGCACTTCTTTGGCCGCGGCTGCGGCAACGTCCACAGCTACGGACCGCAATCGCTGGCGCAGTGATTGCCCTGGTGCTCGTGCCGATCGCGCCGCCGGGCGTGCCGATTTTGGCGGCGATTGCCGGTGTCGTCGTTGCGGGCCGGCAGACGCCAGCAGTGAAAGAAGGGGCAGGCAGTGAGTGACGCTGTGGCGGTCTTGATGATCATGACAATCGGCACCTACGCGCTCAAGTCCGTCGGTCCGCTCGTGCTGGGTGCCCGCTTGTTACCGGTCAGAGTCCAGGCGCTCGTCGACCTCCTGCCAGCCGCCTTGCTTGCAGCTCTGACGCTGGTGTCGACGGTGGGTTCAGGTGCATCAATCTCGATCGATGCACGTCTTGTCGGTGTCGTCGTCGCCGGGATCGCGCTCTGGCGGCGAGCCCCATTCGTTCTTGTCGTGCTGGTCGCAGCGGCTGCAACAGCGCTCGTCCGTCTCCTGGCGTGATGTCCCGCCGCCGGCCAGCTTTGCTTCATCTGCAGCTCATACAAGCTGCCCAATCCCATTGCGCGAACATTCTCACCGGCAAGTTCGTCCCTATCGGGATCGTCGCTGCACCCGACTCATTCGGCCGTAGGTGTCGCAATCAGAAGGCGTTGGGCACCTCTGCTGATCGTAGGCAGGCGAGTGCGTGGGCGAAGAGATCTTCCTTCAGGATGTTCAGCGTCTTATGGGCCGTTGGTGACAGCGTTTGGGCGAGCTCGATGGCGGCAGGAAGCAAGCCACTTTCGTCGTGGAGCGAATCGGCGATACCGCCGGCAAGCGCCTCGGGGCCGTTGAACCGATGCGCAGTGAGGATTGCCTTGCGGGCGGTCTGGATCGGCAAGCGACCCGACAGCAGCGCCTGCATCCCCGGCGTGAATCGCATCTTTAAGAGCAACTCGTTGACGCACCAGAACCCGCGGTCTTCGCGCATCAACACGTGGTCGTGAGCGAGCGCGAACATGCCTCCTCCGGCGAATGCGTGGCCGTTGAGCGCGGCGATCGTGGGAATTGGCAAGGACATCATTCGGGCCCACATCCGTTGCAGGTCGGCAACCATTGCCATTGGGTCGGCAATGTCGGGGTCCTGAAACGCCGCGCTGAGCCACCCGAGATCGAGGCCGTTCGAGAAGAACTTGCCGGTTCCGGTCGTGACCAGCGCGCACAACGCATCAGGTCCGGCCGCTGCTGCTTCGACCTCGTCGAGTACCGCGTTCCACGCCGCCACCGAAGTGGGGTTGAAGCGATTCTCGCCGTCGTTCATCGTCGCGACGAACACGTCGCCTTCTTTACGGAGTTCGACCATCCGGTGAACCGTAGACGGCAGGACGTCCGCCAACCCAGCGGGCGGGTGCCGGTTGGGCGCCACGAACGAGGCGGCCAGGGAGGGCACCTGTGGCTTCGCCGTTGCGGTAGGTCTCGACGCCGGCGACGAACGTGTGCGCCCACCCCTCGGCGCGCTGCAACAGCCGCTTGCCACCCGCTGGGAGGTCGGCGACAATCTCCGGTTTATGCAACCGCAGATTGTCGTAGTCGACGATGTTGATGTCGGCTCGGTAACCGGGAGCCAATACGCCACGGTCGAACAGGCCGACTGTCTGGGCGGTGTCGCGGCAGTGCTGCTGCACGAGGTAGGGCAGGGGCAGGGTGCCGCGTTCACGATCGCGACCCCAGTAGGCGAGCAATGTGGTCGGAAAGGATCCGTCGCAGATCGTGCCGACATGGGCACCGCCGTCGCCGAGACCCGGCACGGTGAACGGGTGACTCAACATCTCGTGCAGGCCGTCGAGCGCGCCGTCGACGTAGTTGAGAAAGGGGAGGTAGATCAGGCCCTTGCCATCGCCGACGCCGTGGTTGTCGAGCATCGCGTCGAGGGCGAACTCTTCGGGGGCGACCCCTGCCCGGGCGGCGCGAGCTGCGATTGACTCCTCGAGTGACGGCTCGTAGTCGGGTTCGTCGGCCATCTCAAACAGCACGTCGAAGCGCCCGATGAGGTTCGCGCCAAGCTTGGCTTTGGAACGTTCCCCGGCTTCGGTCAGGAGCCGCGCCCGAAAGTCGGGATCGAGCAGCTGAGCGATTTTGTCGGGCAATGGGAGGTCGGCGATCTCACGGTAAACCGGGTTCGTCAGGAACGGATTGAGCGTGCATTCCAAGCCGAGAATCAAACCCACGGCGCGCGCTGCCACCTGGCCGGTCAACGCAAGGCCGTCGGCGCGCGCTGCGCTGATGTGATCGAGCCAGACCCGGAAGTCGTCGGGCGCCATCGGATTCCTCACGACCGAGATGGACAACGGACGACCCGAGCGCTCCATCATCAACCGTAAGGTCGCGAATTCGGCGTCGACATCGAGGAAGTCAGACACGACTTGGAGGACACCGCTGCCTGCAGCGCCGACACCTTCGGCGATACCGATCAGTTCGTCGGGCGCAGCGGTGAGCG
>ERZ888423.961-NODE-961-length-27456-cov-16.309989_pt1 | contig 27456 bp, 25 predicted proteins | sample MGYA00520523_ERZ888423 | MGnify/ENA primary metagenome ERZ888423 (study PRJEB32303, sample SAMEA104408611) | aquatic metagenome | biome: Brackish water; feature: Pelagic; material: water | place: Baltic Sea | collected 2014-06-08T10:24:00 | depth 30,27 m ...
GTAACTTTTTGTGTGGTTTCTCCTGTAGACCATTTGTACTCTGCTTCTTCTATGGAAGTAGCCTCAGCTTCAAACGTAAATTCGTTGCAATAAAACTGGTCATCGATGTCTGGTATCGTCGCAGTCCAAATTCTAATGGTATCATACGAAAAACAGTTTGCATTTCGTACAATAACAGAGTATTCGCCAGTATCTCGCACATTTATCGTTTGCTTGTTGTCTAGAGGGCTAGTACTCCATTGATAAAAAAGTCCAGGTACGCCCGCATCTAGTGTCACATTAACGGTGTCACACAGAAGTGAATCTCTGGGGAGAGACACAGGAGGGACTTTGTCATAGCGTAATTGAACAGAATCTGAGTAACTGCAATTTCCATACGAAACAGTTGCGACATATCTTCCGGTATCACTTACGTTAATACGGTATCCAATTTGGCCGGTATTCCACTTTACAGAGACTGCGTCTGCGGTTTTAGTATCTAATCTAATTGAAAAGTCGTCACAAAAAATGAGGTCAGGACCTAAGTCAAATGATTTGGTAGAACGTATTCGCACGTCATATTTGTAATTGGATTCACAAATAGACGTAGTGGCTTTTAAACTTATGGTGTAATTCCCATTTCCAGGGTAGGTATAGCATATATTGCCTGCTAAGCTAAACGTAGTAAGCGTATCACTTGTAGTTGTTGGATCACCAAAGTCCCAAAAGTATTTAGTTTTAGCGGGGAATTTAGTATAACTTTTATTTCGAATGCAGACGGTGTCCCCGCATTCAAAGGTATAAGCACCACCTACAGTTGTACCGTTGGGTATATCAAAATTAGCCAGGATATCAAATTCACATTGTATTACATTAAATTGGTAGTCGCGGCGGGTTTCCCCAATCAGCTTTCCGTTTCTGTATTCTTGCACGGTAAAGCCAACTACGAATTGACCTATTTCAGACGGTGTAATGGTTATCTCTCCTGTAGATGAATTCATGTTGAGAGAAGGGCTTCCCTTCATTTGCATAAACTCAGAATAACTAGCGCTCCAATTTAATTGTGAGAAAGGAGGTCTGTCGTATGCTCCAGCGGTACTAGGTCGCGGGCTGTTTTGATTGGCACCTAAATAAGGGGTTGTTAGAAGATAAACCAATGAATCTCCATTAGGATCGAGAGCGGGTTGCTGAAGCGTAAGCGGAGCGTCTACACAAATATAGACCGGAGGTACTGTGGTAAAATAAGCACTTGAATTGGCGGTAGATTTAGGTGGTATGATAGTCCATGCTGTAAATCCAGATGCTTCTGGGCTAACGATATTGTCTATGGTATTATTCCTGCAGCAACGTTGCCAAGCCAGAATTACGCCATTGCTTCCTGGGTTAATCGTTCGAATGGCTGTGTAAACATAAGCATCTGTGCATACGCCACTTGGTTGTTTTACACATTCGTAGTTCGTGCTTTTAAGTCGATTAGGGGCAGATCCTGTTAATGTAAAATCAGAGATAAAGTTATTGGTTTTGGCATCCCACGTACTAATGTAAATAGTTTTGTCAGAATCTATCGCGTTGGGATCCCCGTTGTAGCAATCAAAATATACATTGACGGTTACTCTGTAAGAATTGGTAGAGGAATTTAAAAGCTGATAGTATATCTCACCTCCCACAATATGAGTTGCCTCAACCATTATAGTTAGGAGCAAGGTAAGTGTTATAATTATTAACTTTTTGATATATTTTTAGTTTATGGGCTTGTTAAAACAGTCGGAAATAGTCTATCAAACATACTAAAAATTAAATACTCTGGCAATATTAAATCCGAAACGAATATTCCCATCAAGCCATTTAGCCTTAGTATCGGTGATAAATGCTTTCTCAAAGGGGCCGCTTGAGTTGGTGAAAAATAGTTGAAATACATGTCCTCCCGTTTCTATGTCAAAACCTACGGATAGCACATTGGTTTTATCTGCTTCCAATTGATTTGGTAGTACATAATAGTACTCTAAGTTTAGCGTGGTCCGTGTGGTAAGCTTTTGCCTAACTCCCAATCCTAAAGAAAAGATATCATTCTTGAATTTTGTTGAATCGACTATGTTTTTATGCACCACTGTAGGGCTTAATTGTATACTTAATCCTTCTGTAATTTTTCGTGCAATTAATAGTTGATGCGTGTAATGTAGTCTGCTCGAAAAGTAATTTTTTCGATCGGGTTGTGGCCATTTTAAGGTGGTTATGCCCATATGACTTATCCAAGTGGCTGTTACGGGCATGTTTGTAACTCCAGTGCTTTGTTTCAAAAATTTATATTTTACAAATCCATCATAGGTTTTATCTACGGTGCTTCTTCCTAGGCCTACATTTAAGTTGTCTGTTATCCCATAGTCGCCACCTATGCGCATGGTAGCTTGATCAAGTCCAAACATATCATACGGTCCTCCGCTTAAAAAGCCGAACCGATGCGATATTTTAAAATCGAATTCATTTTTAGCTACGGTTTCAATGCTATGCCCATTTACCACTCTATTGGTTTTAAAAGTAGCCGTCGTGTAATCGGTTGTTTTTACTTCTGGCTCATCTAGTAGATCTAAGTCTTGAGCTACGCAAAGCCTAGATGTTGCTATGAGAAAAAGAAGTATAAGGATTTTGTTCATTTATGGGATGTATTTTAAGACGTGTGAACTAAAAAAAACCTTTTGAAGCATTTCAAAAGGTTTTTTAGGTTTTTATTTAGTGTCGTGAGTGTAATCAGCGTCCACACTGATCTTTATTTCATTAGAAATTTTAGGGGCCACTGTTTTGGGTATTGCAATGTGATAGTCTGTCGGGTTTATAGTGAAGCTTGCTTTAGCATTTACCACTCCACCTTTAACCACAAAAGTAGCTATAGTACTCACGTCTTTGGTTACGTCTTTCATGGTTAACTTGCCAGAAATGGTAGATTTATACGTCCCGTCTTTAGCTAAATTTACAGCACTCATTTTATCAATAGTACCCGTAAAAGTTGATTTGGGATATGTCGTACTCTCCATGTAATTTTCGTTAAAGTGTTCTTGCATCAGCGCTTTTGGAAATTCAAAATCCTTGATTAATACACTAAACTGAAGTTTGCCAGTTTTAGCATCAAATGCTGTTTTTACCTTATGGTTATCTGCTGCAATATCTTCAACAGCAGTATGGCTAAAGAAGTTGATGTTCCCTGTATTAGTTTTGTAAACACCTCCACTGTGGTTTGTAAATGCCATAAATCCAAGTGTAACTATGGCTGCGAAAAGAATGATTATTTTATTCATGATTTGTTATGTTGCTAGTTGATTATGATACAATTAGATAATACGACGTCTTTACTGTCAAGTAAATCAAGTTCTTCTGAGCCATTAAAGCCCATACATATTCCTTTAATTTTTACCGTAGAGCTGTCGGTTAAAGCGAGTACTTTAGTTAATTCAGTTGGTTTAAATCCGCATCTCACAAAGCCTTCTTCGCCATTGCCTTTTAAGAGTATCTGAGGTTCTTTTTCGTTGGATAAATCTTTGCTTAACAATTCTCCTTCTAGTTGAATTACTCTATCCGAAAAGATAGCCATTGCGGCTTGTTCATTGGTGTCAAATGCAACAAAAATTTCACTGGCGAGGAGTGTTTCAGAAGCTTGACTTTGTGCCACATTGGTATGAGGCTTATTGTAGGCATTATACCCAAAAAAGACTGCACCTATGGCGAATACTACGAGTAAGATTATTAATGGTCTGGTCATTTTATCAAAATTAATTATTTAAGGCTCCATCTGCAATCCAGGCCTGCAACTGGTCTAGCGAGCATTGATTTATTTTAGTGGTACTTCCCTGGGGCATCTGCTTAAAACCAACGTCGTGGTTTACACTTCCCAAAAGTCTTCCATTATCTACATTAATTTTCACATCGGCATAGGTGTCTAGCTTGATACTGCCTTGTGGGTTTGTGTTGTTATGACATGAAATACAGCTGTTATTGGTAAGTATGGTAACAACGTCTGTGGCATAAGACATGCTGGTAGTATTGCAGTTAACCGTAGGATATAGCTCTTGTTCTACGTCGTAATAACAACCCACAAAAAGCAAGCATATTAAACCCACAAACAACGTTTTGCATTTAATTATTTGGTGCTCCATCTTTTATCCATTTGTTAATTATTTTGTTCATTAACTTAATTTAAATTCAAAGGTAACTTGGAAAAAATACTATGATTGTAGAATTAATATCATAATATAGAAATGACATTACAGTGGAATATTGCCGTGTTTCTTTTTGGGTAAGGTCGCAACTTTATTTTCCAGCATTGCGTACGCCTTAATCAGTTTCACTCTCGTTTCTTCTGGCACTATTACTTCATCTACAAAGCCTCTTTCTGCCGCTCTATAAGGGTTCGCAAATATTTCCGCATATTCCTTTTCCTTTTCAAGCAAAGCGGCGGCGGGGTCTACTGAAGCACTTATTTCCCCTTTGAAAATAATTTCGGCAGCACCTTTTGCGCCCATAACAGCAATTTCCGCACTTGGCCATGCAAAATTTAAGTCTGCTCCGATGTGTTTGCTGTTCATCACGTCATATGCTCCGCCATAGGCTTTTCTGGTAATAACCGTTATTCTAGGCACGGTCGCTTCACTAAATGCATACAGTAATTTGGCGCCGTTGGTAATAATGGCGTTCCACTCTTGATCTGTGCCAGGCAAGAAACCGGGTACGTCTTCTAAAACCAGCAGTGGGATATTAAAGCAGTCGCAAAATCGTACAAAACGAGCACCTTTTTGAGAAGATTGTACATCTAGTACACCCGCAAGATATGCCGGTTGATTAGCTATTATACCAATACTTCGACCAGCTAATCGTGCAAATCCTACAACAATATTGGGTGCAAAATTTTTGTGAATTTCAAAAAATGTTTCTCGGTCAATAATACCGTGAATTACATCTCTCATATCATAAGGCTGATTCGCACTATCAGGCACTATTTTTTCAAGCTCGTGCCGTGTTTCGTCCCCTAGTTCATAAGCAATGCTCGGTGCTTTTTCCTCGCAATTTTGAGGCATATAGCTAAGAAGCTTTTTAATATCCTCTATAGCTTCAAGATCATTGGCTGCGGTAAGGTGTGCTACCCCACTCTTTTCGCTATGAACGGATGCGCCGCCTAAGTCTTCGGAAGATACTTCTTCATTGGTGACTGTTTTAACCACATTTGGACCGGTTACAAACATATAACTGGTATCTTCCACCATGAGAATAAAGTCTGTTATTGCAGGTGAGTATACTGCTCCGCCGGCACAAGGGCCCATGATTGCAGATAATTGAGGAATTACTCCACTAGCCAATGTATTTCTGTAAAATATATCAGCATAACCTCCAAGGGAAACAACTCCTTCTTGAATACGTGCGCCACCGCTATCATTGAGTCCAATAACGGGAGCGCCATTGCGCATCGCCATATCCATAATCTTGCATATTTTCTCAGCATGTGTTTCAGATAAAGAACCTCCAAACACCGTAAAATCTTGCGAAAAAACATAGACTAACCTGCCATGAATTGTACCATAACCTGTTACCACTCCATCGCCTGGATAGTGCATTTTCTCCATACCAAAATCGGTACTTCTATGCTTTACAAGCGCCCCAATTTCTTCAAACGAGTTGCGGTCTAAGAGTAAGTCAAGTCTTTCGCGAGCGGTTAGTTTCTTCTTATTATGCTGAGCATCTATTCTATGTTGACCACCGCCTAATTTAGCTTCTGCAAGTTTTTGGGTAAGTATATTTCGTTTGTTCATTTAAGCATCCATCTTCTTGGAGTGTACAATATTAAGGCTAATCGTACATTTTTCGTAAAATAATAAGCCGCATCCAGTTAAGAATGCGGCTTATTATGTAGGAGTTCAACTAATTTGATTAGTGAGTAACACTAACTTTTCTTGTATAGGTTGCAGCTCCATTCGTTATTCTTAAGACGTAAAGTCCTTTCTTAAGATTTGAAACATCTAGTGAATTGCTAGTGTTGAATATATCCGTAGCATTTTGGCTTACGACTACTTGTCCATTTAAGTTTATAAATTCAATAGTGGTAGCTCCCTGTTGTACATAGTTTAAGGCAACGTTTATGGTAGCATTTGCTGGGTTAGGATAAGCAGAAATATTGTTTTCAAAAGCAACGGAGTTCAACGATAATTTGCCGGCTGGTTTCCAATTCATTTCTCTTAGGATTATGTTATTAGAAGAATCAATGTCTACTTTTGGGCTAGTTCTATTTCGGTGGTAGCTCAACGCTCCCATGTAGATAGGAAGATCAGCAGTCCCTGTGATGCCTCCATTTATTTTAAAGCTTATTTCACTTGTTGTTAATGTACTGCCTTTTATAGACTCACTAGGGTTTAGGAGTGTGTAGTTTTGAGAAGCTACTAAAAGAGCTCCGTCTGCTTTTCTAAAAATGGCTAAAGCGACGGTAAAAGTATCGCCAGCAGGAATGGTTTCACCTAGATTTTCTAATGTTACTTGAGCAACAACGTCCGTAGTTCCGTCATCATTAGTGTATAAATCAACAGGTTTATCTATGCTTTTAACAGCCCAATCTAGTTGAGCGATTGACATAGTTGAGATGATACTCAAAAGGATTGTAAGTGTTTTTTTCATTTGGTATAGTTAATTTATTATAGTTCGAATGTAATCGTTTGAGGCCTTAGCTCAATAAATAGTGTATCTCATTCATGTCAAGATTAGCTAAAACATTGTTTTCTGACACAATAATGTCTTTAGAGAAACCTTGTTTCTTGCGCTGTAATAATGATATTTTCTCTTCAATAGTATCTCTTGAAATAAACTTGTAACTGAACACATTGTTTTTTTGTCCTATTCTATGTGTTCTATCTCTTGCTTGGGCTTCTGAAGCAGGATTCCACCAGGGGTCAACTATAAATACGTAATCAGCAGAGGTAAGGTTAAGGCCGGTTCCTCCTGCCTTTAGTGAAATAAGAAAAACAGCTGGATGTGTTTGAGCTTGGAACTCGCTTACTCGTTTTGCTCGGTTTTCTTTGCTCGTTGCACCTGTAAGTTTATAATACGATAGGCCCAATCGTTGCAAATCTTTTTCGATAATTTCTAAGTACCTCACAAATTGAGAAAATACCAAGAGCTTATGCCCATCAGAAATTGCCGTAGCGATTTTTTGAAGTAAAATATCATGTTTGCCACTCTTAGCGTTATACTCCCTGTCTATTAAAGACGGATGATTTGCCAATTGACGCAGTTTTGATAATCCTTGTAAGATAGAAAATTTTGACTTTTCAAATCCTTTTGTATCTACCAAATCAAGTATGTTATTACGGTATTCAGATTTCACGGTTTCATAATACTCCGCTTGCTCTTCTGTCATGTCGCAATAGATGATTTTTTCGGTGAGACGAGGAAGTTCTTTGGCCACTTCTTCTTTGGTTCTCCGGAGTAAGAATGGTTTGATTATTTTTCTTAGTTCTTTTGCTTTTACTTCATCTCCCTCTTTTTCAACGGGCTTAGCGTATCGGGTTTCAAATTGCTTTAAAGTGCCCAGTAATCCTTTATTAAGCACGTTCATCTGACTCCATAAATCGCGTATGCTATTTTCTATTGGTGTGCCAGTAAGAGCTATTTTACATGCCGCATTTAGTTTAGCTATACTTTGAGTCGTTTTTGCGGTGTGATTTTTTATATTTTGACTTTCATCTAACACAAGCACGTCGTAGTGTAGTTGTGTAAAAAGAGACTCGTCATTGCGAATTAACCCGTATGTAGTAATTACTAAGTCATACTTTTCTAATTCAGCTGGCGATTTAGCTCTTTTGGTGCCCGAGTGGATTACGGTTGACAGGTCAGGACTGAATTGGATACATTCATACACCCAGTTATAAAGTAATGAGGTAGGAGCGACAAGTAGAAACTTAGCTCTTCTCTCAGAACTTTTTAACATATCGTACTTCACTCGTTGCAAGAATGAAATGGTTTGAACAGTTTTTCCTAAGCCCATGTCATCTGCAAGTACGCCTCCAAAGTTGTTGTTTTTTAAAAACATCAGCCAGCTTAGGCCATCTAGTTGGTACTTTCTTAAGGTGCCTACAAATTTAGAATGAGGTTTTTCAGCGCTTATGGCAACTAGCTTGGTAAGATGTTGCTTGATTTCTCTAGACTGTATTAGCGCTAGGATGTCTACTTGATACTTTTTTATACTGTAGGTATTGCTCTTAGTGCTTTGCCCAGCTAAGGCTTCTCCCAGAGCAAACCACTCTTTGGGGAATAGAAAAACCTCGTGGCTTGGCAGTATTATTCGATTATTGCCTTGACGTATTTCATTGACAACCTGGCTAAAAGGGATGGTGTACTCGCCAATGATAATTTGCGCATTTAGATCAAACCAATCAATTTTATCTGCTATGTTATAATGAAGTTTATAGGGTGAAATACTGTATTTTTCATCTATACTGGCAGTCACGTTAAAATAGCTAGCTGCCAGCACTTCGTTATGGGTTCTGATCCAGTCAATGCATGATTGTAAGTCTTTAGCTATTAAACTAAAAAATGATCCTGAAACTAATGTAAGGCCTAGTTCGCTAAGCGCGTTTATTCTGTTGGCTTCCCATATTTGAGATCGTTTATATTTGGTAAAAATGGGCTGATCTCTGTTCCATTCTAGTTTTACGTGAAATAGTTTGTCTTGATGAAAAGGAAAACTCAGGCCGCCATAGTTAATCATTACATTAAAGCCGTATTTTCCATTTCGTAAGGCTAATGATAGATTGGGCTTAGCCTCTTCTTTTAACGTAATAATCTCAAAACCTTTGGTAAAAACAGGTGAGGTTTCAAGTAATGGCTTTATAAAGGTAGTGTAGTATTTTTTTTCACTGGTCTTAGGAATAAAGACAAGTTTCTTGTTCAGGAATACCGCCAGTTTGGCTCCATCTACAAAGTCATAAAACCGATAAAGTGTACCGTTTACTATCATTTTAGCAGGTTTTTTAGTTAACATTAGGCCACCTATTTTCATAAATGGAATGCGCTCTTCGTTATGCTTAAGGGTGACAAAATAATTAGTGCCTAACTCGGTCTTATGAAAATGGAAAAGAATTTTAGTAAAATCTCGGTTTATTTCTATCGGGAATGCAGCGGGGTTTATTTCGTCAGCCACATAAAGATTGTCTGCATCCAATGGTAAAATGGCTAGAAAATTAGCAATTTGATTCTCGATTGAAGGTCTAATGACCTCGGCTTGCAATAATTCGGTGTGATGCTTATTGAAGTATTCTTTAGGCCGTATTTTTTTTTCAGGTGAAAACTTACGTACGATAGACTCCTCCATCAAGTCGTCAAGACTAGCGATCAAAGTTAAGTCTTGTACACTTAATTTATGATAATGAGCCGCGTTGCCCGAAAACACTTTTTGATAGGTAAGTGTAAGTGTTTGTTGAGTAGATAAAGCAATAACATAAGGGTGTATCAGCACACCTATGCGAGGATGCACCGAAATACTAAAAATTAATTTATATGCTTGTTGATTATCTACTCTCACTTAAAAATGAACCTAAAAAATGGTGCAATATACGAGTGTTGGAGAAAACGCTAAATAGTATAGAGGGTCGTTACTAATTTTTAAAGAAACAACATATAAAGATAGACTAAAAGGAAACTATAGATGGTGTGTTTTAGAGATCTAAATAACGCGTTTCAAGCAATTCGAGTAGCTCGTAAGGCTTAGTACTTCTCCAATTAATGTCGTTTAAATGGTCTCCAAAATTAACGCTGTACTTCAAGTGATAATGGTCTAACTCACTCAGAACATGAGGCAAAGCATTAATGAAATAAATAGCCCCTTCTATATCATCCTTCCATTCTTGATAATAATCATCAGAATCTCCATGATAATTGAGGACATTCTCCAAAATAATAGCAAAATTTTGAATACCACAGCTTATCAAGTGGTCAATGAGCTCAACTTTGAGCTGCATAATGTCATTGTTAATGGCATCATTCCATTCCCCTATAAGTTCTATTATGCAAAAACCTTCATCATAGTCCGCAAACAGTAGTTTGTAAAAAAGTGTCTCACTACCAAAATCGTCCCACTGAGGATGCAACAAGTAGTTGTACACTTTATGGGTATAATGAAATTCAGAATACTCTTGGTTATAGTTTAACGCATTAGGATCTTGGGCAGAACTATACAGATCTCGCCAAAGGTAAAATGGTTCAATGTTATGCATTCAATGTAATGTTGGTTTCGGCTATTAGGTATAAAGGCCTATTTTTCACATTATCATTTATTCTACTGATGTACTCGCCAATAATGCCAATACCCATCAACTGTATGCCGCCCAAAAAAACAATGGTTATCATAAGTGAGGACCAGCCCGGTTCATAAACTTGAAGTATGAATCTAGAATACAAGGTGTACAGAATGAGTAAAAACCCGATTAATGCACAAACAAAACCTGATATAGTGGCTAGCCTAAGTGGCAGATTTGAGAATGACGTTATAGCATCTAATGCCAAGTGAATCATTTTACGATAGGTGTAACCTGTAGTGCCCGCATTTCTGCCTTGTCGCTCATAACTCACGCTCGTTTGTTTGTATCCTAACCAGGCAATTTGACCGCGCAAGTACCGTTGTTTTTCGGGCATTTTTTTTAGGCCTTCTACAATCTTGCGATTCATAATTCTAAAATCGCCAGTATCCACGGGGATGTCTATGGAGGTGATTTTATTAAGCAGTTTGTAAAAAAAAGAAGCCGTCATTTTCTTAAGAAAAGATTCATCTTGACGTTTTATGCGTTTGGCGTATACTACGTCATACCCTTCTTCCATTTTAGCTAACATTTCGTGTATCACCGAAGGTGGATCTTGACCATCGGCATCCATAAGAACTATCTTGTTGCCTAGAGCATGATCTATGCCTGCAGTAACGGCTATTTGATGCCCAAAATTCCTACTTAAATCAAGGTACTTGTAAGTGATGTTTGAGCCACAGTAGTTTTTAATGAGAACCAATGAATTATCGGTGCTACCATCGTTTATAAAAATGACTTCAACATCTTCCTTTAATTTAGTTAATTCATTTTCAAGGGATTGCACAAAAGCTGCAAGGCCCTCTTGTTCATTATAAATAGGTAAAATGATTGAAATCATTGAAGTGCAAATTAACAAAATTATTTAATCAATGCAGTAGCGAGATTTGAAGACCTTTATATGTGGAGATTAAGATTACTCCAACTTGCTGCTTTTAGATTCGGGAATTTCTTAATTGTGCTCAATGAAAGTGTCCTGCGCAATAGGGCTTTGAGATGCGGTAGGCTAAACGCCTAAATTATTTACGTCTTAAATCGTTTAGAAATTCTTTAAAACCTACTATGCTCAACATCTTCTTAAATTCTAACCAAATCGAGGGTTTTGCCGTGGTGGTATTTTTGACGTTATGGGTAAATCCGGTGCCGTTTTCAGTGAGATCCTCGCGTGAGTCGATGGTTTTTATACCCAATAAATCATCGCTATTTTTGAAACGCTCACGTGCTCTTGCGGTATAACCTAACTTTTGCTCAGCAAGACCAAGATTGTTGAGTATGATAGCATCTTCAGGATCTAATTCTAGTGCTTTGCTGTAATCGGCGATAGCACCCTCAGAGTCTCCTATTTTATCTCGGATATAGGCCCTGCAGCTATAAAAATAAGCATTATCATCTTCCATTTCTATGGCGTAATCAAAGTCCTGTATAGCGTGTTTAAACCGTAAATTAAACTTACAAACTCCACGCTCCACATAATACTCTGCAGCATCTGGATATAGGGCGATAAGTGTGGTCCATGTATTCATGGCCTCATCCCATAGTTTACTTTTTTGATAGGCAAAAGCCAAAAGTGGACGGGGTTTTCCCTTCTTAAGTAAGGAGATTACTTGCTCAAAATTTCCGGCATCATAAAGTACTTGTGCGTCCATAATATTTACAACAAATAACTAGAAAAAATGATTGCAGCGACAGCCACGGCAAACAATGAACTTATTAGTACGAAACCGGCACTTACGTCTTTTATAATTTTAATATCAAGATCTATTTCTGTGGATAGCTTATTGCAGAGTCGCTCAATAGCGGTATTAATCATTTCAGTGACAATTACTAAGGTAATACAGAGAAGCACCCAAAGCCATTCTGAGGAAGTGATGCTAAAATAATAACTTAGTGCAATAATAAAGAAAGAGGCTACTGCATGTATTTTAGCATGGCGTTCTTTCCAAAAAAACAATCCAATACCATTTATTGCGTAACCAAATGCGCGTATCTGTTGCATAAGCATAAAGCAAATGTATGTAACTAATTTAGGATACATATAAGGTTATTAGCTAAAGCGAATCTTTATTTGGCATTTTATAGTTAAGTGGTATAAGTTTACCGTGACCAAATTGCTACTTTGCAAACTTTAATAGATATACTATGAGTGTAGAACAAGATTTAAGAGATAGAGGAAATGATAGTTGCGAGCTATGTGGCGGCAAAGATGGACTTACTGTTTATGCTGTTGCGCCTAAAGAGGGTAAACTAGCCGATAATTGTGTTATGACCTGCGAAACATGCTATGAACAGTTAGGGGATGAAACCCAGGTAGATCCGAATCATTGGAGATGTTTGAATGATAGTATGTGGTCAGAAGCAAATTCGGTTAAAGTAGTAGCATGGCGCATGTTGACCCAACTAAAAGGACAAGGATGGCCTGATGACTTATTGGATATGATGTATATGGACGAGGAAACAACATTGTGGGCTAAAGAAGGTGTGGAAGCTGCATCCACCAACGGTGTCATTCATAGAGACAGTAATGGCGTAGTTCTATCAACGGGCGACTCTGTGGTGCTCATTAAAGACTTAGATGTAAAAGGCAGTAGTCTTACTGCTAAGCGAGGTGCTGCCGTAAGAAATATTCGATTAGACCCAGATAACGAAGAGTATATAGAAGGAAAGGTAGATGGCCAAACGGTAGTTATTATTACCAAATACGTGAAGAAAATCTAAGCTAGATTTTCTGCTAGCTTTCATCCTTTACTTAGCTTTAAAACTATTAATAGCGTTTTTAGTAAAGTCAGAAAGCACCAATTGTCCACTGATAGCGGCACGTTCCGAAAGTAAGGTGTCCCAATCTTCTGTTCCTCTCCAAAACACTTCTTTGAGTAATCGCATTGCTTCCGGATTGCTATTTTTTAGATTTTGAGCTAAGCTGTCAATAGCTGCGTCCATTTCTTCTGTGGTGTCGTACACATTAGCATATAGGCCCTTATCTTTAGCCCACTTTGCTGATTGCCATCCGGTAGCGTCTATTGCAAGTTGACTCATAGCCGATAAGCCTATTTTGCGTTCTACTGCTGGGCCAACTACAAAAGGACCAATCCCCACAGCCAATTCGCTCAGTTTTACGGAAGCTTGAGTGGTGGCAAGTGTATAATCGAATGCAGCTGCTAGTCCAACTCCGCCACCTACCGCCTTACCTTGCACCCGACCAATAATGAGCTTAGGACATTTGCGACACGCATTTATAACATTGGCAAATCCAGAAAAAAATACAGTGCCTTTAGCTAAATTTTCAATGGCTACGAGCTCATCAAAACTGGCGCCTGCACAAAATGCACGATCTCCTTCACTTCTTACGATAATGACTACAGCATCATTATTGGATCCAAGTGTGGTTATTGTATTTGCAAGTTTAGCAAGTACTTTGCCTGGTAACGAGTTGCTTAAAGGATGGTGGAATTGTACGGTAGCAATTCCATTTTCTATGGTGTAATTTACATCACCTTGATCTATTGCATTCATTATTTGGCAAAGCTAAGAAATTTTTTTGGCCATGATTTAGTTTAAAAGTGCACAAGGCTCAGTCGGTCAAAATTTCTTCGTATTTAATCAAATTATAAATAAAGGAATAAATGATTATTAGTTTTGTTCATCCCGATCTTCATATCGTTCATAGAAAAATGGATAACGACAAAATCTAAAAGGACACTTCAGTGGTTTATATAGGGATGAAGACAATTTATTATCTTATTTGTTTATTCTTTGTAGTAGCATGCAATGCACAAACAAGTACCCATAAATCAAGTAAATCTCCACAAACCGAAATGAAATTCAATGTATTAACAGAAGCAGAACAACGCGTAATTTTAAATAAAGGCACAGAATATCCTGGTACAAGTGAGTTTACAGATAGCGAAGCCAACGGAACCTACATTTGTAAACAATGCAATCAGCCACTCTATACTTCAGCTACTAAATTTAACAGTCACTGTGGTTGGCCATCGTTTGATGACGAGATAGCTGGAGCTGTAACCCGAGTGCGAGATGCTGATGGTCGCCGTACCGAGATTGTATGCTCTAATTGTCAAGGACATCTTGGCCATGTTTTTGAAGGTGAAATGATGACACCTAAAAATACGCGTCATTGTGTAAATGGCATATCAATGAACTTTGTGGAAGGTGGAGAGGCCTTACCCGCCGTTATAAAAAACGAACCTTTAGACATGAGTAAACTAGATACAGCAACTTTTGGAGCAGGTTGTTTTTGGTGCGTAGACGTTCTTTTTCAAAAACTAAAAGGCGTGCATCATGTAGAAAATGGTTATGCTGCAGGAAAGCTCAAGAATCCTACATATAAAATGGTTTGTGAAGGCAATACAGGAAGTGTAGAAGTAGCTCAAATTGTATTTGACCCAAGCATTATTACCTACGAAAAACTGGTAGATATCCTCTTTCATGTGCACGACCCTACTACACTTAATCAACAAGGAGGTGATCATGGAACACAATATCGATCTGTTATTTTTTATCATAACGATGAGCAAAAGGCCATTGCAAGTGAAGTGTTAAAGCACATTGATGCCAGCAACCTTTGGAGTAATCCTGTTGTTACAGCCATAGAACCTATTCGGAATTACAGCACCGCAGAGCAGTACCATCAAGACTATTATAACTTAAATAAAGAAACCAACGGGTATTGCAACGCAGTAATTGGTCCCAAGGTAGTAAAGTTTCAGTTAAAGTATAAAGACTTAATCAAAGAGTAACTCTATACCTAACTTTTCTTAGTTGCCTTCTTTACAGAGGTTATATTTTGTTTTATGAATGGTCTTTTTCAAAATGAAGGCTATGAACTTGAATCGAAATTCTATATTTGAATCATGGAATTAGTTAATCAACTCATTGGTTGGATAGGAGCTATTGGCTTACTTACGGCATTTTTTTTAAACTCAACGGGGAAAATGAGCACCACTACGAAATCCTATATTTGGATAAACTTTGGCAGCGCACTGCTTTTAGCATTAAATGCGTATCACCTTAATGCATACCCTTTTCTAGTCGTGAATGTGTTTTGGGCGATAGTGGCATTGTACGGTTTGATTCGTACTAAATAGACTTAATACAGTTACCCAATTAGATAGGGATGGATGGGATTAAGCTTAATACTATCGTTTACTAATTTTATTATTTGAAATGGTTCGTTGAAGATTACACTTATGTCTACCTTCTACCCAGCCTCTTAGTTTATTGTGCTTGGTTACTCTTCCCTGCACTCGCTTTCGCCAAAGTCTAAAACTACTGGGTTTTAATTCTCTGCGCATTAATCGAATTACCTCTTGCTCCGTTATGCCGAATTGTAGTTTAATGGTATCGAAACTAGTGCGGTCTTCCCACGCCATTTCTATGATACGATTTAAGTCTAACGGTGCACTGCTCATCACAACATTACAAACATGAGAATCACTATTTAGTTCATTGGAATACCAATGTATTTTTTTATTAACTTCGTCATCTTAGAATGCAAAAAGTACTTGGAATTTTATCATTGATTATTGGGCTAGGCTTAGTTTATTTTTTTAACAACTCACATACCATAGGAGGGAAACCTATTCCGCCTATAGGTAAACTGTTAAATCCTTATACCGGAGCATGGCAAAACTCCGAAAATAGCAAGAATTATTCAGACTTTAAGCTTACAAGTGAACTTATTAAGGAAGAGGTTACTATCGTTTTTGACGACAGAATGGTCCCTCATATTTATGCAAAAAATTTAGAAGACGCAATGTTTGCACAAGGCTATGTAGAAGCCTATCATCGGCTATTTCAAATGGATATTTCTACCCGCTCTCCAGACGGTAAACTAGCTGAAATTCTCGGACCTAATCTGGTAGAGTATGATAAGAAACAACGTAGATTAGGACTTGGTTTTGCAGCAGATAATGCACTTAAAGGATGGGATAACTTTCCTGAAGAACTAAAAAATGTGAATGCATATACTGCTGGTGTTAACCATTTTATAGATAACTTAGCTCCTAAAGATTATCCAATAGAATACAAACTCTTAGATTTTAAGCCAAGTACGTGGTCCAATAGACATTCTGCGTTGCTGCTTAAGGCAATGACCCAAACATTGGCCGATTATGAGAATGATATTGAAATGAGCAATGCACTCCGCGTATTTGGGAAAGAAGATTTCAAGTTGATCTATCCGGATAGGAATCCGAAAGACATTCCAATAGCCGAAGGACCATATGCTGACGCTGAACGAAGCAAAGATTCCTATCAAGGGGTGGTTTCTAGTCTTAATTTACCCAGCATACAACGGCCTCGGTCTCCAGATGGAGTTGGCAGCAATAACTGGGCGGTGAGTGGCGCTAAAAGTGCTACAGGTTTACCCATGCTTGCCAATGATCCACATCTAGGATTGAGCCTGCCATCAGTGTGGTATGAGATAGCTATTACAACTCCCGAATTTTCTGCACAAGGAGTGACCTTACTTGGAATGCCCGGAATTATGATTGGGTTTAACGAAAACATAGCATGGGGTGAGACGAATGTTGGTCATGATGTTTCAGACTACTACACGATAAAATGGACCGATAAAAGTAAAACCAGTTATATGCTAGACGGTCAACTAAAAAAGGCGGATCTTAAAATAGAAAAGATCTTAGTTAAAGGCGAGAAGGTGGTTTACGATACTGTTAGGTACACTGTTTGGGGTCCAGTAGTGGATGATAAAGCCAACTTAGCCCTCCGTTGGATAGCGCATGATGCGGCACCTACACCTGAGTTTATGGCTTTTATAAATGGAATGCAATGTGATAATTATGACGATTATTTGAAATCTACTGCGGCATTTTATGCGCCTGCACAAAACTTTATTTATGCAGATAATAAAAATGAAATAGGGATACGTATAAATGGCTCCCTACCTATAAAAAAATATATGCAAGGCGTTACCATTAGCGATGGTTCCAGTTCTGAGAATGGATGGTCAGGTTTTATACCACGCTACGCCAATCCACAAGAACGTAATCCAAAAAGAGGGTATGTTAGCAGTGCAAACCAATACAGTGCGAGTGAGGATTACCCTTATTATTATAACGGAAATTTTGAACCTTATAGAGGCAGAACAGTACATAAGTATCTAGCCAATAAAGAGGTCGTGGACTTAACCTATATGAAAGCCATGCAAAACAGTACGTATAGCATGTTGGCAGATGAGGCTCTTGCTGTTATGCTGCCAAGACTCAACGCAGAAAGTGCTATGCATGCCTATGCTAAGGAATTAGCTAAGTGGGATTATCATTATGATGCTTCTTCTGTAGCGGCAGTTTTGTTTGACCGGTGGTTCAGTACTTTTCATGAAATGCTGTGGGATGAAGCATATGCACAAAATAAAAAAGTTGCTCTTCCCGAACCTGACTATTGGGTTACGGTTAATATGATTGAAAGACAAAGGTCGAGTAAGTTTTACGATGTAGTATCCACTTCAAAAGTAGAATCCTTAGACGATCTAATAAATCAATCGTTTAGGGTTGTAATGGGGTTAGATAGAATCACATTGAGTAAGTCTAAGAACGCTCAAATACTGCATCTTACTCGTTTACCTGCATTCTCAGAAATGGAACTAGCCTTGGGCGGAACTAAGTACAGTTTGAATGCGATGCAACAGAAGTTTGGACCTAGTTGGCGGATGATTGTATTGTTGGGCAAGACCCCAGAAGCGTATGGAACATATCCTGGAGGCCAAAGTGGGAACCCAGCAAGTCCTTTCTATAAAAATCGTATATCCACCTGGGCAAAAGGAGAGTATGACAAACTTGTCTTAGTTCGAAAATCTTCAGAAATATCTAAATCACTTTTTACCATTAGCATAAACCATGAAAAATAGTATTCTCTTAGTCTCTATATGTATACTAACTGCTGTGTGCTCACTGGTTGCGCCTTGGTGGGTACTAGCGCCTATTTCCTTTTCAGTGATATACCTAGGTAAAATGAAATCAGCTGCGGGTTTTGGAATCCCTTTTCTAGCTGTATTTGGTACTTGGCTGATAGCTATTTACCTCCATGATCATGGTGTAGTGGCTGCATTAATGGGTAAGTTGCTTTTGCTGCCCAACTGGTCTACACCTATTCTTAGCGCATGTATAGGCGGATTGGTAGCTGGATTTTTTGGGCTTTCGGGAGCATTGTTTAGCTATCGCAAGAAATCGTGGGTTAATGGGTAGTGAGTTTACTTGTGTAGTTTTTGAAGTGCTTCTTTGATGCTAAGTGGCTGTAATTCATTGTTTTATACAAAAGAAATCACCCATGATGGATTTACATCGGCATAACTACGAAGTGCACAGCCAATCGCTTGTTAAAAATTCATTTTAGTGCACGAAACGTACGAATTCGGGAATAAAGACGCTAAGAAAAGTAGTTGATTGCTTATTTCGTAGAGGCATTTATAGCCACACGTATACTAAATACGTGAGATAATAGGGCTGCGCTTTGATTACTGACATCAGTAAGTGCATAGTCTATACTTAAGTTTTTAAGTTTTAATCCGACGCCTATGTTCGGCATAAACGTCCATTCAGATTGATAAGTAGTGATGGTCTTCCCATCGACAATCTCTGTGCTCAATATATCTTCGGTTTTAACCTGCTGCACGTTGCCCAATCCACCACGTAAAAAGATGATGTCTTTATAGCCAGCTTCTATACCTAAATGTGGATCTCCACTAACTAAGTTCGTTTGAAGCAGTGTATTACGTCTACCGTCGGTATTTAAATCCATGTTCAACTCCGTTAATAAAGAGTAATCGTCATTAAAGTTGATTTTTTTAGAAACTCCTAAAAGTAGCTTTGGCAAGGTGAATTCTAAAGAGTTTATGGGAACCTCATTCCCTGTGCTTTGAAACGTTTGAATTTCAGCATCTGTAAAATTATATTTCCAGGCATTAAAAGTGGTAGTCACGTCACGAGCTACTGCTGCAAAAATCCATTTATTTTGGGTTTGATAACGAGCACTTGCGTCTATACCAAATCCCCAAGCTGTTGTAAATTCACCTGCTTTTCGATTTATTATTTTGGCACTACCACCAATACTTAGTCCGTTTTTGATGGCTTTTTGAGCATAACTAACGATAAAAGCATAATCTACGGCACTAAACTCTGTTACTCTATTGTAGTCTATCTGACCATTTCGAACAAGGTCTAAGGTGTTAGGAATGCCGTCTACCCCAAATCGAATCATCGAAAAGCTGAGTGCTGCATTCTCGTTAACTTTTGTACTAATGCCTAAATAATCATAATTGGCAATTCCACTAAATAAAGCAGAGTGCATAAATGATAGTTGTATTTTATCTTCTTGTTTTACTAGGGCAGATGGATTCCAATATCCTGCAGTTACATCTTCTACAGATGCTATTACGGAGTTGGACATACCAAAAGCTCGAGCACCTACGCCTATAGATAAAAATTCGTTACTGTATTTAGGAGCGGATTGTGCATACAAATTAGTACCTGCAAAAAGTAAAACGGATAGTAAGGCAAGGACTTGTTTTGTATGACGCAACATAGGCTATTTATAGGAGTTGAATTTCTAAGGCACCAATAGAACGTTCTAATTCAGGTTCTATTGTTTCACAAATGTCAACTAGTAATTGTCTCTGGTCATCATTAAGTTCAATCATACCTAGTTTAGCGCAAACTCCCTCAACAGCAGCAACAACATTTTCTAAACTGGTATAGTTGGCTAAGAAACGAGCTTTCATAAATCGGCGGTGTTGCCCCTTCCATAGCTCGTCATCCTGCAATCCAGCGTATCGCATAAATTTCAACACCCAGTCTTGTTCCACACTGTCTATCATGTTATAAAAATCATCAGCCAAACTTGGATTTTTATCTAAAAGTATCTTGTCAAGTAATACTTCAACCATTATATGGGTGATAAAATAATCACGGTTGATGTCTTTGTCTCCACTCTCTCTAATCATGTCGGTAGCCTTGTTGGTTACGTCTACAAATGTCATCCAGTTATGAAATTTACGATCACTGGCAAAGTGTCTATTTGTGCCGTCATTCATACTCGAAATCTCCTTAGTAGTAAAGGTGATATTCTTGTATGGATTTATTCTGAGCTTTGAGATATGAGCTCTAGCGAGGTCTGGCAGTATTAGGCCAATATTATAATACTTATTCTCCTCGTCTTTGTCGAAATAGTAATGACTTAAATAATTCACTAGTGCAAAGAAAATGAAATGTATCCAATTAATAGCATAGTATTAATAATGAGATTAATAAAGAATATTGAATAGTTGTTATAGAAAAATTCAAAGAATATATTCTCACTCGCTAAAATAGTACATTTGTGCCTTTGGAAAAGCAAAGTAAAACCTCCGATAAACTTGGGACTGAAAACATAAGTTCTTTGTTGCTTAAACAGTCACTTCCAGCCGCTTTTGGCTTTTTGGTGATGTCATTATATCAGATGGTAGATGTGTGGTTTGTAAGTCATTATGCAGAAGGAGAACTTGCTATAGCTGCGATTACAGTTGTACTTCCTATCACGTTTCTCATCTCTTCTTTTGGTATGGCTATTGGTGTTGGTGGGGCATCTGTCTTAGCGCGCGCTTTGGGTAAAGGAGATACGGGAAAAGCGCAAAAAACATTCGGCAATCAAATAATATTAACCACGTTTTTTGTTGGTGTTTTTGTAGTACTTGGATTTCTTTTTCAAGATCATATTTTAAGATTATTTGGTGCTAATGATCAAATACTGCCTTACGCTAAGAAGTACTTCAATATTTTGCTCATAGGTCTTCCTTTTCTGGGATGGGCTATGATGACTAATAATGTAATACGTGCAGAAGGAAAGGCTAAAGTGGCTATGTTGACCATGATTATTCCTGCTATCTCTAATATTTTGCTGGATTATGTTCTCATTTACCATTTTGATATGGGAATAAGCGGCGCTGCATGGGCAACTACCGCTGGTTATTGTTTAAGTGGCGGATATACATTGTGGTTCTTCTTATCCGGTAGAAGTGAGTTGAAATTAACTAAAAGCAACCTTAAATTAGATCTGTCAGTGTCAGCAGAAATTGGCTCAATCGGTTCCATAACTCTTGTGCGACAAGGGATGTTTAGCCTGTTGGCTATCGTCTTAAACGGTCAACTTAATATATGGGGCAATATTGAATATGCTGATACGCTCGGAGATCAGGGTGGATCGCATGCTTTAGCTATTTATGGCCTAATTAGAGGGTATACCTTGTTTATTGCGTTTCCTATCATTGGGGTAATGCAAGGACTTATGCCCATTATAAGTTATAATTATGGCGCTAAAAATTGGACGAGAGTAAGCGATACTATAATTTTAGGCTTGAAATGGACCTTTAGTATCTCAATCATTATGCTTGGGATACTGTTTTTATTCCCTAAGCCATTAATACAAATTTTTACGGAAGACACAGAATTATTGGCGCATACGCCTAGGGTTCTTAAGTGGATTTTTATATCACTACCTCTTATGGGTGTTGGGTTTATTGGAGGTGCTTATTTTCAAGCGATAGGGGAGCCAATGCCGGCCTTAGTGCTGACCTTAGCTAGACAAGGGATATTTATGATTCCTTTGATGTTTATTTTTGCGCATTTTATCGGATTGGATGGGGTATGGTTTTCAATGCCAGTAGGTGAAATATTGGCGGGACTTTGGGCAGGTACGTGGTTGTACCTAGAGGTCAATAAGATGAATAAGAGCGCAAAGGGAATTGCTCCATAGAATAGAAGTAATAACGTATCCTTTTTTTTACATTTGTACTACCGTTAAAAAGGGTGTAACATGAAATTGCATAATACTATTAATGGGGAAGAATTAAAGGAGAAAATCAAGGCAAGTGATGAAAAACGCACTACTATTTCCTTTTACAAGTATGCCCAGATAGGCAATCCCCAATTGTTTAGAGATCATCTATTCTTTCACTGGGACCAACTCGAAGTGCTTGGAAGAATATATGTGGCTTATGAAGGAATCAACGCGCAACTTAGTATTCCTAATCAAAATATAGAGGCTTACAAAGCGGAGCTAGACAATATCACCTTTTTGAAAGACGTACGATTGAATTTTGCAGTAGATGATGATGGAAAATCTTTTTTTAAGCTTGCTATAAAAGTGAGATCTAAGATAGTGGCTGATGGCCTTGATGACGATCTGTTTGATGTCAGCAAGCCAGGTAATTACTTAAATGTGGAGGAGTTTAACAAGCTTACAGATGATGAGAACACATTACTCATTGATATGCGTAATCATTATGAGAGTGAAGTCGGACATTTTGATGGAGCGTGGTGTCCTGACGTAGATACCTTTAGAGAGCAACTTCCTTTAGTCGTAAATGAACTAGAAGAGCAAAAAGATAAGACAGTTGTTATGTACTGCACGGGCGGCATAAGGTGCGAAAAAGCAAGTGCTTACCTCAAGCACAAAGGTTTTAAGGACGTTTACCACCTTGAAGGGGGTATTATTAAGTATGCACGGGATGCCAAAGAGAAGGGGCTACCTAATAAATTTATAGGGAAAAATTTTGTTTTTGACGAACGACTTAATGAACGAATTACGGATGATATCATAGCCAGTTGTCATCAATGCGGAGAACCTTTTGACGATCATAGTAATTGTAAAAATAAAGCATGTAATCTGCTCTTTATTCAGTGTCCTAAATGTGCTCAAAAATACAGTGGCACATGTACGGTCGAATGTCAAACGATAGCCGCATTACCAGAAGAAGAGCAACGTGAACTGCGAAAAGGGAAAGATACAGGCGTTCGTATTTTCAGTAAAGGCAGATTTAAATAAAAAAGCCAATACCAGAGGTGTGGGGCTTTTTTAAGTTGGTTTACTCTTGTTATTTTCTGTACATTACAGCATCAACTGCCTCAACTACACGTTGTACGTTGGGCAACCAGGCCTCAACTAGCGTAGCAGCATAAGGTAATGGTGTATCACGTGTAGTTACTCGTTTTATCGGAGCATCTAGATGATCAAATACCATTTGACTCATCATGTAACTAATTTCAGATGAAATTGACGCAAGTGGCCACGCTTCTTCTAAAACAACACATCTATTTGTTTTCTTTATACTTTCTGCAATTGTATGGTAGTCAATCGGTCTTACAGATTGTAAGTCGATAAGTTCTACATCTATTCCTTTTTCGGCTAATGCTACTACAGCATCTTCGGCAACACGCATCATTTTACCAAAAGATACGAGTGTAACGTCGGTGCCTGCTTTTTGTATGTTGGCTTGCCCAATAGGGATATAATACTCTTCTTCAGGAACATCATGTTTTAGTCCATACATTTGCTCACTCTCCATAAAAATAACTGGATCTGGATCTATAATAGCAGATTTTAAAAGACCTTTTGCATTATAAGCATTAGACAAAACCACAACTTTGAGTCCAGGGCAGTTTGCGTACCAGTTTTCAAAAGCTTGAGAGTGTTGAGCTCCCAATTGTCCTGCGCTCCCAGTTGGTCCTCTAAATACCATTGGACAGGTAAACTGACCACCGCTCATACTATTCATTTTAGCTGCAGCATTTATAACTTGGTCAATTGCAACAAGACTAAAGTTAAATGTCATAAATTCAACAATTGGTTTTAGTCCATTACTTGCAGCACCCGTTGCTATACCAGCAAATCCAAGTTCCGCAATTGGGGTGTCAATTACCCGTTTTGGTCCAAACTCATCAAGCATACCTTGACTTACTTTATAAGCACCATTGTACTCTGCTACTTCTTCACCTATAAGAAACACAGATGGGTCTTTTCTCATTTCTTCGTTCATTGCCTCACGAAGGGCCTCACGTATTTGCAGTTGTCTTGCCATTTCTTTTTTACGAGGGGCAAAAATAATAATAATGTGCTCATTAGTGCAGGAATAATAGCTACATCATCTTACTCTTTTTAATTCGACTATTGTGTGAGGTGTTTAAATGCTAAATTTACACTCTCTAAACAAAAGAAGCAATATTCTCCCTCGTCGTTAATAGTATACTTTACAAAGAACGATGCAAGTATTTGTGATGCGATAGTGTGGTAAAGCTTACTTTCGTTGCAACATAAGAGAGATGTTAGTTTCTTGTGTTTCTGGTTGATACAGAGATTCTTATAGAGCTCTTCAACTTGTTAAAAATATTTCTAAAAGCTAAATTAAAATCGCAGAAAAATTTTTCAGCTTTTCTAAAGTTGAAATACTTAGCTTTTAGTATATGTGGCCAGACTTCTGTCTGGCCATTTTTTTAAGTTTTTTCAACTTTAAAATACAAGCTAGTTTTATCACCTTATCTTTGCCCCAATGCATAAAATAGAGCAGTTATTGCAAGACAGAATTCTCTTTTTGGATGGTGCAATGGGTACCATGATCCAAAAACATAAACTCTCCGAGGAACTTTACCGTGGTGAACGATTTGCTGATTATCAACATAATCTAAAAGGGAATAATGATTTATTATCCATAACTCAGCCACATATCATTACTGAAATTCATAATCAGTTCCTGGAAGCTGGAGCCGATATTATTGAAACAAATAGTTTTAATAGCACGGCAGTTTCTATGGCGGATTATCACATGGAATTTTTGGTAGATGAGTTGAATTTGGCGTCAGCGAAACTAGCTAGAAATGCAGCAGATGCTTATACCGCTAAAAATCCTAATAAACCGCGTTTCGTAGCGGGTAGCATTGGGCCAACCAATAAGACTGCGAGTCTATCTCCTGATGTCAATAATCCGGGGTATAGAGCGGTAAGTTTTGATGATTTAGTGGCTACCTACAGACAGCAAACCATAGCATTAGCTCAAGGTGGTGTAGATATTTTTTTAATTGAAACGGTCTTTGATACTTTAAACTGTAAAGCGGCCATCTTCGCTATTTTAGAAGTTAAAGAAGAAATGAGCTTAGATACTCCAATTATGATTAGCGGTACTATAACAGATGCTAGCGGAAGAACCTTAAGCGGTCAAACAGTGGAAGCGTTTTGGTATAGTGTGAGCCATGCTAAGCCATTAAGCATAGGACTTAACTGCGCCTTAGGGGCAGATCAAATGAGACCGTTTATTAAAGAGCTAAGTGATAAAGCATGGTGCAGAGTATCTGCGCATCCTAATGCTGGGTTGCCTAATGAATTTGGAGAATACGATGAAACCCCTGAAAGTATGAGTAAGGTAGTTGGGGAATTTGCAAGCAGCGGATTTTTAAATATAGTTGGAGGATGTTGCGGAACAACTCCAGAACATCTCAAGGCGATCATCGATCGTGTTCAAATCGAAAAGCCTAGAGAGATTCCCGTACTTAGTTTGTAGATACCTATATTAAATCTTGATTGCACCATAAATAAAATTTGTATTTTTGCTTTATGAAAGCAAGTAATTATGGTATTTTAACCCTTTTTATTTTAGTAGGAGCTTGTACCCAAAAAAAAGGTAAAAGTCATTCCAAAACACATGAGGTACGACTGGAATTTACAGTAGGTTCAGGGGCTAATATTCAATCATTCAATGTGTATAGAGATGACAAAATTGTAGGCCAAATCAGCGCCTCTGGCGAGGATAATACTACCTACACGTATTCGGAAAGTAATCCAGTAACAGAGCACCCATTTAAACTATCGTATATTGTAGAGCCCATGTTTATGGATTCTGCCAATGCTAGGACAGCTGTCACTCTACAGATTTTTGTTGACGATGTTGAAAAGGCAAAAACTACCCGTCCTGCACTCGTGTATGGAGATTTAGCGAAGCTTAATTATCAGGGCCAATAAAAGAAATTGGATGAACTAAAAAAAGGCCTTCCATACGGAAGGCCTTTTTTTAGTTAAATATGTGATGGTTGGATTAAAAAAACTCCGCCATTTTAGCGCCTATGCCTGCTGGAGAATCCACAACGTGTATTCCACAGTCTCGCATAATCGCTTTTTTAGCAGAAGCAGTGTCGTCATCGCCTCCAACGATAGCACCTGCGTGGCCCATTGTGCGGCCTGCTGGTGCAGTTTCACCTGCAATAAAGCCAACTACTGGCTTGGTGCCAAATTCTTTTATATAACGGGCAGCTTCAGCTTCCATGCCACCGCCTATTTCACCTATCATTACGATGCCTTCCGTTTCGGGGTCGTTCATAAGTAATTCAACTGCCTGCTTCATAGAAGTGCCAATTATAGGATCTCCACCTATTCCAATAGCAGTAGTACATCCCATACCTGCTTTTACTACTTGGTCTACTGCCTCGTAGGTTAATGTGCCTGATTTAGAAACAATACCAATTTTACCTTTTTTAAAGATAAAGCCGGGCATGATTCCCACTTTGGCTTCATCTGCCGTAATGATACCTGGACAATTAGGGCCAATTAATCGGCATGCCTTGTCTGATAAATACGCTTTAACTTTCACCATATCTGCCACAGGAATACCTTCAGTGATACAAACAATAACTTGTATGCCCGCATCCGCTGCTTCCATAATAGCATCTGCTGCAAATGGAGGTGGTACAAATATTATACTTGTATCAGCACCTGTGCTGGTTACCGCATCTGCTACAGTATTAAAAACAGGTTTGTCAAGATGAGAATGTCCACCCTTCCCTGGTGTAACACCCCCAACTACTTGCGTACCATATTCTATCATTTGACCTGCGTGAAAAGTTCCTTCGCTACCTGTAAAGCCTTGAACGATAATTTTAGAATCCTTATTTACTAATACTGACATTATTTTTTTGAGTGCTGCAAAATTACTTTTTTTAGCTACATCTAAAAGCGTAAAAGCAGCAGAATGTTCTTTTAGCTCAATAGCAGAATAGCTGCTGTTCATCGTACAAATAAGTTATCTAGTAGAAAGCATAGTACTTTGTATTGCATAGTACTATTTAAATAGCATACGTTTGTGTTATCAAATGAACATAGAAAATACGCAATCGCAAATGCGCAAGGGAGTTCTAGAGTACTGCATCTTAACTCTTGCAAGCGATGGAGAGGTTTATGCTTCTGACATTATTGCTAACTTAAAGGAAGCTAAATTAATAGTGGTAGAAGGCACTTTGTACCCACTGCTAACGCGATTAAAAAATGCAGGTCTACTTAAATATGAATGGAAAGAAAGCGATCAAGGACCGCCGCGCAAGTATTATTC
>ERZ888423.962-NODE-962-length-27452-cov-55.009855_pt1 | contig 27452 bp, 20 predicted proteins | sample MGYA00520523_ERZ888423 | MGnify/ENA primary metagenome ERZ888423 (study PRJEB32303, sample SAMEA104408611) | aquatic metagenome | biome: Brackish water; feature: Pelagic; material: water | place: Baltic Sea | collected 2014-06-08T10:24:00 | depth 30,27 m ...
ATCGACGGGTCACCCTCGCGCAAGGTCGTCGAAAACGGGATCAATGCGCTCAAGGCTGTCTGGCACCGCGGCGCGGTCGATGCCGATGGCAAGACCGGCGATGGCGCGGGCATCCATGTGCAGATCCCGGTTCAGTTCTTTTATGATCAGGTCCGCCGCACCGGCCATGAGCCGCGCATGGATCAGCTGATGGCGGTCGGTCAGGTATTCCTGCCGCGCACCAATTTCGGCGCGCAGGAAACCTGTCGGACCATCGTGGAATCCGAAGTGCTGCGGATGGGCTACTATATCTATGGCTGGCGCCATGTGCCCGTTGATGTGAGCGTTCTGGGCGACAAGGCCAACGCGACCCGCCCCGAGATCGAACAGATCATCATCTCGAACGCCAAGGGTGTCGATGTCGAGACCTTCGAGCGCGAGCTTTACGTCATCCGCCGCCGGATCGAGAAAGCCGCACAGGCCGCCGGCATCCGCGAGATGTACATCTGTTCTCTGTCGTGCCGGTCGATCATCTACAAGGGCATGATGCTGGCCCAGGATGTGGCCAATTTCTACCCCGACCTGATGGATGCGCGGTTCGAGAGCGCTTTCGCGATCTATCACCAGCGCTATTCGACCAACACCTTTCCGCAGTGGTGGCTGGCCCAGCCGTTCCGCATGCTCGCCCACAACGGCGAGATCAACACGCTGAAGGGCAACGTCAACTGGATGAAAAGCCACGAAATCCGCATGGCATCGACCTATTTCGGCGAGATGGCCGAGGATATCAAGCCGATCATCCCGCAGGGGGCATCCGATTCGGGCGCGCTTGACGCCGTGTTCGAGGTTCTGGTGCGCGCGGGCCGCATCGCGCCCATGGCCAAGACCATGCTGGTGCCCGAAGCCTGGTCGAACACCGCCACCGAATTGCCCAAGGCGTGGCAGGACATGTATTCCTATTGCAATTCCGTGATGGAACCCTGGGATGGCCCCGCCGCGCTGGCCATGACCGATGGCCGCTGGGTCTGTGCGGGGCTCGATCGCAACGGGCTGCGGCCGATGCGCTATGTCGTGACCGGCGAAGGCATGCTGATCGCGGGCTCCGAGGCCGGCATGGTGCCTGTCAACGAGGCGACCGTGATCGAAAAGGGCGCGCTTGGCCCCGGCCAGATGATCGCGGTCGACATGGCCGAGGGGCGGCTTTTCCACGACACCGAGATGAAGGACCGTCTGGCCGCCTCTCGCCCCTTTGGCGAATGGGTGGGCAAGATCGTCGATCTGGCGGCCCAAACCCAGACACTGGCCGAAAAGGCGCTGTTCGAAGGCGCCGAGCTGCGCCGCCGTCAGCTGGCCGCTGGCTATTCCATCGAGGAACTGGAACAGATCCTTGCGCCCATGGCCGAGGATGGCAAGGAAGCGCTGGCATCGATGGGCGATGATACGCCTGCCGCCGTTCTGTCGAGCCTTTACCGCCCGCTGTCGCATTATTTCCGCCAGAACTTCAGCCAGGTCACCAACCCGCCGATCGACAGCTTGCGCGAATACCGCGTGATGAGCCTCAAGACCCGCTTCGGCAACCTCAAGAACGTGCTGGATGAAGACAGCAGCCAGACCGAGATTTTCGTTCTGGAAAGCCCCTTTGTCGCAAATGCCCAGTTCGAGCAGATGGTGGCGCAATTCAACGCCGATCACGTTGTCATCGATTGCACCTTTCCGGCCGACGGCAAGCCCGACGCCCTGCGTGAGGGGCTTGATCGGATCCGCCGCGCCGCCGAAGATGCGGTGCGCTCGGGCGCGGGCCATCTGATCCTGACAGATCAGGCTCAATCCGAGGGCAGGGTGGCCATGCCCATGATCCTGGCCACCAGCGCGGTGCATTCATGGCTGACGCGGCAGGGGCTGCGCACATTTTGTTCGCTCAACGTGCGGGCGGCCGAATGCATCGACCCGCATTATTTCGCGGTTCTGGTGGGCTGTGGCGCGACCACGGTCAATGCCTATCTGGCGCAAGACAGCATCGCCGACCGCATCCAGCGCGGCCTGATCGAGGGCACGCTGACCCAAGCGATGGCGCGCTATCGCACGGCGATCGATCAAGGCCTGCTCAAGATCATGTCCAAGATGGGCATCTCGGTGATTTCCTCCTATCGCGGCGGATTGAATTTCGAGGCTGTGGGCCTGAGCCGTGCCATGGTGGCCGAATATTTCCCCGGCATGGTCAGCCGCATTTCCGGCATCGGTGTCAGCGGTCTTCAGAAAAAGGCCGAGGAAGTGCATGCCAAGGGTTTCCTGCGCGGCGAAGGCGTGTTGCCCATCGGCGGCTTCTACAAGGCGCGGCGGTCGGGCGAAAAGCACGCCTGGGAAGCAACCTCGATGCATATGATGCAGGAAGCCTGCAACCGCGCATCCTATTCCTTGTGGAAGCAATATTCCCAAAAGATGCAGGCCAATCCTCCGATCCACCTGCGCGATCTGATGGATATCAAGCCTTTGGGCGCCCCTGTGCCGATCGACGAGGTGGAAAGCATCACCTCGATCCGCAAGCGGTTCGTGACGCCCGGGATGTCGCTGGGGGCCCTTTCCCCCGAGGCGCACAAGACGTTGAACGTCGCGATGAACCGGATCGGCGCGAAATCCGACAGTGGCGAGGGGGGCGAAGATCCGGCGCATTTCGTGCCCGAACCCAATGGCGACAATCCATCGGCCAAGATCAAGCAGGTGGCATCGGGGCGCTTCGGTGTGACCGCCGAATACCTCAATCATTGCGAAGAGCTGGAAATCAAGGTCGCCCAAGGCGCCAAGCCCGGCGAAGGCGGCCAGTTGCCCGGCATGAAGGTGACCGAACTGATCGCGCGGCTGCGCCATTCGACCAAGGGCGTCACGCTGATCAGCCCGCCGCCGCATCACGACATCTATTCGATCGAGGATCTGGCGCAGCTGATCTATGACCTCAAGCAGATCAATCCGCGCGCCAAGGTGACGGTCAAGCTGGTCGCATCGTCGGGGGTCGGCACGATCGCGGCCGGTGTGGCCAAGGCCAAGGCCGATGTCATCTTGATCTCCGGGCACAATGGCGGCACCGGGGCGAGCCCCGCCACCTCGATCAAATATGCGGGCCTGCCCTGGGAAATGGGCCTGACCGAGGCCCATCAGGTGTTGGCGATGAACAATCTGCGCGAGCGGATCACGCTTCGGACCGATGGCGGGCTGCGCACCGGGCGCGACATCGTCATGGCCGCGATGATGGGCGCCGAGGAATACGGCATCGGCACCGCCGCGCTGATCGCCATGGGCTGCATCATGGTGCGCCAGTGCCAATCCAACACCTGCCCGGTGGGGGTCTGCACCCAAGATGAAAGCCTGCGCGCCAAATTCACCGGCAATGCCGACAAGGTGGTGAACCTGATCACCTTTTATGCGCAAGAGGTGCGCGAAATCCTTGCCTCGATCGGGGCGCGGTCGATGGATCAGGTGATCGGGCGGGCCGATCTGTTGACACAGGTCAGCCGCGGCGCGGCGCATCTGGATGATCTGGACCTCAACCCGATGCTGATCACCGTCGATGGTGCGGACCGCATCAAATATGACCGCAACAAGCCGCGCAATGTGGTGCCCGACACGCTGGATGCCCAGATCGTGGCCGATGCCAAGCGGTTCCTGGAAGATGGTGAAAAGATGCAGCTGTCCTATGCGGTGCAGAACACGCTGCGCACCATCGGCACCCGCACGTCGAGCCACATCGTGCAGGCCTTTGGCATGCGCAACACGCTTCAGCCCGACCATCTGACGGTCAAGTTGCAAGGGTCCGCCGGCCAGTCGCTGGGTGCCTTTGCGGCGCCGGGCCTCAAGCTGGAGGTGACGGGCGACGCCAACGACTATGTCGGCAAGGGCCTGTCGGGCGGCATCATCGTGGTCAAGCCGGTGCAGGAAAGCCCGCTGGTCGCGCATGAGAACGTGATCATTGGCAACACGGTGCTTTACGGCGCAACCAACGGCCATCTTTTCGCTGCTGGCCGTGCCGGTGAGCGTTTCGCCGTGCGCAATTCGGGCGCATCGGTCGTGGTCGAAGGCTGTGGCTCGAACGGCTGCGAATACATGACCGGCGGGGTGGCCGTGATCCTTGGGCGGATCGGGGCCAATTTCGGTGCGGGCATGACCGGGGGCATGGCCTATCTTTACGATCCCGACGGGGCCGCAGGGGTGAACATGAACCTCGAGACCCTTGTTACCTGTGCGGTCACGGTCGCCCATTGGGAGGATCAGCTGAAAACCCTGATCGCGGCGCATCTGCGCGAGACAGGATCGCGGCGCGCCGCCGCAATCTTGCAGGATTGGGACAGCGAACGCGGCAATTTCCTGCAGGTCTGTCCCAAGGAGATGCTGGGCAAGCTGGCCCATCCGCTTGGGATCGAACGCAAGGCGGTTCCGGCGGAATAAGCCGCTGGTTTCCAAGACAAGGGGCCGCCCTCAGGGGCGGCCCTTTTTGCATCCCATCGCATCGCAACACGGTGTTGGCGCTGGTGCGTGTCTTGTCAGGCGATGACGAAATCCGCCTTGGCGTAGCCTTGGGCATAAAGCAGCGCCGTCAGATCCCCGTGGTTGATCGCATGTGGGGCCTGTGCCTGCACCACAGGTTTCGCGTGCACCGCGACACCCAGATGGGCGCGCATCAGCATGCCCAGATCATTGGCCCCGTCGCCAATGGCCAGCACATCAGCATCGCTCAAGCCCAGCTTTGCCGACAGATCATCAAGGGCGGCCACCTTGGCCTCGCGCCCCAGAACAGGTTCCGCGACCGTGCCGGCAAGCTGGCCGTTTTCGATGTGCAGCGTATTGGCCCGGTGTTCGTCAAAGCCCAGCCTGGCTGCGACCGCCTGGGTAAAGGCGGTAAACCCGCCCGAGACCAGCGCGGCATAGGCGCCATGCGCCTTCATCGTGGCCACCAGCGTGGCGCCGCCCGGCATCATCGTGATGCGCCGCGCCAGAACATCGCCGATCACGGTTTCCGGCAGGCCCTTGAGCAGCGCCACACGCGCTTTCAACGCGCCTTCGAAATCCAGTTCGCCATTCATCGCCCGCGCCGTGATCTCGGACACCTGTGGCCCGATCCCTGCGGCCACGGCCAATTCATCGATGCATTCCTGCCGGATCATGGTTGAATCCATATCCGCCAGCAGCAGCTTCTTGCGCCGCCCGATACTGGGTTGGGCAATCATGTCCACACCTTCGGCGGTCAGGCTGTCGCGGATATCGGCCATGGAGCCGGGCAATTTGCGCACCGCGAATTCAGCGGCGGTTTTCGGCGCAAGCCACAGCACATCGCCCCCGCCCATCGCATCGCGCAGCGTCCGCACCAGCGCGGGGTCCAGGATCATCGCGGGGTTGGTGATGAGGGTGACGGTAAACATGGCCAGATCGCGTGCTTTTGTGGTCATAGACCATGATCCGCCCGACAGGGCCAGAGGCTTTGGCGCTTGGCAGGCGGGGTGGAACGGCTATTTCGTATGACGCATATGGACAGGGGATGATGATGACACGGGCCATGATTGCGACAGCCGTTCTTGCGGTGATGGCGATGGCGGTGGGGCTGTTCGGGCTTGCCGCACCCCGCGCCGGGCTCAGCATCAGCACGGCACAGGTTGGTCAGACCCCGGTCACGGTCATGCGCCCGTCCGATGCCGAGGCGCCGGTGGTGGTGATCGCCCATGGCTTTGCCGGATCGCGGCAGTTGATGGCGGGCTGGCAGCTCAGCCTGGCGCGGGCGGGCTTTATCACGGTCAGCTTCGATTTCGAGGGCCATGGGCGCAACCCGGTCGCCATGTCGGGCGATGTCACCCGGATCGACGGCACCACACGGCTCTTGATGGAGGAGGTCGGACGCGTCACCGATTTCGCCCTGCGCTTGCCCGGCGCCGTGCCGCAGGTGGCGCTTGTGGGCCATTCGATGGCCTCCGATGTCGTTGTGCGTCAGGCGCTGGCCGATCCCCGCGTTGTGGCGGTGGTGGGTCTGTCGGTGTTCAGCGGCGCCATCACGCCCGATGCGCCGCAAAACCTGTTGATCCTGAACGGCGCATGGGAAAGCGCCTTGCGGGCCGAAGCCGTCCGCGTCATGGCCGAGATCGGCGCGCAGGAGGGTGAGACCATCGGCACCCCCGGCGCGGGCTTTGCCCGCCGCGCGGCGGCCGTGCCGATGGTCGAGCATGTGGGCATTCTTTATGCGCCAAGCGGTATCGCCGAAGGCATCGACTGGTTGTCCGCAAGCCTTGGGGTGCCGGCTCTGGCAGGGCCCGTCAGTTTGGGGCCGTGGATCATCCTGACGCTTTTTGGCGTGGTTTTGCTGGCCCGTCCGCTTGCCGCAACCCTGCCATTGGGGGCCGCGCCATGGCATCCCGACCGGCGGGTGTTCTGGATGCTGGCCGTGGGTCCGGCGTTGGTGACGCCGCTGATCCTTGCCCTGTTCGACACGCGCTTTCTGCCGGTTCTGGTGGCCGATTACCTTGCGCTGCATCTGGCGCTTTACGGGGCGCTGGTGATGGCGGGTGCGGCATGGGTGGGCGGTGTGCCCAAGGCGCGCGGCTGGATCTGGGGCGTGGGGCTGGCGCTTTACGGGATCATCGTCTTTGGCGGGATCATGGACCGCCATGTCGGCAGCTTCGTGCCGCATGCGGGGCGGATCGCGGTGATCGCGGCCATCTTGCCGGGGGCCGTTCTGGCGATGCTGGCCGATGCCGTCTTGTCCGAGGCGACGCGCGCCGCGCTTTGGCGGCGGGTGGTGGCGCGGGGCATGTTCCTGATCTCGCTCGGCGTGGCGGTGGCGCTGGATTTCGAGCGTCTGTTCTTTCTGGTCATCATCTTGCCCGTGATCGTTCTGTTTTACCTCAGCTTCGGGATGATGGGGCGGTTTCTGGGCCGGCGTACGGGATCGGTGGTGGCGGTGGGGCTGGGTCTGGGTCTGATCCTTGGCTGGGCCTTGGGCGTCACGTTCCCGATGTTCGATCCCGGTTCCTGAGGGCCGGTGCAGGCCCATGCCCGCCTATTCGTAGCCGGTCATCTCCAGATAGCCGCGACCCGGATGGGTTCCGGTCACGCGCACTGGCCCCTCCCAATAGGGGACCGAGACATCCATCCAGCTGTGCGGGTTGATCGCGCTGGCTGTCACGTCGAGCGCGCGATCGGGCAGCTCGATCCGCCACGTCGTGGGCACATCGCGCCCGGCGACACGGCTTTGTGCCAGCGGCGTCATGCTGAGCGCGCCGTCGCGATAGGACTGGCTTTGGCCATCGGGCGCGATCCATGTGGCGGCGGTAAAGGATGGTGCGGCCCGGTCACGCAGCGTGAAGCCCATCAGCCGCGCGCCATCGTCGAATTGCAGCGACACCCAATCCCAGCCGTCCTGCGTTTCCGACAAGGGTTGCGACGACCATTCGCGGTCAAGCCACGCCGTTCCCGTGACGGGGATCACCCCATCGTTCAGGGTGATGGTGCCGCTTAGGCTGTAGAAAGGTTGCGAATAGTAATAGCTGGCCTGACCTTGGGCCGATTTGACCGAATAGCCCGCTTGGCCGTGAAAGATCAGCGGCCCGGTTGTGGTCAGCGCCAGATCATGGGCAAAGCCATCGCCCCGGGCCGTGACGCGGAGCGCATCCAGCGCATCGGCCCCGGCGGGCGCGGTCGAGGTCATGGCCCAGTCGTCGATCCAAGCCGCAAAGGGTTCGGCTGTCACGCCCGCCTGACCGATGCCGCCCCGCGCCAGCCGTTCGGCGCTGAAATGACGGTCGGGCGTGGTCAGCCCGGCATGACCCATCCAGAGCTGCGAGCCATCCCAGCCTTGGGCGTCGTGGGGTGCAAGCGCCGAGCGAAACAGCGTCCATTGGGCGCCATAATCCGTGCCATCGGGGCCCGTCAGGCTTGCGGTCAGATACCACCATTCGATGCGGTAGCCGGGGTGTGGGCCGTGATCGGCGGGAAAATCGAAGATCGCTGGTGATTGCGGGATGGAAAAGCCCGCCGCCTCCGTGCCCAGCCCGGCAAAGCCCTGTGCCGTGGCTTGGCCCGCGATCAGCCACAACAGCGCGGCGTACAGACTAGGCTTCATGGGCAAAGACCTTGAGCAGGCGGCTGGGCGAAATGCGTGCCAGTCGCAACGCGGGCAGGGCCGCCGCCAGTGTGGCGGCGATCAGCGCAAGGCCCAACAGCCGCGCAGCATCGATGGGAAACACCTGCATCGGCAACCGCCAGCCAAAGGCCTGCACATTGATGACGGCCAGCAACATCCAGGCCAGCGCCAGACCCACAGGCAGGGCAAGCGCAAAGGTCAGACCGGCCAGGATCAGGCTTCGCGCCCATTCGAACCGCGCCAGCCGCGCCCGTGTGATCCCCAGCGCCCAGACCGGCGCCAGCTGTGCCAGCCGCATGTCGGCCAGTGTCACAAGCCCGGTCAACAGCGCGAAACCCGCCACCCCAAGGGTCAGCAGGTTCAGCGCCCCGGTGATCTGGAATGTCTGGTCAAAGACATCGACCGAAAAGCGCTTGATCTGGGTCTGGTTGATCACCGCATCGGCGGGCAGGCCGAAATCATCGCGCAAAATGCTGGCCAGACCGGCGGCCCTGTCCGGCGCGATGCGCAGCGCAAAGCGGGTGGGCGCGATATCCGGATGGATCGCGGCGAACCGGTCAAGCGTGACGATGGCCTGCGCCTGTGGGTTGCCGTAGTCGGAATAGACGCCAAGGATCGGCAAGCTGACACCGGGCGCGATCGTCAGGGCATCGCCGGGCGATAGCCGCGCAAAGCGGGCAAGCTGTTCGTTGATCAAGACACCATCGCCGGTGGCTAGCCTGTCCCATGCATCGGGCAATGCGGCGATCAGGGGCCAGTGATCGCGGAATGTGGCATGATCGGCTTGGCCATAGACGGCGCCGGGCCGCCCTGCGAGGGTCGCATCGGCCCAGACCACCGGCAGGACAGCATCCGTCCGGGGCGCCAGATAGGCGTGCAGCCGCGCGGCCTCGGCCGGGGTGGGGGCGGTGACGTAAAGCTCGGCCACAAGCCTTTGGTCAAGCCAGCCGACAAAGGTGGCGCGGAAGCTGCCCACCATGGTCGACACGCCGATATTGGCCGACAGCGCCAGCAACAGCGCCATCAGCGCCAAAGACAGCCCCGGCATCTGTTGGCGGGTATCGGCCAGGAGCCATTCGCCCAAGGGCCCGCGCGCGCGGCGTTGCGCCAATCGCAAAAGCGCCGTCAGCGTCACGGGCAGCAACAATGCCGCGCCCAGAAACAGGCAGGCCACAGCGCCAAAGCCGGTGATCAGCGCGCCGCCCCAAAGCGCCAGCGCGCCGGATGCCGCCAGAAGCACCACCGCCACCATCGCCTGGCCGCGCATCAGCCGGGCGCTGGCCTGACCCCATGCCTCGGGGCGGGCGGTGGCAAGGATCGGCAGGCGCGCGGTGCGCCCCATGGCCTGTGCGGCCGCGATGGCGACACCCGCCAGCGTCATGACCAGCGCCGCCCCCGCCCATGCAGGATCAAAGGACAGCGTTCCGGGCAGATCGGCACCGTAAAGCCCGCGCAAGGTGCCCGCCACGCCGGGCATCAGCGCGGCCGCAATCGCATAGCCAAGGATCAGGCCCGCCAGACCCGACACCAGCCCCAGCACCGCCAGCTCCAGCCCAAAGGCGGTCAGAAGACTGCGCAACGGAAGGCCCAGCGCGCGCAGCGTTCGGATGGTCGCGCGGCGTTGTTCAAAGGCCAGACCGATGGCGGCATGCACGATGAACAGCCCCACCGCAAAGGCCAGCAGCCCAAAGGCCGTCAGGTTGAGGTGAAAGCTGTCGGTCAGCTGTGCCGGGTCGGCGCGCTGTTCGGGGGCAACGCGCTGCAGGGTCGTGGCCGTGGCGAGCAGCGGAAGATGCGCGGGCTGAACCGGGGCCACCAACAGATAAGAGGGGTCGGATTGGCCCAAAAGACGCGACGCGGTGCCGATATCGGCAAGTGCGGCACCCGGTGGAATGGTGTCGGTCACGCGGATCGGCGGCAGATCGGGGGGCAGGGCGGCGGTGGCGGTGTCTTGCGTCATCAGCAACAGACCGGGCGCGGTGAAAAACCCCGTCAGATCAAGTCCCGCATCGCCAAGTGTCGGTGTGTTCGCTTCGGGTGGGGCGGTCAGCGGGTCGATGCCCAGCAGCCTCAGCCGCGCGTCACCCGCGCGCAATTCCCCCGAGATGACCGGCGACACGAGATAGCCGGCGCGGCGCAGCGCGACATATTCGGCCAGCGGCACCGGGCGGCCATCGGGGCTTTGCAGCCGGTCGAGCCGGTCCTGACCCAGCGTGGCGGCGGCGGTCGCATAGGCGGCGCGGGCCTGAGCATTGATCGCCTGCACGCCCGACCAAAGCGCCGTGGCCAGCGCCAGCCCCAGAACCAGCATTGCAAATTGGCCAGGATGGCGCCGCCAGTGGGACAAAAGGGTGAAAAGGGCGGTGCCAATCATGGCGCACTCAGACCGCGTTGGGCGCGGACAGTTGCCCGCGCGACAGGTGAAGCCGCCGGTCCAGACGCGCGGCCAGCCGGGTGGAATGGGTGACCATCATCAGCGCGGCCCCCGTTTCGCCCACCAGTTCCAGCATCAGATCCAGCACCGCGTCGCCGGTCGCCTCGTCCAGATTGCCGGTGGGCTCATCGGCCAGGATCAGCATGGGGGCATGGGCAAGCGCACGGGCGATGGCTACCCGCTGTTGCTGGCCACCCGACAATTCCTCGGGGTAGCGGCCCAGCATCTCGGACAGGCCAAGCCGACGGGCCAGCATCGCATCGCGGGCCGGGTCGTGATGGCCGCCCAACCGCGCCTGAAAGGCGATATTCTGTGCCACGCTCAGCGATGGGATCAGGTTGAATTGTTGAAACACCAGCCCGATCCGGTCGCGGCGCAGTGCGGCACGCGCGGCATCATCCAGCCCCGATATCTCTTGCCCAGACAGCCGGATGGAGCCTTGATCCGGCGTATCAAGGGCGGCGGCCAGATGCATCAGCGTGCTTTTGCCCGACCCGCTTTCCCCCGTCAGCGCCAAGGTCTGCCCATGCGCCAGCGCAAGCGACACGTCCCGCAGGACCGCGACGGTGCCATAGGCTTTGCTCAGCCGCTCGATTTCCAACACCTTGCTCATGGGGTGCTACCTAGCGGCCGCGCGGCCCAGTGGAAGGGAAGGGGTCAGCGAAAGCGGACCGGAAGCGAAAAGGCATAGCTTGCCTCGGTCAGCCCATCAGGGGCCGGGGGAAAGCGGCCTGCCCGGCGCACAGCGGACATCGCGGCTTGGTCCAGAATGGCATCGCCCGAAGACCGCGCGACCGACAACTCCGCCAGATCGCCACCGCGCGTAAGTTTCAGCGCAAGCGTGACCTGACCCGAGGTGTTGACGCGCGGTCGCGCACGTTCGATCCGCGCCATGATCTGCCCGCCCCATTGCGCCATCAGGTTTTGGTGGTGGGATTGGCTTGGCGCGGGGTTGATCTGTTCGGGCGCGGATGCGCTGCCGCTGATCGCCCCCCCACCTTGGCCTTGTGCCGTGCGGGCGGCCTGCGGTGCCGAGGGTGGCGGCGCGCTGGCGGCAACCGGGCGCGGTGTGGGGCGCGGTGATTGTTCCATTGCGCGATCCATTGCCGGGGGCGGTGCGGTATCGGTGATGTCGGGGGCAAGCGGTGGCATGTCCGGCGGGGGCAACAGTGGCGTGGTGGGCAACGACAGCTGTGGGGCGGCGGTGTCGAAAGCTGGCGCTTGGGGCGGGTTGGCGGGTGCCGCAAGGTGCGGGGCGGTCGGGCTGGTTGCGGCTTGCGGCGGTTCTGCCCATCTGGCGGCAAGGGCGGCCATGCTGTCGGGGGCGGCGGCCAGCGTGATCTGGTCGGCGCCAGTGTCGCCCTGTGCTTGCGACCCGCCGGGGCTGTTGCCAAAACCCATCATCACCCCGGCATGCACCATCGCCGAAAGCCCAAGAAAGGCGATGATTTCGGCCGCGCGCCTCATGGCGTCACCGTGATCAGCCGGATATCGGTGATGCCAAGCGCGGCCAGTTCCGGCAAAAGCCGCGCCAGATCGGCGGCCGGATACGCGGCATCGGCAAGGATCGGCAGCGACCCCTTGGGTGGGGTTGCCGCCAAATCGGCCATCGCCGCATCGCCCATCGCACCGCCATAGGCCCGCATCCCGTCAGCATCGATGTAAAGCGTGCGGGGCTCGCGATCGGCGCGGGGCATATCGGCCGTGGGTGCCGCGATGGGCAGCGGGGGGGGTGGCGTCAGGCTGGCGGTCATCAGGAAAAAGACCAACAGCAAGAACACCACATTGATCATCGGCACGATGGCGCGATCCTGTGGCATGCGCGTCTTGCGGTGAGGGGCGAAATTCATGGCGCCACCAGAACCAGATTGGTAAAACCATCCGCCCTGAGCCCTGACATCACGTCAAGCAAGCGTTGCAACGACACAGCGTCGCCCGGCCGGATCACGATGGGGTCTGTTGCCGTCTCGGTCAGGCGTGACAGCGCGCGGCCCAAGGCCTCGGGGGTGATCGCGCCGCCGTTCAGGCGCAGACCATCCGCCGTGATCTCCAGCAAACGCGGCGGGCCTTGCCAATCCTGGGCAACCCCGGCCCCGATGGCCAGATCCAGCGCGCCATCCTGACCGAAGCGGGCGGCCAGCATGAAAAACACCAAGAGCAGAAACACCACATCGATCATCGGCGTCAGGCTGGGGCGGCGGCGCGCCGGGGATGGGGCAAAGCGAAAGCTCATGGGCGCTGTGCGCCCCCGCGGGTAAAGATGCGGGTGGCGTCGCTTTCCATCTCCGCCTGAAGCCGGTCGGCGATGCTGTCGAACCATGTCAGCGCCGCGGCGGCGGGAATGGCCACGGCCATGCCTGCGGCGGTGGTCAAGAGCGCCTCCCAGATACCGCCGGCCAATGTGGCTGGATCGGTCTGGCCGCCCGCGTCCTGCAGGGCCTGAAAGGCGGCGATCATGCCCAGAACCGTGCCAAGCAGACCCAGAAGCGGCGCGATGGTCACGATCAGGTCAAGCGGCCGCAGCCCGCCGCGCAGTTCGGCCAGAAGCGCGCGGGCGATGCGCGTGGTTTCCTCGCGCGCGCCATCGGGTGTCAGCGCCGCATCGCCATGGGCGGTCATCGCGGCATGGGCCAGCCGCGCCCGGACCGAAGCGCGGGGTGCAAGCCGCGCCAAGGCCGCCGGGCTGTCACCCGCTTGCCACAGCGCGATCGCCTCGGCTGTGACGCGCCCGCCCGACCATGCGCCCAGAGATGAAAGGCGAAACAGTTTCCACAAGATCAAGCCCAAGGTCAGCACCGACAGCGCCGCGATGGCCCAGATCACCGGGCCACCCCGCATCAGGAAATCAGGCAGAGCGAAATCGGTCATGTCAGCACCTCGAGCGGCTGAAAGATGATCCCATCGGGCCCCTGCGCCATATGGGCGGAAATGCCAAAGACCTGTGCAAGGTTCGCGCGTGTCAGAACCTCGGTTGCCGGGCCATCGGCATGGATGCGGCCCTTGTGCATCAAGATCAGCCGCGTGCAATGGCGCGCGGCCAGCCCCAGATCATGTAGCGATACCAGAACCGCCTTGCCCTGTTGCGCCAGCCGGGCAAATGCCGCCATGGCGGCGATCTGGTGACCGGGATCAAGACCTGCCGTCGGCTCATCAGCCAGGATCAGCGGCGTATCCTGAGCGAGCGCGCGGGCGATCAGGACGCGGGCCTGTTCGCCCCCCGACAAGGCGGTGGCCGCGCGTGTTTCGAAGCCGGTCAGGTCCATGGTGGCCATGGCCCGCGCCACAGCGGCACGGTCGGCATCATCGGGGCGCTGACCGGCCGCCAGATGCGGGATGCGGCCCAGCATCACCAGCGTTTCCACCGCGATGGGCCAGGCGATCTCGCGCGATTGCGGCAGCCAGGCGGCATGGCGCGCGCGCCGCGCCGGGCCCAGCGCGCTGAGCGAGGATTGGCCCGCCGCATGTGGCAACAGCCCCAACGCACCCCGCATCAGGCTGGTCTTGCCCGCACCATTGGGGCCGATCAGCCCGACCATCTCGCCGGCTTGGATGGTCAGCGTCGCGGCATCGACCACCGGGCAATCGCCCCGCTTCACGGTCAGCCGCTCAAGCCGCAACAGCGTCATGGCTCGGCCCTCCGGGTCTTGTAGATCAGGTGCAGAAACAGCGGCGCGCCGATGATCGCCATCACCACCCCAAGCTGCAGCTCACGCTGGGGCAGGATCAGCCGCACCGCGATATCGGCCAAAAGCACCATCGTCGCGCCCCCCAGCGCCGAGGCGGGCAGCAGCACCGAGGGGCGTGCGCCCACCAGTGGCCGCAACAGATGCGGCACGACCAGCCCGACAAAGCCGATGGCGCCCGCCACGGCGGTGGCCGCCCCCACACAGGCCGCCACCCCCAGCACCAGCCGCAGCCGCAACCGCGCAAGCCCGATGCCCATGGCGGCGGCCGCATCCTCGCCCAGGCTCAGCGCATCGAGGCCCCGGCCCAGCGGCACCAACAGCGCCCAGCCCAGCACCATGAAGGGCGCGGCCAGCCACAGATGCGAAAACGACCGATCCGCCAGCGACCCCATCAGCCAGAACACGGTTTCCGCCGTCGCAAAAGGGTTGGGCGACAGGTTCAGCACCAGCGACATCAGCGCCCCCGCCAGGGCCGAAATGGCGATCCCCGCCAGGATCAGCGTCAACGACCCGCCGCGCGGCCCCGCGAGCGTCAGGATCAACAGCACCGCGATCACCGCGCCCGCCAGCGCCGACAGCGGCAGGGCCAGCGCGAAAGCGGCGGCAAAGCCTGTCTGCATCGCGATGACAGCACCCAGCGCCGCCGAACCCGACACCCCGATCAGACCTGGTTCGGCCAGGGGATTGCGCAGATATCCCTGCAACGCCGCACCCGACAGCCCAAGGCTTGCGCCCACCATCACGGCCAGCATCGCGCGCGGCAAACGGATTTCGCGCATCACCAGCGTGACGGCCTCACCCTGCCCGGTGACAAGCGCGCTCAGGCTTTCGCCAAGGCCGAAACCCGCCGGGCCGGTCAGGAGCGAGACCATGAACAGCGCCAATGTGAGCAGGGCCAATAGGGGGAACAGCGCGCGGGTCATGGCGCGGCCTCGATCCTTTGGCGCATCTCGACCAGTGCGCGCAGCGCGGCAATCACGCGCGGTGTGCCACAGGCCCAGTCGGGGCCGCTTTCATGGCCCGCACCCCCCGCGATCAGGGCGGCCAGAGCGGGGTGATGCATCAATTCCTCGGCCCGCGAGGCGCCGGGATAGGGGCGGTCGCGGATGATCAGATCAGGGGCGGCCAGCACCAGCAATTCCAGCGCGATCTGGCCCGTGGCGCTGGGCGTCAGTTCGGTCGCGATATTGCGAAACCCCGCCCGTGTCAGGATTTCATGCGAAAGAGAGCCCTCGCCGAGGCTATAGCCATTGGGGAAATAAATCACTGCGCGCGGCCCGTCCTGCGGCGCGGTAAGCGTGGCAAGATCACTCTCGAACTGGTCGATCAGAGCCTTTGCCGCGTCTTGTCGGCCAAGCAGATCGCCAAAGCGGCGCAAGCGATCAGGGATGTCGGAGAGCGCGCGCACCCCTTCGACCTGTTCCACCCGAATACCCAGCCGCCGCAGCATCGCCAGCGCGGCGGGGTCGGTCCAGGGGTCGGCCAGCACAAGATCGGGGGCAAGCAGGTAAATCTCTTCGGCGCTGCCATGGTTGAGCGGGTAAGCCGCCGCCAGATCGGCCAGGGGCGAGGTGACGGGATCGGCCGAGATATAGCTGACCGACACAAGCTGACCGGGTGCCGCCAGCATCAGCGCGAATTGATCGGTGCACAGGTTCATGGAAACCACCCTTTGCGGTGGGTCCTGCGCGCCCAAAGGCCCCGCCACAAGGGCGAGACCAAAGGCAAGGGCGCGCAAGGGGCGCATCAGAAGCGCGACCTCAGGCCAAGGTAGACCGCCCGGTCCGACGTGCCGTAGCCCCGCCGCGTCTGGTATTCCGCGTCAAGCAGGTTGTGGAGCCGCAGATAGGCCTCGACACCGTCCGAAATCTCATGACCGACGGATGCGTTGACCAGCGTGTAATCGGGCAGTGGCAAGCCGCCCTCCAAGGTGCCGATCACGCGCCGAGCCGTAAGGCTGCCAGCCCAGCCCGTGCCCCAGGTCGTGTCGATCCCCAGAACGATGTCATGTTCCGGAATGAGAGTCAGAGGCGCACCCGTGCCGCTTCTGGCGTCGGTGTAGGTGTAGGCTCCGGTGAGCATCAGCGCGTCGGTGATGGGCAGTTGCCCGCTAATCTCAAGGCCGCGACGCCGCGATTTGCCGGCCACGTTGAAAAGCGTTGCCGGTGCCGGCGCAACCATCGGCGGGCAACCCGGATCAGCGACGAAATAGGCCGAGCAATAGGTGATGAGATTGTCGACATCGAGTTGAAACAGCGTTGCACCGATCCGGCCCCCGCCCGCAAAGGCATAGTCAGAGCCGATTTCCGCCGAGAAGCTTTCTTCGGCCACGAGGTCAGGGTTTCCGATGAAGTCCGACTCCGGGTAGGCGCCGAACAGTTCGTCGATCGAAGGCGGCCGGTATCCGGTTCCGACAGCACCCCGGAGCACGAGAGCCTCGGACGGCCGAAACGCGAAGGCAAGACGGCCGGTCGTTTGTCCGCCAAAGCGGGAATGGTCATCCCGCCGCAGCGTGGTTGTCAGATCGAATTGATCGCTGGGCGACCAGATCGCTTCGGAAAAGACACCAAATGTGTCAACGGTGGCACTGCCGCCCGGAACGCTTGCGGCAATGCCGGTTTCGCGCATGGCATTTGCACCAAGAGCCAGCTGAAGCGCAGAAGAAAGCTGGCCCGATGCCGTATAGTCGAAGGCCAGCCGCCGCCCGCTGAAGGTATTGTCGAAGGGCGACAGATACCCCGGTGCGCCCGCACCAAGGGTCAGGGATGCATTGCGCCGATCAACACGATAGATACCCAGTGCCGCGTCGTGATCCCACGCGCCAAGCGTCCCTTCGGCATAGGCCCGAAGGCCGTAGGCGTCGCGCGTGCCGAAATCATCGCCAACGGAACCATCGACGGGACTGTCATGGAATTCGTCGGCGTCCGACCGCCCGGTTTCGATGAACCCGTTCAGGCCAAAGGCAAGGCTGCCGTTTACCTCATGTTTCATCCCAAAGCTCAGGCGCGAACGCTCGAAGCTATCGGTTTCGGTGTTCCCGGCATTTTCATCGGCGGCTGAAAATCCGTCGCTTTGGATGTGATCGAGCCCAAGGTTCAAGGTCACGGGCCCATTGCGTTGGGTAAGCCCGTAGCTGAGGGCGACAGTGTTGTAGCTGCCGGCCTCGATCGTGGCGGTTTGGGTCGTGCCCTCGGGCGCTTCGGTGCCTGCGATGGTCGAAATGTTGATGACGCCACCCACGGCGGTGCCGCCGTAGAGCGCCGATTGCGAGCCGCGCAGCACCTCGATTCGGCGGATCGCGCCGGTGGTCAGGCCGCCAAAATCTTCGTAAGAAATTGTTGGGCTGGCAGGGTCTGTGACAAGGATGCCATCAATATAGACGCTGATGTATCGGCCTTGCGCGCCACGGATTCGGATATCGGCAACGCTGCCTTGCGGGCCGGTTTGCCAAAGGCTGACACCGGACAGACGGGCCAGAACCTCGGTCAGTTGCAGATCACCGGTGTTTTGAAGATCGTCTTGCGTGATGACCGTGACAGAGTTGCCGATGCGATCCAATTCGGTTTGGGTTGCATTCACCGAAAACACGATCTCATCCAGATCGAAGACGGATTGCGCCGGGGCAATGGCGGGAAAAAGCAGCGCTGGGATCAGCGCGGCGGATAGGTGTTTCATCATCGGTCCCCCGATATGGGCCGCAAACGGGCCCGGAGTGGTTCACGGATGTTCTTTGGGGGAGACACGAGGCTGTGACCCTCCCGCGAACGGCGGAGGTGTCACCACAACGGAAGGGTCCGTTGCCCATGGCGCCCACCGCGCCCGGACAGGGTGATCACTTCGGCAGGTCTCCTGACTAGCGGGTCATCGCGTGGGCCGGGCCTTCCCGGGGGGGTCCCCAGTGGCATATGCCGGTCACGCTCGCCGCTTACAGTTGCGGGGGCAGTCGCGGATTTGCACCGCGTTCCCTTTTCACCGGATGGTTGTGCCACCCAGACCGAAGCACAACCTTGATACCGGCGGATGGCCACCCATGGCAAGCCCACAGGCGACCTGTCATGCGCCGATACCGAAATTACCCCAGCCCGGTTGCATCCGGCGCCGCCTTGCGTCTTGCTGCCTCAAACACCGGGAGAGACCACCATGCCCATCACCGATTGGGACGATGCCTATGCCAATGCCGCCCATATTCCGGGGTCTGAACGGTTCCTGACCGAATGGCCCGCGCGCACCGCTGCCCTGCGCGCGCGCCACCCGCCCGAGCGGTTTAGTTACGGGCCCGGCGCGCGGCAGTGGATCGATCTTTATCGCCCCGCAACCGCCGGTCAGGGCCTGACCGTGATCGTGCATGGTGGCTACTGGATGCGCTTTTCACCCGAGGATTTCGGCTTTCTGGCCGAGGGACCGCTGGCCCATGGGCAAAGCGTGGCGATGGTCAGCTACACGCTGGCGCCCGAAACGCGGATTTCCCGGATCACCATCGAGATCGCCGCCGCCCTGGCCCTGGCTGCCCGCGTCGTTGCGGGACCGATCCGGTTGGCCGGGCATTCGGCAGGCGGGCATCTGGTGTCGCGCATGGGTTGCGAGGGCGCGCTGGCGCCTGAACTGGCGGCACGGCTTGTCCATATCGTTTCGGTCTCGGGTGTACATGATCTCAGGCCGCTGTTGCGCACCCAGATGAACGCCACCCTGGGGCTGGACACGGCCGAGGCCGCCACCGAAAGCCCCGCCTTGCTGATCCCGCGTGAGGGGCTGAAGATCACCTGTGCCGCAGGCAGCGCAGAGCGCCCGGAATTCCTGCGCCAGAATGATCTTTTGGCGAATATCTGGTGGGGGATGGGGGCAGATGCCCGGGCCTTGCATTTGCCCGGCCGGCATCATTTCGACGTGATCGACGCGCTTGCGGCCCCTGATGGGATACTGACGCGGATGTTGCTGGATCAGAGCCTGTCGTAAAGCCCGCCGATTGTGGTTTTCAGATTGGCCCGATCTTCGGGGCCAAGCTCGTCCAGAAGCGTGGTCTCGATCTCGCGCGCCACGAATTTCAGGCGCGCGACCTCGGCCAGGCCTTTGTCGCTGAGCTTGACCACCAGACGACGCCGATCGCAGCTGTCGCGCACGACCGAGATCATCTCCAGATCCTCGAGCCGCCGCTGGGCGCGGCTGACGCGGGCGGCATCCATCGCGGTCAGGACGCACAGATCATGGCTGGAACAGGGTTGATGGCGTGGCAGCGCCATCATGATGCGCCATTCGGGAACCTGCATGCCGGCGCTTTCCATGATCATCTGAAACGCGCGTCCGGCAATCACGGACATCTGGAAAGGTAGAAAATCGGTCAGGTCGAAGGGGAGGGTTTGGGCTTGGTCTCTCACGCGCCATCCAATCTTGGGTTGTGTGCTGATGGTATTTTCATCTCCAAGTTTAATGCGCCGAATCGTGATCGGGCAAGCAAAATGTAAGCTTGAGTAGACAGTTTCAATTCTGACACATTGCAGCGCCTTGGGGATCGGGGGTCAATTTGCCCACCATCCGGGGCTGTTGACATCGCCTGTTTCCGATCGGGAACACATGCGGCGCGCAAGGGTCGAAATGCGACGCTATCGGCGCATTTTCCGGCTTGTGCAACCCGCGACGGCCCCGTAAACGCGGCGGTGGGACACCCCTCCCCAACGAGGGGCGTATATCTGTGAGGATATCACATCATGGCACTGACTGCACCGGCAACGCGCCCGATGAATGCGCGTTTTTCCTCTGGCCCTTGCGCCAAACCCCCCACATTCACGCTTGACACGCTGGCTGATGCCGCCCTTGGCCGGTCGCATCGCGCCTCTGTCGGCAAGGCCAAGCTCAAGGCCGCGATCGATCTGACGCGCGAGATTCTGGGCGTTCCGGCCGATTACCGCATCGGGATCGTCCCTGCCTCCGACACTGGCGCGGTCGAGATGGCCATGTGGTCGATGCTGGGCGCGCGGCCTTGCACCATGATCGCCTGGGAAAGCTTCGGGTCGGAATGGGTGTCCGATGTGGTCAAGCAACTCAAGCTCGACGCAACCGTGCTCAAGGCCGACTATGGCCGCATTGTCGATTTCGGATCGGTCGATTTCGACACCGATGTCGTCTTTACATGGAACGGCACGACCAGCGGCGTGCGCTTGCCAAACGGCGACGCGATCCCCGCTGACCGTCAGGGCCTGACGATTTGCGATGCGACAAGCGCCGCCTTTGCGCAGGATCTGCCGTGGGACAAGCTCGATGTCACGACATTCAGCTGGCAAAAGGTGATGGGCGGCGAGGCCGCGCATGGCATGCTGATCCTGAGCCCGCGCGCCGTCGCGCGGCTGGAAAGCTACACACCCGCATGGCCGCTGCCCAAGATTTTCCGCCTGACCAAGGGTGGCAAGCTGATCGAGGGCATTTTCGCGGGCGAGACGATCAACACCCCCTCGATGCTGGCGGTCGAGGATTATCTGGTGGCGCTTGCCTGGGGCAAGTCCATCGGCGGTTTGGCAGGCCTGATGGCGCGGGCCGATGCGAATGCGAAAGCGATTTTCGATTTCTGCGATGCGCGCGACTGGATCGACAATCTGGCCGAGGATCCCGCCACCCGGTCGAACACCAGCGTGTGCCTGAAATTCACCGATCCCCGCATCACCGATGGCGCGGCCTTTGCCAAGGCCATCGCCAAGCGGCTTGAGGGTGAGGGCGTGGCATTGGATATCGGGGCCTATCGCGACGCCCCCCCCGGCTTGCGCATATGGTGCGGCGCCACGGTGGAAACCGCCGATATCGCGGCCATGCTGCCCTGGCTCGACTGGGCCTTTCAGACCGAGATCGCGGCCTTGGCCAAGGCGGCCTGAGCCCTTTCATCTTTCCCCAAATACGCATGCGCCGGTCCGCCAAGGGGCGACCGGCCCGCACCGCAACAAGGAGTGCCCATCATGGCCCCCAAAGTTCTGATTTCTGACAGCCTGTCGGACGCCGCCGTCCAGATCTTTCGCGATCGCGGGATCGACGTGACCTTTGATGCCTCCATCGGCAAGGATAAGGAAAAACTGCTCGCCGTGATCGGTGACTATGACGGTCTTGCGATCCGGTCGGCCAGCAAGGTCACCGAAAAGATCATCGCGGCCGCCACCAAGCTCAAGGTGATCGGGCGCGCAGGGATAGGGGTCGACAATGTCGACATCCCGGCCGCATCGAAAAAGGGCATCATCGTGATGAACACGCCCTTTGGCAATTCGATCACCACGGCCGAGCATGCGATCGCGATGATGTTCGCCGTCGCCCGCCAGATCCCCGAGGCGAATGCCTCGACCCATGAGGGCAAATGGGAAAAATCCCGCTTCATGGGGGTAGAGTTGACCGGCAAGACGCTGGGGGTGATCGGTGCGGGCAATATCGGCTCGATCGTGTGCGCCCGTGGTCTTGGCCTCAAGATGAAGGTGGTGGCCTATGATCCCTTCCTGTCCGAAGAGCGCGCGGCCCAGATCGGTGTGACCAAGCTGGATCTGGACGCGCTTTTGGCGCGCGCCGATTTCATAACGCTGCATGTGCCCTATACCGAAAAGACCGCCAACATCTTGTCGGCGGAAAATCTGGCCAAGACCAAAAAAGGCGTGCGCATCATCAACTGCGCGCGCGGCGGTCTGGTCGATGAGGCCGCGCTGGCCGGGTTGATCCGCTCTGGCCATGTCGCGGGTGCGGCCTTTGACGTCTTTGCCGAAGAACCGGCAACGGAAAATCCGCTGTTCGGCCTGCCCAATGTGGTCGTGACCCCGCATCTGGGCGCCGCCACCACCGAGGCACAGGAAAACGTGGCCCTTCAGGTGGCCGAGCAGATGGCCGATTACCTGCTGTCGGGGGCTGTGTCGAATGCGCTCAACATGCCCTCTGTCACCGCCGAGGAAGCGCGCATCATGGGCCCCTGGCTCAAGCTCGCCGAGCATCTTGGCGCCTTTGTCGGCCAACTGACCGATGAGCCGATCCAGTCGATCGAAGTGGTCTACAACGGCGTTTCCAAGGACATGAACCTCAAGGCGCTGAACTGTGCCGCGATTGCCGGGGTGATGAAGGCCACGAACCCGGATGTGAACATGGTTTCCGCCCCGATCATCGCCAAGGATCGCGGGATCGACATCTCGACCACCACCCAAGACAAGACCGGCGTGTTCGATGGCTATATCCGGCTGGTCGTGGTCACCGATGAACGCACGCGGTCCATCGCTGGCACGGTGTTTTCCGACGGCAAGCCACGCTTCATCCAGATCAAGGGCATCAATATCGACGCCGAGATCGGGGCGAACATGCTTTACACCACCAATCGCGACGTGCCGGGCGTGATCGGAACGCTGGGCCGTATCCTGGGCGAGCATGGGGTGAACATCGCCAACTTCACCCTTGGCCGGTCGGCGCGCGACGGCGATGCCATCGCGATGCTCTATCTTGACGAAGCGCCCGCGCCGGCGGCTCTTGCCGCGCTGCGCGAGACGGGGGTGTTCCAACAGGTGCGCGCGCTGCACTTCGACGCGGTCTGAGAGCCACGCGCCCGAATGCCCGCCGCATCAGCTTGCGGCGGGCGCCCGTTTTGCGCCAGAAACATCTCTGACAGTCAGGTTGCAGGGCGCGCGCGACGCCGCCCGACATGGGGAAGGGTTTTTCAGATGGACGATATCGTCATCCTGTCGGGCGCACGCACGGCGATCGGCACCTTTGGCGGGGCCTTGGCCTCGGTCGCGCCGACCCAGTTGGGTGCTGTTGTGGCGCGTGCGGCGCTGGCGCGTGCCGGTGTTGCGGGCGGCCAGATCGGGCATGTGGTCTTTGGCCATGTGATCAACACAGAACCGCGCGACATGTATCTGTCGCGCATCGCCGCGATCGAGGCGGGCATTCCCGACACCACGCCTGCGATGAATGTCAATCGGTTGTGCGGTTCGGGCGCGCAGGCGATCGTTTCGGTGATCCAGTCGCTGGCGATGGGCGATGCCGATTTCGGATTGGCGGGTGGCGCGGAAAGCATGTCGAACGGTCCCCATATCGTGCAAGCGGCACGCTTTGGGCAAAAGATGGGCGATGTGCGCGCGCTCGACATGATGATCGGCGCGCTGCATTGCCCCTTTGGCACCGGGCATATGGGGGTAACGGCGGAAAACGTCGCCGCCGAACATGACATCAGCCGCGCCGCACAAGATGGCTTTGCCCTTGAAAGCCAGACCCGCGCGGCGCGCGCGATTGCCGAAGGCCGCTTTGCCGACCAGATCGTGCCGGTTGAAATCCAGATCAAGCGCGAGATGGTGCCATTCGTCACCGACGAACACCCCAAGGCCACCAGCCTTGACGCGTTGGGCGGCTTGAAAACCGTATTCAAGAAAGACGGCACGGTGACCGCAGGCAATGCCAGCGGCATCAATGACGGCGCAGCGGCCTTGGTTCTGGCGCGCGCCGATGCCGCGCAGGCAGCGGGCCTGACACCGCGTGCGCGCATCCTGGGCTATGCCCATGCCGGCGTGCGCCCCGAGGTGATGGGCATCGGCCCTGTGCCCGCGGTGCAAGCCCTTTTGGCGCGCACGGGGCTGTCGATTGCTGATTTTGACGTCATCGAATCGAACGAGGCCTTTGCCGCACAGGCCTTGGCGGTGAACAAGGGGCTGGGGCTGGACCCCGCGCGCGTGAACCCCAACGGCGGCGCCATCGCGCTGGGCCATCCGGTGGGGGCAACAGGGGCGATCATCACCGTCAAGGCGCTTTATGAGCTTGACCGCATCGGCGGCAAACGCGCGTTGATCACCATGTGCATCGGCGGGGGTCAGGGCATCGCCTTGGCCATCGAACGGCTCTGATACCCGGCGCACCCGGGCGCGATTAACCGTTTCTTCAGCCCAAGGGGCCACTCTGTGCCCCGTCGGCAAGGGCGTGTGACGGGTATGGGCATCAGAGGGTTCGAAGAGCGTTTTGCGCGGGAACGCCGCGCCCGGCTGTTGGCCGAGCGCTTGCTTGCCCAACGATCCGATGAATTGCAGTCCGCCAACAAGAAACTCTCGGAACATGCCTATGCGTTGTCTCACACCGTCATTGCCCAGCGTGAGGAAAACGCCGCCCTGATCGGTCGGTCCAGCCGCACACAGGCCGCGCTTGAGGTGGCGACCGAAAAGGCGGTGATCGCGGAGCGCAGGCTTTGGGATGCGCTGAGTGCCGTCGAGGACGGCTTTGCCATTTTCGACCGCGACGCGAAGCTGGTGGTCGGCAACCCGGCATGGATGGGGGCCTTTTCCGGGCTCATGGATGTGATCCCGGGCGCAAGTTATCCGGCGATCTTGCGCATCGCCGTCGAAGAGGGGTTGATCGATCTGCAAGGCGAAGCCGCCGATGACTGGGTCGCACGCATGATCGCGCGATGGGATGGCGCGCAGATCCCTCAAACCGACATCCGCCTGTTCAACGGCGTTTATGTGCGCCTGATCGACAAGCGCACCCCGCAGGGCGATGTCGTCAGCCTGGCGCTCGATATCACCGACACGATCCGCCGCGCCGTCGATCTGGAACGCGCCCGCGACCGGGCCGAGGCCGCGACACGGGCAAAATCGGCCTTTCTGGCCAACATGAGCCACGAGATCCGCACGCCGATGAACGGCGTCGTGGCGATGGCCAATCTGTTGCGCGACACCGCCCTGACCGAGGAACAGCGGCTCTATGCCGATACCATCCGCAATTCGGGTGAGGCCCTGTTGGTGATCATCAACGACATCCTCGACTATTCAAAGATCGACGCGGGCAAGATGGTGCTGCATTCCCAAAGCTTCGATCTTCAGGCGCTGATCCTTGAGATCTTTCGCCTGATGCGGCCGGGGGTTGAGGGCAAGCCGCTGGAATTGCGCCTGGATTACGACATCTTCGTGCCGGAGCGGATGATCGGTGATCCCGGGCGCATCCGGCAAATCCTGACCAACCTGATCGGCAACGCGGTGAAATTCACCGAAGCGGGCCATGTCACCGTGCGTGTGGTGGGCGTGCCCAGCCCGCAATCGCCCGATGTGCTGCCGATCCGTATCCTGGTCGAAGATACCGGCACCGGCATCGCGCCCGAGATGCAGGCCCATGTCTTTGGCGAATTCAATCAGGTCGAGGCCGATGCCAATCGCCGGTTCGATGGTACGGGGCTGGGGCTGGCCATCACCCGGCGGCTCGTCGCGTTGATGGGCGGCAAGATCTGGCTGGATTCGGCGCTGGGGCGCGGGTCGTGTTTCGGCCTGTCGCTCAGCCTGGGGGTGGATCGCACCGCGCGGGCAGACCCCGTGGCGCCGCTGCCGCCCGACCGGGCCGAGGTCTGGTTCATCGCGGGCGGGGGGGTCTTGCCCGATCCGATTGTCGCGCATCTGTCGCGTCTGCGCGCGCGACTGGTTCAGACCGAAGGCGTGACGGATGGCCAAAGCACGGCGCATGCGGTGATCGTGGCGGCCGATGCCCTGACGCCCGGAATGATCGCCGCGCTGCGTGGCGGCGGCATGGTTGGACCGATCTTGTGCCTTGGGTGTGCCAAGGGGCAGGCCGATCTGCAAGACGGGGTAAAGCCGCTTGGGCCTGATGTGACGCTGCGTGATCTTCGCGACGCCTTGCTTGGGCCAGTGGCCGAAGCGGCGGTGCTACAGCCCAAGCCCCGGTTGCGCATTCTGGCGGCCGAGGACAACAAGACCAATCAGCTTGTGTTTCGGGCCATGCTCAAGGGGATCGATCTGGCGCTTGATCTGGTCGAAAACGGCACCTTGTGCCTTCAGGCCTATCTGGCGTCGCGGCCGGACATGATCTTTACCGATATCTCCATGCCCGAGATGGATGGCATCGCGCTTGCCCAGGCGATCCGCGCGCATGAGGCGGAATTTGGCCTGCCGCGGGTGCCGATCATCGCCATGACCGCCCATGCGATGGAGGGCGACCGCGAGCGCATCATGCAGGCAGGCATCGACAGCTATCTGGCCAAGCCGCTGCACAAGGCGGATCTGCATGCCGCGATCCGCACCCATGCGCCTGCGGCGCTGGGCGGGATCATCGGCTTCAAGGGCGCCAGCGCGTGACAGGGTCGGTCACGCGGTAGCGCCCGGTTTCCACCTTGCGCCAGTTGCGGATCGGGCCGGTCGTGTAGCTTTGCGCCACCGGATCATCGGGGTCGATCACGCCCAGCGCGCCAAGGATCTGGGTGATCACCGCCTCGGACGCGCGGGTGCTGCCATCGGCGATCTTCAGCGCGACGCCGATCCGGTGTTCGGGGATGATCGCGGCAAACACCGCCTCGGCGCCGGTCTTGATCGCGGCGCGGTTGCCCATCACGCGCATCAGCCTGGTGCAGGCACGCCCTTCGCCCGCGACAAGATGGGGATGAGCCATCATTGCGTTGCGAAGCCGCACCATGGCCGATTGGCGCGCATCCGCGCCATCCCGTGCCGCTGCAAACATCGCCAAAGCACGGGCAAATCCCGCAAGGCTTGACGCGAAATTGGGGGCGGAACAGCCATCGATCCCATAACCGGGGGTGGCCTCGTCGGTCACGTCTTCCCATGCGGCACGCACGGCGCGCTGCACCGGATGGTCGGGATCGATGTATTCGGGGCCCCCACCCAGATGCTTGGAAAGCGTCAAAAAGCCCGAATGTTTGCCCGAGCAATTGTTGTGGCGTTGATCGGGCCCACAATGGGCACAGATCAGATCATTGCGTGCGGGCTCATCATTGGGCCATTGCACACCACAGCGCAGATCGCCCTCGGACAGGTTCAGATCGGCCAGCCAGCGCGTGACCATGTCGGTGTGAACAGCCGCGCCCTGATGCGATGCGCAGGCCAGCGCCAGATGCGCGTCGGTCAATCCACAGGCATCGGCCGCACCGCTTTCGATCAGCGGCAACGCCTGCACCATCTTGGAAGAGGAGCGCGGCAAGATCACGCCCTGCGCATCGCCCAATTCCCAGATCAGGCCGGCATCGGCATGCCAGACCGCCACATGCCCATGATGGGCGCTTTCGCAGAAATCCCCGCGCCAGACCTCGACCAGCCGTTCGGCGTTCACGCCCATGATGCCCTCCGCTTCACGTCCCGGCAATTTTCCGCTACCGGGGCTTTTTCTGCGGCACAGTTTCCATTAGGGTTCTTCTGGATAAGGTCTGCCGCCCCACCGTTTCCTGAACCAAAAACGGGGCGCAGACCAGAGGCAGTTGGGGCGGAGGCTCTTTACGGATGAAACACTGGTCTATCGG
>ERZ888423.963-NODE-963-length-27451-cov-79.143598_pt1 | contig 27451 bp, 31 predicted proteins | sample MGYA00520523_ERZ888423 | MGnify/ENA primary metagenome ERZ888423 (study PRJEB32303, sample SAMEA104408611) | aquatic metagenome | biome: Brackish water; feature: Pelagic; material: water | place: Baltic Sea | collected 2014-06-08T10:24:00 | depth 30,27 m ...
TCTCCACGAGCCCGCGGATCTCGTCGCGTATTGGGCGAACAGCATCCACTCCCTGCCCGGCCGGGTCCGTTAACACCCAGTCCAAGTAGATTTTTCCAGGATAAAACGGGCAAGCATCGCCGCAGCCCATTGTTATTACGTAGTCACTCGCCTTCACGTCTTCATCGGTCAAAACCTTTGGGGTATTGCTGGAAATATCAATGCCCTCTTCAAGCATCGCCTCGACAACCGCTGGGTTCACCTTGTCAGCCGGCATCGTTCCGGACGACCTAACTTCAACGCGATCTCCTGCCAAATGGGAGAGATAGCCGGCTGCCATCTGGCTGCGGCCGGCGTTGTGAACACAAACAAACATCACCGATGAAATTGGCTCAGACATTTTGCTCCTTCTTGGTTGATAGAAAATAAAACAAGGTCAGTGCGATTCCCGCACCAATTAGTTGCCCGATTACAAACCCGGGCACCGATGCGAAGTTGATACCGGTAACAGCATCAGTAAAGGCTCGACCGAATGTCACAGCCGGGTTTGCAAAGGAAGTAGATGAAGTAAACAGGTGGCCCGCGGCAACCCAAGCTCCGATACTGGGGGCAATCAAGGAAAGCTTTCCTTGATCCACCAATATCAGCACGATAAGCAAGAGGCCTGCGGTGGCAACAATCTCGCCAACAAAAGTCTGCATAGTTAGTCGTTGAACAGTTCCTGCAGCTACCGCATATGCACCAAACATAAGATTTGCGACCACTGCGCCCAAAAACGCGCCCAGAAGCTGCATCACAACATAGATAAATCCAGTCTTGAGATCAATCTGTTTTCTGATGCCGAAGGCAATAGTGACCACTGGATTAAAGTGAGCGCCGCTAATGGACTGAAACATGCTGATGGCAACAAACAATACAAGTCCAACGGCTCCGGCAATCGCCGCTAGTCCAACCGTTTCGTCGGCGCCCAATGAAGAGACCATGTGGCCGGCACCGGCCACGGTCAAGACAATAAGAAACGTTCCTAGCAACTCGGCCAGGTACTTACTTATGGTTGTGCGTTGGCTGTTAGTAATGGTTTTGTTGTGCTTTCTGAACTAGAGTTGCAAGTAGTTTATAGATGGTTATCTATTTATAGCAGACGTTCGGGAATTTATAGACGTGTATCGATGTATAAGGTGAATAGAAGATGAATAAAAATTTACTTACACTCGCGGATTGCGCGCCAGCCAGCACGGCAGAGCCGATGGCTAGAGCCAAAGCCGAGGACATCTCTTCTTTACTAAAGGCCGTCGCCGATCCAACAAGACTTCAAATATTGGCCATGATCGCCAAGGCAGATCTCCAGGAAAGCTGCGTTTGCGACCTAACTGGTCCGCTAGGGCTAAGCCAACCAACAATTAGCCACCACCTCAAGAAACTCGCGGAAGTTGACTTGGTTGAAAAACAGCGCCGCGGCACCTGGATTTGGTATTCGTTGAACAAGGCACGCTGGAGTCAGATAGCGCAGCTATTCGCATGAGCATCTAAAACACCACGTCAAAATAAGGAGAGACAATGTCAAAAACTGAAATAACAATTACTGGGATGACCTGCGGGCACTGTGAGATGAGTGTCACCAATGCAATCGCAACCCTTGAAGGCGTTGAGAGCGTAAAGGTTGATCACGCAAGCGGAACCGCAGTGGTTTCCTCTAGCGATGTTAGTGATGAGCAGTTCACAGAAGCCGTTGAAGAAGCCGGTTACCAGGCAGTTGGATTCGCAAAAATAGATGCCTAATACCAACCTAGTAGGCGTTGAATTACTCGATATTGAAATCGAGGGTATGACCTGCACCGCCTGCGCCAGGAGGGTTGAGAAGAATCTCAACAAGCTAGATGGAGTAAGTGCTTACGTAGATTTCGCAACCGAGAAGGCTCACCTCCAACTAATTAACCCACTGGATTCTTCGGTGATTGCAGGCGCAGTTGAAAGTGCCGGCTACCGGGTTGGCACTGGCAAGTCTGAACTCAAAACCCTGAAGCCTCGCCTTATTGCCGGTGGAGCAGCGTCTCTAGTAGCGGTGCTTTTAGCTATGGTCCCTGGTTTCCAATTTCAATACAGCAATTACATAGTTTGGGCGGCTGCCACCGTTGTGATCTTTTATGTGGCTTGGCCTTTCCACGCGGCGGCCATCAAGAACCTCCGCCACTTTGATGCCACCATGGACACGCTTGTTTCGCTTGGATCGAGCGTCGCCTATGGCTACAGCGTTTATCTGATTCTTGCCGGTCAGATGCACACCTATTTTGAAACCGCAGCGGTTGTGCCGTCGGTTGTATTACTCGGCCGCTACATAGAAGTAAGAGCAAGAAAGAGCGCTACCGACTCAGTTCGCGCTCTGCTAAGCGCGATTCCTGAAACAGCGACCGTTGAAATTGATGGTAAGCGCGAGGATGTCGCCACCAGCTCACTGCGCAAACAAATGATTGTCTTGGTTTCAGCCGGTGAAGCAATTCCAGCAGATGGAAAGCTCCTATCAGCATTCGCATCAATCGACACTTCCACCCTCACCGGCGAATCGCTCCCTCAGGACTTGCAAACCGGCGAGCTAGTGACGGCCGGAACCACTAACTTGCAGGGTGAAATAAGAGTTGAAGTAATGGCCGTTTCCTCTTCTTCGAGACTTGCCAAGATCGCAGATCTAGTTCGAGAAGCAACTGCACAGAAGTCCAAACTTGCATCGCTAACCGATTCGATTTCAAAGATCTTTGTGCCACTGGTGATCCTCATCGCCATTGCCACCTACTTGATTTGGTTCTTCCTCGGAGAACAAGACATTGCCATCAAGGCGGCAATCTCTGTAATAGTGATTGCCTGCCCATGTGCCCTGGGGATTGCCGTCCCGATGAGCCTGGTGGTTGCCACCGGAATCGGAACCAAAAAGTCCGTTGTTGTGAGAACCCCGGACTCACTTCGCTTGCTTGCAAAGACCAAGCATGTCTTCTTGGACAAGACCGGCACGCTAACCGACGGCAAACTTGCCATCATCAAAGCAACCGGTTTGTCGGGCATCAGCACCGAGGCTATGTTGGAAAAAGCTTCTGCGGTTGCAGTGACCAGCAAGCACCCTGTCTCGAAAGCAATCGCGGAGACCCCCCACGATCTTGTAGCGACCGACGTCATTGAAGTCGCTGGAAACGGACTCACGGGGAAAGTTGATTCGGTCATGGTCTCGGTTGAAAAGCCTGGGAGCTATCAAAACCAAGCCGAGCTAGATAAAGCGCTTGAAAATGCCGGTCCAAACACTCTTGTTGTGGTGGCCTGGGACAATGTTGCCCGAGGGCTCATAGAGCTTTCAGATAAGCCAAGGCCAACCTCCAAGCAAGCGATGGATGAGCTCAAAGCAGCCGGCTTTAGCCCGTATCTAGTCTCCGGAGACAACCCGGCACGAGTCCGCGAGGTTGCAGAGCAACTCGGTATTACTGATTACAAGGGACATGTATCCCCCGAGGGCAAACTGGAATTGCTCTCGGCTTACAACGAACCAGTTGCAATGGTTGGTGACGGCATAAACGACGTGGCAGCCCTTGCCAAGGCTGACGTTGGAATCGCGATGGGTTCCGGAGCCCACGCGGCTCAGGCCGCAAGCGCCATCACCATTTTGGATGATGACCCCCGTGCTATCGCTTTTGCTCTCAAGCTTGGAAAGCGAACCTACCGGAACATTTTGCAGAATTTGGGTTGGGCTTTTGGCTACAACATAGTTCTGATTCCGGTTGCGGCCCTAGGACTGCTGAACCCAATGCTTGCTGGCGTAGCAATGGCATTCTCATCGGTTTCGGTGGTTGCCAACTCGTTGCGGCTTAAGGCTGGAAACTAGGCGATTGGATCAAGTGCCCTTTCAGATTTATGGAAAGATAAATTTGTGAAGAAAGTTCTGATCCACCACGGCTGGACCAACATCCGGCCCCCTGGCCACTGGGCCAGGCTTGCTGCAGCAGAGCTTAGAAACAATGGGAATCAAGTTTGGTACCCGCAGTTCCCGGACCCTGACACTCCCGACACCACAAAATGGCAAGAGCTATTGCGCCAAGAAGCCAACATGATGGACGAGGTTGAAGGCGGCGAAAAGATCGCTATTTGCCATTCACTCGGAACTACCAATTGGCTAGTGGCCGCCATGAATGACCTATTCACAGAACCATTTGATCGAGTGCTACTAATAGCACCCCCTGACCCAAACCAACTTATTGATACCGATGGCATAGAAGGCTCGCCACTTGATTTGGATAATCCGGAGCTATCGATAAGCGCTCATAAATGGGCAAGAAGTTTGACCGTGATAGCAAGTGATGATGACCAGTGGCTTCCAAGGGGAGTCGGTATCTACGGACCCGCACTCAATCTAGAGCCATTAATTTTTCCAGGGGCAGGACACTTTTCACTAGATCAGGGCTGGGGCCACTGGAGCGGCCTTGCCAAGTGGGTCGAGAGTGCTAACCCTCAAGACTTGATGCAGCGCTAGCGTCTAGCGCTGCCTTGTTTCTGACCCTGTGAATCGCCCCAAGCCAGACAAGCAATCCCATCGCCAAGACCCCCATTGCGAAAGTTAGACCGATTGCCGATTGAACGTTTGCTAACACCAGAAGCGTCAGCAGCGATGGCGAGAGAGCCGACACCATTTTGCTCAGCATCATGATGTAGCCCTGGCGCTGACCGAAACCCTCGGTCCCAAAAAACAAAAGTGGCAAAGACCCCCTAATAAATGGGTTCAAGCCAACTCCAATGCCATGCAAAATCACAAACGGAATCAGGGCGTTCACCCCAAAGATCCATATCAAGACAACCCCGATTGGGTGGGCAGCAATCGACAACCCGGCCACCCGCATTGGGGTCATGATTTTTCCAGGAACCAAAATTAACACCCTTGCCAACACTTGGGATGGCCCCAGGATTGTTGCAGCAAGCAGCGCTACTTGAGAGCTAGCACCCAGCTCCCCGAGCAAAAATGGAAGGGTGGTGTTGACCGAGGAAACAATGAAGCCTTCAAGAGCGAACATCACGGCAAAAATCACCAGCAGCAAATCCAACCGGAATCGGTTTTTTATTATTTTTCGAATCGGCCCGGTGGTTGTTGGAACCTCTTTCGGTTCAGTCCTTGGAATGCTGAGGTTTAGAGGTAGCGCGATGACCAGGTGCATGAGAGCCCAGAAAAATACTGCCTGCTGCCAACCAATTGCCTGCTCGAGATAGCTTGTAATTGGCCAAGAGATTGTCGAGGAAAAGCCGGCAAATACCGTGATTCCGGCTATTACTCGATTTGATTTATTGCCAAAGAAAGAAACCGCGGTTGCGAAGGCCGAATCGTAATTGCCCATTGACCCGCCAATGCCGATTAGCAACCAGGCCAAAATAAGCATGACTTGATTGGTGCTAATCGATAGCAGGCTCAGCCCCGCAAAAAAAGCCACGCTTCCGATTGGCAAAACAGCTCTGCCACCCAGCCGATCAATCGCTCTGCCGACCTGCGGTCCTAGGAAGCCAGATACCAGCAGCGACAGGGTGAAAGCCCAAAAGAAATCTTGGGTCGAAATACCAAGAGAAGCCGAAATTGGAACGGCCAATATCGCGGGTAAGTAGAAAGAGGATCCCCAGGTAATAATCTGCCCCACGCCGAGACGAACGGTAATCGATGAACCCTTGGTCAACTAACACCTCTAAATTGGACAGAGCCTCAAGCCTATTGCCGCGGTGAAGTTTCAAGGCATAATAATCAAAGCTCGAAAATGACGAGCGCAACCAATCGAGAGGCAGCTTGCATCTAAATGCCAGCCAAAAATAAAACAGCACTGATCACGGGCGCAAGCAGCGGACTAGGCCTCGAGGCCGCCAAGGAACTTGCGGCCCGAGGGTTCGATGTCGTGATGACCGCCCGTGGCAAAGACCGGCTCGAAAAAGCAGGCGAAGATTTATCCAAACAATTCCCCAAATCGAAGATAACCAGCCAGGTTTTAGATGTTTCAAATTTTGACGAGGTTCGCTCGTTCGCCAATAAATTCTCTGGCCCAATTGATGTTCTTATGAATAACGCCGGAGTAATGGGGCCGGACTTCAGTTTGTCGGTGGATGGCATCGAGTCTCAAATGGCAATCAATCACCTGGGACACTTCGTTTTGACCAAGGCCCTTTGGAAGCAATTAGAAAAAGCAAATGCGCCAAGAGTCATCTCACTCTCCAGCACTGTTCACAGAAGAGGCAAGCTGCAATCGATGAGCGTTGAGCAATTAACGGGTTCGGATCAGAAAAGCTACGACCGTTGGCAGCGATATTCGGACACCAAACTGGCATGCCTATTGTTCGCAAGAGAGCTTGATATAAGAACCAAGCAGTCCGGAAGCAAGGTCGTATCAATCGCCACGCACCCAGGTTGGGCAATAACCGGGCTGCAGGATAATTTCCCGAATCGCTTCGACCGTTTTGCTCAAAATGCCAACCAGGGTGCCCGATCACAAATAATGGCGGCCCTCCGAGATGATCTATTCGGCGGCGAGTTTGTTGGCCCGGCCCAAGAGCTCTGGGGTGAACCAAAGCTTATACGGGGCACCAAGCGGTCTCGAGATCTAGCATTGATGAAGCAGCTCTGGGAACTCAGCGAGGAACTAACTGGAGCCACTTTCGAGGTATAACCGATAGGCTCGTTTGGTTACCAAGGAGTGATTTTGCCAACTATTGAACCCGAAGCCGTTGTCGGCTCAAGGATTACCAACCAAAGCCTTAGCCGCTGGCTGCACTCGTTGCCGGGCGTGGACAAGGTTGGACTAGAAGCGCGCACCGCATCCCTTGGAACCAGATCTATCAAAACCGCCTCTAAAGCTTGGGCTCTAGACATGGCAATAAAGATGATGGATCTGACAACCCTCGAGGGCGCTGACACCAAAGAGCGAGTCCGAAGCCTCTGCCTGAAGGCGATCACTCCGGACCCAACCGATCTAACCACCCCTCAGCCAGCAGCCATCTGCGTCTACGGAGACATGGTCAAACATGCCAAAGAAGCACTTGGCAAAAACAAGATTCACGTGGCCGCAGTAGCAACCGCATTCCCTTCTGGACGCGCGAGCTTGCCGGTCAAAATCGCTGACACCAAGGATGCGGTTAATGCCGGAGCCGATGAAATCGACATGGTTATCGATCGCGGAGCTTTTTTGTCAGGCAACTACCTAGAGGTTTATAAGCAGATTCTTGCTGTGAAGGCAGCCTGCGTTAGAAAAGACGGAACTCGCGCCCACCTAAAGGTGATTCTGGAAACCGGCGAACTAGAAACCTACGACAACATAAGGCGCGCCAGCTATCTTGCAATGCTTGCCAGCCCCGACTTTATTAAGACCTCCACCGGCAAGGTAAGTATCAACGCGACGCTGCCAATCACGCTGCTGATGCTGCAGGCGGTAAAGGACTGGTATGACCAGACCAAAATCCAAATCGGTGTGAAGCCTGCCGGTGGAATCAGAACTGCCAAGGACGCTATCAAGTACTTGGTAGTAGTGAAAGAAACTGCTGGCGAAGAATGGCTCACCCCAAAATACTTCCGATTTGGTGCATCCAGTTTGCTAAACGATGTCTTGATGCAGCGACAAAAACTAACAACCGGTCACTACTCCGGTCGTGACTACGTGAGCGTGGACTAGGAGCCAATATGTTTGATTACTCGCCAGCACCAGAATCCAAAGACTTGGTGAAGTTCCAAGCCTCCTATGGCCACTTCATTGGCGGTAAGTTCACCAAGCCTGCAAGCACCTTCAGCACCATCAACCCAGCCACCGAGCAGGTCTTGGCGGAGATATCTCACGGCACGGCAAAAGATGTTGATTCGGCCGTGAAGGCGGCGCGAAATGCTTATGAGAAAACCTGGAGCAAGCTAGATGGGGCGACCAGGGGAAAATACCTCTACCGAATCGCAAGGATCATCCAAGAACGCTCCCGCGAACTAGCGGTTGCCGAGACTCTCAATAACGGCAAGCCGATCAAGGAAACCCGCGACGCTGATATCCCACTAGTAGCATCCTGGTTCTTCTACTACGCAGGCTGGGCCGACAAGCTTGATTACGCAGGCCTAGGTGCAAACCCAAAGGCTCACGGAGTTGTCTCCCAGATAGTTCCTTGGAACTTCCCGCTGATGATGTTGGCTTGGAAAATTGCCCCTGCACTTGCCGCAGGTAACACCGTGGTCCTAAAGCCTGCCGAAACAACGCCCTTGACAGCGTTGTTATTTGCAGAAATCTGCCAGCAGGCGGAGCTGCCAGATGGCGTTGTAAACATAGTCACGGGCTTTGGCGACACTGGGGCCATGATGGTGGGCCACCCGGACGTAAACAAGGTTGCCTTCACCGGCTCCACTGACGTCGGAAGAATTATCGCCAAGCAGATTGCCGGCACCGATAAAAAGGCAACTCTGGAACTTGGCGGCAAGGCCGCCAACATTGTCTTTGAGGATGCTGCCCTAGACCAAGCAGTCGAAGGCATAGTAAACGGCATCTTCTTTAACCAGGGCCATGTCTGCTGCGCAGGTTCCAGATTGTTAGTTCAAGAGTCAGTCCACGACGTAGTTATCAAAAAGCTCAAAGCGCGCATGGAGAACATTCGTCTGGGTGACCCAATGGACAAAAACACCGACATCGGTGCGATCAACTCCAAGGAGCAGCTAACGAAGATTGACCGCTTGGTAAAGCAAGGGGTCAAAGAAGGTGGCCAAGCCTGGGCTCCTTCCTGCGCAATTCCAAAAAATGGTTTCTGGTATGCGCCAACGATCATCACGGGTGTATCACCTGCCAATACCGTCGTCAGAGAAGAAATCTTTGGACCGGTATTGTCTGTCATGACCTTTAGGACACCCGCTGAGGCGGTAGCAAAAGCCAATAACTCTCAGTACGGCCTAAGCGCTGGTGTTTGGACTGAAAAGGGTTCAAGGATTCTGAAGATGGCCGATCAACTAAACGCCGGTGTGGTGTGGGCAAACACTTTCAATCAGTTCGACCCAGCCAGCCCATTTGGTGGCTTCAAAGAATCCGGCTACGGCCGCGAGGGCGGCCGTCACGGATTGCTCAGCTACTTGAAGGGATCAAACTAATGCGCTTGGAAGTAAAGAAAACCTACAAACTCTTTATCGGTGGCAAGTTTCCTCGATCTGAATCGGGTCGAATTTACAAAGTGAACAACCACAAGGGTGAGTTTCTAGCCAACGTTGCTAAAGCGTCTCGAAAAGACGTGCGCGAATCTGTTGTTGTTGCTCGCTCCGCTCAATCCGGTTGGGCTGGCGCAACACCTTATAACCGCGGACAGGTTCTCTACCGAATTGCAGAGATGCTTGAAGGCAGGCGTGAGCAGTTCGTTGCTGAAATTCGTGAGCTGACTGGCAAAAGCGAAAAGCAAGCCAACCAAGAAGTAGATAGTGCCATTGACTCTTGGGTTTGGCACGCCGGCTGGACCGACAAAATCGATGCGGTTGCGGGCAACATGAACCCGGTTGCCGGGCCGTTCTTTAATATTTCAACCAATCAACCAACTGGAGTCGTCGCTGCATTTGCGCCGCAAGATAGTTCTTTGGTTGGACTTGTGAACACAATCGCCCCGGCGATAGTGTCTGGTAACTCGATTATTGCCATCACATCAGAGACCTTGCCGCTCTCTGCCGTGACACTTGCCGAAGTATTAGAAACCTCAGACCTTCCAGGCGGAGTGGTCAACATTCTCACCGGTAACGCCAGTGAACTCGGAAGCTGGCTTGCCTCTCATCTGGATGTCAACGCCATTGACCTAGAGGGAACCTCGAACGCTGCGGAGCTTGAGATGCTTGCTGCTGAAAACCTAAAGCGTGTAATTCGAAAAGGTAGCTATTCAAGAACTGGGGCAAAGGGCTCGCTTCAGCACATTCTTGATCTGATGGAAACTAAAACTGTCTGGCACCCCAAGGGGCACTAGCAAATAGGTCTTTAGCTAGATTCAGCTGAGTCTGGCTGACCGCCGATTACTTCCATCGCTTCAGCTGCGAACGCGCAGGCTACTCTCGCTGCCTCAGCTGCCTTCACGTCGCCGTCCAAGATAGTCCGCATGAACATGGCGGCAAATGCGTCTCCGGCTCCGGTTGGATCAATAACCTTCGCCTTTACTCCAGGCACCAGCTCAGCGGTTGTTGGGTTTCTGACATAGGCGCCGTCTTTACCAAGCGTCACAACTACAAGCGGAAACTTCTCGTGGAGCAAGTCCGCAACGCGGGTTGGTGACTCCTCTCCGGTCAGGGCTTGCGCTTCTTCAAGATTTGGGAAAATTGCGTCCGCTCCCTCGATGGCCTCCAGAAAGTATTTGGCTCCGTAGTCTTTGATGAAGCTTGCGCTTCCGGGATCGCAGACGGTAATCATGCCGTGGGCTTTTGCCATTGCCATGAGTTTCTGAGTTCCCTCAGTTCCGATAGATAGCACTGTGTAACCAGAAATGTATAAAAAGTCCCCGAATGCTTCCAGAGGCATGACGCCAACTTCTAGGTTCTGGTTTGCTCCCCTGTCAGTGAAAAAGGTGCGATTATCGCCATCTATCAGAACTACTATTCGGCCGGTGGAAAGAACTTGATCTTCCTGCAAATGCGCAATGACATTTTTTGTTTTGAACTCGGCGGCGAACTTTTTACCGTCTCCCTTACCGACCCGAGCGAACAAGTGCGTCTCAATTTGCAAGGTCGCGAGCCAGACCGCAAAGTTCGCGGCCGAACCTCCCGAGGTCGCAACTAGTTTTGATTCGTTGTCGGTGTTCGATTGAACTTGGCCAATCGGCATCACAACGATATCTTCGATTATGTCGCCAACAACTAGAGCTTTAATAGGCGCCTCCGCGTGCTATGGCCTTGGATATCTCCCCGGCTACCAAAATGTTATTCCTAACCAGTGACAGGTTAACTTCAAGTGATGCTTGATTGGAAGCCCCAACTATGAAATCAAGCAAGAAAGGAGTGACGTTTTTTCCTCTTACGCCAGCCTTCTTTGCGGCTGCGAACGCTTGTTCCAAGACCATATCGTGGTCAGTCTTATTCCAGGCTTGATCATCTGGAACCGGATTTGCAATCAGCAGTGCCGCTTGGGAGCCAAGCTTCTGCTGTTCAAAAACAATCGTTGCCACCTCATCGGCTGAGTCCACGCTCCAGTCCAGGGTGTAATCGCTCGTCGGTAGCCAGAAGCTTGGGAAGTTGCTTGTTTTGTATCCAACGACCGGGATACTCAAAGTTTCAAGCCTTTCAAGGGTCGCTGAAATATCCAGCACAGATTTCACTCCCGCGCTTACAACTACCACCGGACAAGTGGCAAGGGTAGTCAGGTCAGCCGATTCGTCAAAGGTCTCATTGGCCCCCTGGTGAACACCGCCGAGGCCCCCGGTTGCAAAGACTCGGATACCCGCCTTGGCGGCCAGGAAGGCGGTGGCGGCGACCGTAGTTGCCCCGTTGATGCCTTTTGCAGCGATGATCGGTAAATCTCGGACCGAAGACTTAGCAGTTCCCTCACCGGCTATTTGTTCCAACTCATCTTGACTAAGGCCAATTGTTGGAACGCCATTGATAATGCCGATCGTTGCCGGAACAACTCCGGCATCAATCAATTGCTGCTCGAACTCTTTAGCAGCAGCGATGTTTCTAGGATATGGAAGACCGTGGGAAATAATCGTGGACTCTAGTGCGACCACGGGCCTGTTGGTTTCCAGCGCTTCTTGAACCTGTTTGCTAATTTTCATTTCATCTCCAGTGCTCAAGGCTATCTGAGGGCTTGAAGGCATTAGATTGTTTTTTTTAGAAAGCGCAAAAACAATGAAGAGACCGTGGCTGATAACAACCACCGGCCAGCGATGGTCGATCGTCCTCAGTGTTGTAATTTCCCTTGCTATGGTTGTCGCGCTTGTCGGCTACTGGATTCTTCAGGCTGCCCCCAGAGTTCAAATCACACAACTTGATCCAAATCAAATTGATTATTGCTACCTAGACGATTGCGTCCCCATAGACAAGCTCGCCGGCTTAGAGCTAGTAACCACTCCAGAGCCCTACCTGGTAGTGGTTAGTGAGTGGGGAACCAGTATCCAGTTGAGGTTTGTGAACCGCGGTCGGCTCGAGGGGACACGTGAGCTAAGACTGCTATTGAGGTCGGAGGACGGGAAAATTATTGAGGGCATGCGCCAGGAAGTCACATTTTTACCCAGGGGGCCAATGGTTGTTGAGTTCTTCTTCACGGGCTTTCCCGAGGAGCTTCAAGGCGGCACCTTGCAGCTCGGGTACTAGGCAACATTGAAGCAAAATCTCCGTTACCTAAACGTTATAATTTTCAGGAACTTCACAGACAACTATCTGTTGTAATGATGTTGTGAAGTGCGCAGCGCAGGGCTATTTCGGCAGAGTTGATAATTCAAGTCTGTCGAAATTTTCTACGTTGCGGGCTTTCTACTAAAAGAAAATCGAAAGGGAAAAACTAATGAGCTATGAAGGATATAACCTCCTTTACAACCTGTTTTCGCTGGGTATCGCGAGCATGTTGTTCACCACCATCTTTTTGTTCGTAGCACGTGAGCGCGTATTGCCTCGTTACCGCATGGCCGTAATGGTCTCGGGAACAGTTACAGCAATTGCTGCTTACCACTACTTCAGAATGTTCGACAGCTTCAATGAGACATTTGGTCCAGAAGCAGTTGAGGGAGTCGTCTACAACGTCGGCTACCGCTACGTCGACTGGTTCCTAACAGTTCCACTTCTACTGGTTGAGACCGTTGCCGTATTGGCTTTGGCTCGCGCAGTTCAGACCAAGATGTTGGTAAGGCTTGTTCCTGCAGCCGCGCTAATGATCGGCCTTGGCTACCCAGGAGATGCACAGCTAAACGTGTTCTACGACGGCGATGCATCACTATGGGGCCTACTTTCAACCATCCCATTCCTTTACATCCTTTACGTACTGTTCGTCGAGCTTGGCAAGAGCCTTGACCGTCAGCCAGCCGGAGTTGTAAAGAAGATCAAGGAACTACGTCTCCTTCTTCTTGCAACCTGGGGTGTTTACCCAATCGCGTTCATCGCTAGCATGAACGCAACCGGATTCGACGAGACGTCATTCGTTCTTCGCGAAGCCGGTTACACCATCGCGGACATCCTTGCTAAGTGCCTCTTCGGCCTAATGATCTTCACCATCGCTCGTATCAAGAGCGCTGCTGACGACGCTGAGTTCGCGAAGTCCGAGTACAAAGACTAAGTTCCAAAGTAGTTAGCAACATCTAGAGAAACGGCGCCAGGAGCATTCCTGGTGCCGTTTCTTTTCCTCCATAATTTTCAACGTCGCATTTCAAAGGAGCAGCGAATGATCAAGAAGAAAATAGATTGGGATCTGATTCAGATAATTGTTCTGGTGTCATTGATGCCGGTCATGTTACTTGTTGGTGCCCTAGCGCCCAGCTTCTTCGCCAACTACAGCTAATGTAATTGAGTGCACAAAAACATCGATCCAGCAGACTGGCAACAATTTGTTGCAGGCAGAAGAACCACTCGAGATTTTCTTGAGAAAGCAGTCCCCCAAGAACTCATAGACCTGTTGCTTAGCGACGGCATGACAGCACCCTCTTGGTCAAACACCAGGCCCTTTATGGTCGGCATTGCATCCGGTGAACGTCGAGACCGGATTTCAAAAGAATTTCTAAACCGTTGGCAGGCTGCCTCCGCAGCTCTAAAGCCAGGCATCGCTGGAAAACTAAAGCTTTTTATTACTCGCTATGGACTGCCTAAATCTGACTACAAGGTTTTTCGTCCATACCCCAAAGACCTAAAACCTAGGCAGCAAAAGGTTGGGGCTGACCTATATGGCTTTATAGGCATCAAGCGTGAGGACAGTAAGAAGCGTCAGGAACAATGGGGCCGAAACTATGAGTTCTTTGGTGCTCCCGTATCGTTATTTATTTTCACCCACTCGGGCCTTGGTGAGTACTCGGTGTCCGATGCTGGGCTATTCATGCAGAACCTAATGCTGTCGGCTCATGCGCACGGTCTTGGCACTTGTGCCCAAGGAGCAAGCGCGCTCTGGGCTGAACCGGTTAGAAAAGAATTCAAGGTTCCAAAGCACTACAAGTTACTTTGCGGCATCGCCATTGGTTACCCAAGCGATGACAAAATCAACAAGTTCGAGGCTGAGCGCCTCAGCGTCGACCAGATAAAGCTTGAGCCGAATGATTGATTTCAACGACAGCGCCTTTATAGATGATCCCTACCCAGCTCTCAAAAAACTTAGGGAAGTAGGAGCACCGTTTTGGCATGAAGAAACCGGCATGTTCTTAGCCGCAGGTTTTAAAGATGCCAGCGCGGTTCTCCGAAATAGAACGCTGGGCAGAATCTTCGATCCAAGAACCCCCGAGAGCAAGTGGGAGAGTTTCAACTGGCTGCATTCCGATTCGATTCTTGATTCCGAACCGCCGAAGCACACCAGACTTCGCTCACTTGTGATGAAAGCGTTCAACCCGAAGAAGATTGAAAGCCTTAGGCCAGAGATCGAACGTATAACAGCAAGCCTTCTTGACGAGGCAGCCAAGAAGCATGAAGCCCAGGGTCACTTTGACCTAATTGCTGATTTCGCTGAGCCACTACCGGTCAAAGTTATTGCCCACCTTTTGGGCTTCCCAGAAAAAGACGAGCACCTGTTAAGGCCCTGGTCACAGGCGATTGTAAAGATGTATGAGGTTAGTCCCTCCATTGCCGACCAGGAAGCCGCTCAGCTGGCCTCCGACGAGTTTGCAGCCTATGTCCATGAACTTATGCTTGAAAGACAGACAAACCCCGGGACAGACCTCGTGAGCGAGCTTGCAGCGGTTCGTGAAGAGGGAGAAAAACTTAATACCCATGAACTCATCGCCACCTGCGTATTGCTTTTAAACGCCGGCCACGAGGCGTCTGTGAATGGCTTCGGTAATGGAATGGTTGCGGCTCTAGAGAACAAGACCCAAATGGCAAAGCTAAACGCTGATCCAGATGGCTTGGCTCTAACAGCAGTCGACGAGTTTTTGCGCTTCGATGCGCCCCTGCATCTTTTTGAGCGCACCGCCACCGAAGACACTGTAATTGGTGGGGTGACAATCAAGAAGGGGCAAAAAATTGCATCCTTGCTGGGCAGCGCAAACAGGGATTCCGCAATGTTTGAAAACCCAGATGAACTAGATCTTTCGCGCCACCCAAACCCCCACATCGGTTTTGGCGCTGGCATCCACTTTTGCATCGGGGCACCATTGGCACGAATTGAAATGAGTGTTTCATTGCCGGCACTAATTAAGCGCTTTGGGAACCTAGAGCTTGCAGAGAAGCCCCTTCGAAGACAGAGCTTCGTGCTTCGTGGTTACGACAAGGTTTTGGTTAGAAACAGCTAGCTTCCCGCTAGCCCTTTGTTGAACCGAGGGTTAGACCCGAGATGAATTGCTTGCGTAATACAAAGAACACAATCAACGTCGGCAACGCCGCAATCATTGCGCCTGCTGCAAGCAGGTTGTAGTCGGTTACAAACTCACCGGTGAGCCTTCCAAGAGCAGAGGTTATCGGCCGCTTGGAGTCCGTGGACATCAAAACCAGTGCCCAGAAGAAGTCGTTGTAAATCCAGGTGGTCATCAATACACCAAGGGAAGCAAGTGGTGGGCGAAGAAGTGGCAGCATCACGCGGAAGAAGTGGGTGAACACCGACGCGCCATCGACAAGCGCCGACTCAGAAATTTCCTTGGGAATCGTCTTCATGTAAGAACTCAAAACGAAGGTGGCGAAGCCCATCTGGAAAGCAACGTGGATCAGAATCACGCCCAGCGGCGAGTCATACAAAAACCTTCGGTCTCCAACTAAGTCCCCAAGCGCCAAATACATCTTGAACACCGGGATGAACACCAGCTGTGGTGGCAGCAGGTTTCCGGCCGTAAACAGCAGCAATAAAGCAACGTTGGCCCTAAAGGAATACCTAGTGACAACAAAGGCCATCAAAGAGCCCAGCAGCAGAATTAGGAACACCGCGGGCAATGTAATCAGTGCGGTGTTGAAGAAATAAGTTGGCAACTCCATGCGGCTGATTGCTTCGAAGTAGTTATTGAAGTTCAGCTCTTTGGGAAAAGAAAGCACTCCTCCAGCCCGGATTTCCTTATATGGGCGCAGCGAGGAGTAGAAGGTCCAGATAATCGGAAACAACCACAGGATCGCAAAGAAGCCGATAAATATGGAAATTACTCGGTCTTTGATTCTTTGAGTTCCGCGATTACGCTTTAGCTTCTCCTCGGCCTTGGTGGCGTCTCTCTCAGCCTTTTGTGACTTTGGATCCTTGGTCATACTCAACTGACGTCCTCCTTGAACTGCTGGCGGAGATAGCTGACGATTGGAACAATCGAAAGTAGGAACAGAATCACCGCATAGGCGGCGCCCTTCATCGATGCACCCTCACCGGCGATGTTCTGGAACACCAGCACACCCAAAATGGGCAAGCCGCCAGAAGACCCGTAGATGATGTAGATAAGGTCAAAGGCTCGAAGTGACTCAATAATTGTGATGACGATCACGATGATGTTCACTGGCTTCATAGCAGGGAAGACAACCTTCTTGAAGGTTTGCCACTCGGTAGCGCCATCGATAGAGGAAGCCTCTCGCAAGGATGCATCCACTGCCTTTAGGCCAGCTAAATACAAAAGCATTATGTAACCGATGTGGCGCCAAGAAGCCATCGTTAGAATGACCCAGATGTTGTAGCGATCATCCCCAAAGAATGAAACGGCTTCGCTGATCTCCAGTCCAAGCAGCCCATTTACTAGCCCGTCTGGACGAAGCAAGAAGTTCCAGATAACACCGATGACCGCCAAGGAAAGAACTACCGGTAGGTAATAGGCGGACTGGTAAAACGTGTGGCCGCGAATCTCGCGGTCAATTTGATAGGCAAGCAAAATGCCAAGTGGCGTTGCGATAACACCGAACCACACCAGCCAAACGACGTTGACTCTAAGCGCGTCCCAAAAAATTGGAGTATTGAAGAAAATGTTTTCGTAGTTGGCTAATCCGGCCCATTGGATATCTCCAATGTGAATACCGGTCCAATACGTAAAGGAAAGATAAATCGTTACAAAAGCTGGAAACCAAACCAGGGCCACATGTAGAAAAGTTGGAATTCCAATGAAAACTCCGAGGGTGAGGCGGTCTGCACGTGAGAAAGTGCGACGCCTCTTGAGTTTTTTCGCCTTTACAGGCTTTTTCTCAATAGGCGCCGCACTACTCATCAGTTACTCTTCTTGGGTTACTTTAGCTTCGCTTTACAGCGGAGCTAGAGCGTCCCACTGGCTCTGAAGTGACTCAAGGATTGAGTCAGTAGAGCTTGGGTCCTTGAACCAGCTCTGGAATGCGGGTCCAACAATTGGGCCAGCAAAGTCCGGCCTGGTGTCGCGGTCTAGGAACTGAGTGATGTACTTAGCCTCGTCCATAACAGCTTGTTGGGCATTCTGGAATGCGTCATAGGATGACTTGTCCTGACCCTTGTTAGCGCTTGTCAATGGAACACCGGTGTCAAGCATTGCTTGAACACCTTCCATGTCTCCGGCAAACTTAATGAAGTCCTTACCACCTTCTGGGTTTCCACCGTTCTTTGCAACACAGAAACCATCTACTGGAGCATCGACAGTGTCGCGTCCGTGATCTGGGTTGATTTCAGGGAAAGGCACGATCATAAGATCGTCGTAGTCTTCTTGGCTCTGCTCGAGGAAGTTTCCACCGAACCATGAGCCATTCATAAAGAATCCGGCCTGCTTCTGCAGTAGCAACTGCATGGCGCCATCCCACTCAAGGTCTAGGACGTTGGTGTTCTGGTATGGCAACATCATCTCCCAGTGACGGAAGACTTCCTTTACGCGATCATCGGTCCACTTCTCACGACCACCTAGTAGGTCGACGTGGAACTGGTATCCGTTAATACGTGCATTCAAGATGTCAAAGGTTCCCATTGCTTCCCAGCCACCCTTGTCGGCAGAAGCAAGACCAATGAGGCCCTGGCCCTTCAGCTCAGCAAGAGCTGACATGAAGTCGTCCCAGTTGTAAATGTCTTCCGGCTTCATTCCAATTTCAGCCATCATCGACTTGCGGAAGTGAAGACCCCATGGGTACCAGCCCTGTGGGACGAAGTACTGCTTGCCGTCAAGACCCGTTGAAGCGATCTTGTAGCTCTCAGGGTACTGATCTCCGATGTCATCCCAAACGTCTGAGATGTCCTCTAGAAGTCCCTGATCTGCAAAGAACTGCATTCGGTAGCCGGCCATCCACTGGAAGCAGTCGTCAGGTGTTCCCTGAAGGTACTGCGACAAGTTGTTCTGGAAAGCGTTTGACTCGGTCGCGTTGTAAGCAACTTCGTTGCCAGTCTTTGCGGTGTAAGCCGCCACTAGCGCTTGAAGCTGCTGGGTTGGCGACTCGTCAACGGTGCGGGCACCGAAAGTCAGTGGGCCCGCTGCTCCAGGCGCACAGCCTGCAAGCATGGTTGCACCAGCAATACCTAAACCACCGGCAGCAGCGCCCTTGAGAAGTAACCGACGGTCAACTTCGTGACCGGTAATTTTATTCAGCATTGAACCTCCTAGTTAGAATACTTGGCTAAAGAATAACCACGAAACACCATCAAATTAGACAAATTTGATAACGAAGTGGTCACAAACGAACATTTCCAATCATTCGCGAACATTCCTGAAGAGTTTGCTTTCCCCGAAAGCCCTCAGAACCGCTCTAACTAGACGGTTTCGAGCATTTCGCGAACCATAGGCACAACCTTCGTCGCGTAAAGCTCAATGCTCTTTGTCAGCTTCGAGTGCGACAGCGGGCCCATGTCGTACTTCAGGTCAAAGCGGCTAGCACCAACGGAGCTAAGTGCGTGAACGATCTTTTTCGCGACGGTCTCAGGAGAACCGACATACATTGACCCGTGATAAACCTCGGATAAGAAGTGTTCTTTTGAAGTCGGACCCCAGCCTCGCTCTAGACCGATTTTCCCGAACGAAGCCTCATAGCCCGGCCAAGCCTCTTCGATGGCTTGGTCATCAGTTTCTGCGACGTGACCTGGAGAGTGGACCGAAACTGGCAACTCTGGCATGCCAAGCTTTGCAAGGGTTTCTTTATAAAGCCTTGCAAAAGGTTCGAACCTTGCTGGGTCACCGCCAATAATGGCAAGTGCCATTGGAATGTTTAGCCTGGCTGCTCGAAGCACCGACTCCGGCGAACCGCCAACACCAACTCGAAGCGGTATCTTGCCGCCCTCGGTCTTTGGATAAACCTGTTGGTTTGATAGCCCGGCTCTCATGGAGCCAGACCAAGTGACCGGTTCTTCCTTCAGAAGCTCCACGAGCAGTTCTAGCTTTTGCTCAAAAAGATCGTTGTAATCGGATAGCTCGTAACCAAAAAGCGGAAAGCTCTCAATGAATGATCCGCGTCCCGCGGTGATCTGGACCCGGCCGTTAGATAGTGCATCGATTGTGGCAAAGCGCTGGTAAACCCGAACTGGATCTTCGCTTGATAAAACAGTGACTCCGGTGCCAAGGATTATGTTCTTGGTGGTGGTTGCAAGGCCAGCCAAAATTGTGTCAGGAGCAGTGACTGCAAAATCATCACGGTGGTGTTCACCGATGTTGAAGTTATTAAGCCCCAACTCATCCGCCAATTGACCCTGAGCTAAAACATCGCGAATCACCTGGGCTGCAGAAACTGGATTTCCACTCTCATCGAGAGAGACGTTGCCGAAGGTATCTAGGCCAAATGTGATGTTTTTCATCTATTTAGCCTAAGCGGTCTAGCTGAGCGAATAGACCCGATCAATCGACGGCAGCGAGCTGACCGCAAGCACCATCGATTTCCTTGCCGCGGGTATCGCGCAGGGTGGTTGGGATTCCATTTTTCTCAAGGGTAGAAACAAAGATGTCGGTTTGTTCCGGAGTCGACGCCGTCCAGACCGAACCAGGGGTTGGGTTCAGTGGAATTGGGTTCACGTGAACCCAGCCTTTGCCGCGGTCATTTAGCTTTTGAGCAAGAAGCTCGGCTCGCCAGCCGTGATCGTTCATGTCTTTTATAAGTGCGTATTCGATCGAAACTCTTCTACCGGTTTTCTCAAAGTAGCTTCTGGCAGCATCCAGTGCCTCATCCACCTTCCACTTCGAATTAACCGGGATCAGATCATCTCGCAGTTGGTCATCCGGAGCGTGCAGGGAAAGTGCGAAGGTCAAGGGAAGGTCCTCATCGGCTAGCTTCTTGATTCCTGGAACTAAGCCAACGGTTGAGACCGTTATGTTTCTAGCGCTCATGCCAAGGCCATTTGGCTGTGGTTCAACCATGGTCCTAATAGCGCTCATGACCTTTGAGTAATTTGCAAGCGGTTCACCCATGCCCATGAAAACAATGTTGTTTACCCGCTCGTCATCGTGCTTACGCTTACCCAAGCCGCCGGCTGCAATCAACTCGTTGGCACGGACAATCTGATCAACAATCTCACCGGCCGACATGTTTCGAACTAGCCCCGCCTGCCCGGTTGCACAGAACGGACAGTTCATGCCACAACCAGCCTGTGAAGAAACACACAGTGTGATGCGGTTGGTGTAGCGCATGAGAACCGACTCAACCAGTGCGCCATCGAATAGGCGCCACAAGAATTTGACCGTCTTACCGTCATCGGTTTGCAGCCTCTTGACTTCGGTAAGCATGGTGGGCAGAACTTTGCCAACCAGCTCTTCCCGACCGGTTTTTGGAAGATCGGTCATCTTTTCAGGGTCTGAGGTGTAGTGATCAAAGTAGTGGGTTGCCAGCTGCTTGGCCCTAAAAGCTTCAATGCCGAGTTCCTTGACTCTGGCTGCTCGTTCGCCTGGTTCGATGTCCGCTAGATGAAGCGGGGGCTTGCCGCGCTTGGGTTCGGCAAATTGCAATAATGGCTTGCCGGTTTCATCTTTTTTCTGAGTCCACCCTTCGGTTCTGGGCGTGACTTGGCGGTTAGACATCTGACTCCTTAGACAGCCCCAAGTCTACGTTGTGGCATCCAACACCCAATCAAAGTTTTGAGCGAGTATCTTTCGGTCTGAGGTCAAAAGAATCAAGTTATTTGCGGCGGCTGTAGCCATGATTTGTCGGTCCATTGGATCTGGAACCTGACTGGCAGAAAATCTAGGGAAGGCGAAGCCTGCCCCCGTGTCAAAATTCAACGTCTTGATGCCCGCTTCGTTCCAGGCCCTTGGCGAGTCCGGGTTGAATGGATACTTGCCTAAAGACCCTTTGAACGACAGCTCAGCGACTGAAATCGATGAGAAATAGACCTGTCTTCTTTCAATCAGATGGATTGAATTCTTTCCGATGCGCTCTGGGAAGTGCTCGAGCCAAACCAAAACTTGAGTGTCAAGTAAGTAGCCCTTATACATCCAACTCGCCATACTCGATTGAATCTAAGAACACTTGATCCATCCGATCCCACTCCTCGTCACTGATTGGAGAAGTCAGACCCTTGAGGCTTGAAAAGTCCCTCGGCACCGAAAGCTCTTCTTCGAACTTTGAAAGCTTCATGATTACCTTCCCATCTCTGGCAATCAAAACCTCTTCCCCGGCCTCAACCTGCTGAGCGAGTTTAGAAAAGTTGGTCTTTGCCTCGTGCATGTTCACCTGCTTCACCATAAAGATAAGCCTAGTCCGATTAGTCCACTTGAGCTAGAGCTCGAGGCTGTGGAGAACTAGCTCTCCTAAGAAACAGGTGGAAGCGCTAACGCCAGTGATAGACAAGCGGCAGGTGCCAGGCCTTCCAGAGCCTCTCATCGAGGCCAAGACAGACAGCGCCAAAATTGAGATTCTTGGGAGTTGGTCAAAAGCGTCTCTAGCCAGCAGGTCCGCCTAGTTGTCTGGACCCTTGTTTTTCTTTGGTCTAAAAAAAGAGACTGGATCTTTCAGCATTTTTGCGACCATCCCAAGCGGGGTGTGCTCAAAGCCCGGAGGGGTAACAGCCAGAGCATGGTTTCTAAGTGTTCGAGAACTGTATTGAGCGGTCGCACCGCAGACCGTGCACTTTGTTCCGAAAGCAACTTTCCCTTGGTAAAGAACCTGCTTGGGCTTCTGGTCCCTGCAAAACCCGCAAGGGTCGGTGAGGCTATCTTCTGACAACTCTCACTCCTCTTGCCGTTACAACCCCTACGAAAGACCTAGTTGGTCTTGTTTCATGCGAAGCATATAGATGGTTTGGTTCTCATCTAGATCAACATCATCATAAGTAATCAAGGTGTCGATTGGTATGTCGCGCCTAGCAGTCGCGCCTTGCAATAAGCCTATTGGTACCAAGTTGTCGCTCTTGGCATCTTCTACCCTGTCGGTCACCCCTCGGGCTGAGAATCCTCCAATGCCATCGAATCTTTCACCCTTGGCATGAGCCTTTTTGGTTGAAGCAATAACTTCAGTGGTCGGCTTGCCGCTGACCAGGGTCTCGTAGCCGTCGCAGAGCATCTTGGCTACCGTTAGCGGAGCTTCAACGCTTGCCAAGTGGAAGGGTCGAAAGATTGCAAAGTAGGGACCCTTGCCCATTGATAGGTAGCTCATCTCTTCGGCGACATATGGGCTGTCAGTCTTTACGATCACAAAAACACCGGGTGCAACGTCTCCGGTGCAGTAATCAACAACGCCGGTTTGCTCTAAGACTCCGCCATCTTCGACTGGGCAGAATACGTCCTGCAGCGTCTTGCGGCTAGCCTCTGGACCAATCATGCCGCGCTTGGTTAGGCCAAGCCCGGTGGCATTGGCAAGAGCAGCCATCTCAATCATGGTCTTTGAGCCATCAGTGAAGCTCGCAAGCATCTTCGGATTCATGTGTTTCGCGGCTGCGCGCTCGGCAACGGTGTCTGGGTTTGAGTGTGGCTCAAAAGGGTTGTTCTTGCCCTTACCCGCCATCACGATTTCAAAGGACAGATCCTTCGCAAAATCAACAAGCTCCTTAGCCTCTGCCGGCTCATCACCGTTACATACCGAGTAGAGCACTCCGTTTTCTTTGGCAGTCTCGCGCAACATGGGCCCGACGGTCACGTCGCACTCGACGTTCAAGGTGGCGCTGTGCTTTTTATTGATCAAAGTGTTGTAGATAACCTGAGCGCCTATCTCGGCGACCCCGGTTGCCTCAACAACAACGTCGACATCCAAAAGCGGCACGATGTTGGAGTCAGTTGTCCCCGCCGGCTTACCGGTGACTATTGCGGCATTAAGAAGTGCAATATCGTTTGAAATTAAAGGTGCATCCAGCCCCAGGTCGGCATATGCCTGATTGATGCGCTCTTGAGCTATGTCCGCGACTACTGCCACCTGCAAACCCAGTCGGTGTGACTGTGAGGCGAAGCCGCGTCCCATCTGCCCGGCGCCAACCAGAGCGATGCGAAATGGCCGGCCATTGGCCTCTGCCATCTGCTTTAGTTTCAAACGATATTGCACTTGGTTATCTCCTTGTAATACCGAAGTGAGCCCCGACCCTTATTTCGGGAAGCTCTACTTCTGCGATGCATACATCCCCCGGGAGGTCCGCTTGACCGTTCCCGTTTGCCTTGAGATTTAGGTGCCCAAGGTTCATCAGGTTCTCGTTAGCGACATCGCCGACGGCTAAAATTTCGAACTCGTGATCATCGATGGCAAAAAAATCACCAACCATAATCTGATCTTGCTTGTGACTTACTTCATGCATGATGCAGAAGTCCCTGAGTTCCTCCGGAGCACCTTCACCAAAAAAGACAAGCATTCCCTCCGCTATAAACGCAGGGACCAGTTCTCCAATTTCGGTGACAGTGCTTTGGTAAAGCGCCGTCATTTTTTTGCTTCCTAGTCGATCGGCTTGATGTTGTCGGCTTTTACGCCGGAAACCATTAGCTCTTCGGTGATAAACATGGCCAGCGGGCCAGCGGGGCTGGTCGCGTGAATGTCCACGGTCTTGACCTTCTTCATCGGATACACACCGATGCGTGCCGTGCCACCGCAATCGATAACTGCTACCGCGATTTTTTCAAACGGCGCCGAGGACTTGAAGCCGTCAAACACCTCGCCACCGGTGAGCTCGGCAATCCGAGCTGCGATTGGGTGAATGCCACCTCCGGTTACGCAGTAGATGAGTGGCTTTTCATCGGTTGGCAAAATGGTCAAAGGACCACCCCAGCCGCCAGGGCCTTTTTCAATTAGTACTGCCTTGTAATCTGCCATCTGTTACTCCTTCAACGTCGTTGTCTAAGAAAAGGGTTTTCCTTACCTTTAGGAAGAGCAGAGGGTGGGTGGATTATTCCACCCACCCTCTTCTCAACCGTTTGGGGAAAACGTTTAGCTGTACATGCCGAAGCTTGCGAAGTACGCAATAACAACGGCAGTAGGGCCGGTGATCAAACGAGAGAACAGCACGGCAGGAACACCGATTTCTACTGTCTCTGGCTCAGCTTCACCAAGAGCAAGACCCACCGGTATGAAGTCGCAACCAACCTGAGGGTTGATAGCGAATAGGGCAGGAAGTGCGTACTGAGGAGGGATAGTTCCCTTACCAATCTCGACACCTAGCAAGGTTCCAACAACCTGTGCGATAACCGCACCTGGACCTAGAAGTGGAGATAGCAATGGAATTGCACAAATCACTGACACGATTAGCAGACCAACAAGGCTGCCAGCCAGAGGCTTGATTCCCTGAGCAATGAAGTCACCAATACCGGTAACGAGTACCAGACCGATGATGAATGAGATAAACGCCATAAATGGCAGGATGTTCCGGATTACTGTGTCAATCGAGTCTCTACCAGCCTGGTAAAGAGCTCCAACGACGCCACCAACTCCGCGTCCTACTTTTACTAATAGGTTATTCATTAGGCAGCCGCCTTATCTCTTCTAGCCATCATTCGCTTGGTAATAAATTCAGTTACCACTCCGCGAATAAAGATGACAACGAGACCGACTAGCAAGAAACGAATTGCTATGTCTCCAAGACCGAAGCCCAACGTGGTAATTCCAGCTGCGATGCCTAGGTAAACAAATAGCTCACCTGGGTTTGCGTGCGGGAAAAGACCGGTAATTGGGTGCACAAAAGAAACCGCGCTGTCATAGAAAGCTGGCTTGTACGCCTCTGGTAGAAAACGTCCAATGGTGTAAGCCATCGGGTTCGTTAGGAAAAATACTGCCAAGACTGGTAGCACCATGTAACGGACTGGGTACCAGATAAGACCGGGCTGGGCTGCTTTGCGGCCCAAGTCTTCGATTTTTTCTGGACCTATTAGACGAACTAGAGCATTAACTGCAGTTAGTAGAACGATCAGAGTCGGAAGGATTCCTCCTATGAGACTGAAAAGTACCACTCCACCTTCTTGGAATATTCCAATGAAATATTCCGCGCCGTTAGCTATTGCTCCCCATACGCCTTCCGGTGCTGCCACCGTTGCTGCGTCTGTAAAGAGATTCATCAACCCTCCTAAGGATCGAAGCACGGGCCACTTTGACCATGCTTGTCAAGAATCTATAGGAGGTAGTTCCAAATCAGTAGTTACTTTGTAGTCACGTTTGTGAATTTTCGTCGAGCAGTGTCTGCGCTGCCCTTTTAGCCCCGTCTCGGCGCTTTCTCTTCTCATTTTCAAGACCCTTGCCCTCGGCTAAATCACTTATGTGCATGCCAATTACCTTGTCCCAAGGCTTGGAATTCGCAAAAACCGACAATCCCGTCAGCACTCTTGAGCCGGTAACGATTCCGTCCTTCTGCGCAATTGCGACAAAGGCACGGCCCCCTCGATACCGGAAGCCACCTATGCCAACAGATGTTGTGGTGCCGGCGGTTCTAATCTCTTTTATCTGCTCACCAAACCGTTGAGATTGCTTGACTGCAAGATAGAGCTGAAATGCCCACATTCCCGCAATAAGCAAAAAGATCCAAAATAGATTTTCCACCATGGTTATGCCAACCCTTTCTGTGTCTCTTGATCTGCCAGGCCCAAAAGCTTCAAGGCGCAGCTAGAACTTGTTACCAAATCAGATAGTAGCTTGCCCCGGAGTGCTGCCAGTATTCCCATGGTTTTATCCTCGCCGGCTGCAACGCCGACGACTCTTCGCATTTTTCTAAGCTCATCAAGGTCTAGACCAACGGTTCTATTTTCTAGCCTGGTGTCGATCACCTTGCCTTGAGAATCAAAGAACCTGCCACCAATGTCTCCCGCGGCCTTGGACCAGAAGTCCGGGTGTTCTACCTTATTAATTCCAGCAGTTTCAAGAATGTAGTTCGAGCTAGAAGACTCTCTGGAACCGATCCCCACGAATGCCACGTCCGCCATTTTTGCGGCGTCAATAACCGATTTCACGCTCGGCTCTTGCAGTAGGGCCGTCCGAACATCCGGGCTCTGCACGATAGTTGGGACGTGCAACGTTAGGTATTCCGAATTCAGTTTGGTTGCCAAAGTTCTTATCAAGGTCTCGCCGCTCAAGCTAGCCGGTGTCGCGGTCATGCCTCCCATGATTGGGACCAGGGTCACATCTGGACGATTATCTTCATCAAGTTCATTAACCATTGCCTGGAGTGACCTGCCCCAAGAAAGTGCAACCTTGACACCCGGTTTTAGTTGCGCCAGGAAGTGCTGAGCAGCCAGTTGCCCCACCGACTTGTAGTCACTAGATCCAGAGGGCACTGTGGCGACAAGGGCTGCGCGCAAGCCGAAGCGCGCAATCAGCATGTCTTCTAGTTCAGTTTCGCGCTTTATGGTTTCAGCGATTCGGATCTCAACGATGCCTTTTTTCTTGGCAACGGTAAGAATGCGGGAGATGTTTGAACGGCTAGTAAGTAGGGCCCTTGCGATTTGGTCTTGAGACATCTCTTGCTCGTAATACATTCGAGCGACCTTGACGATCAAGGCGCGATCTCTAGCGCTAGCCATCCAACACCTCGTTCAAAAACTTCTCGAATAGACCAAGGGCTCTGGCCCCATCGCCCGGATCAGCAATTCTATGATCAAGCACAATTGTGACATCAATTGTGACTGCCTGCCCCTGTTCTGATGCTTTACCTAAATTCAAACCGCTGGTTTGCGAACCAAACAACAAAGTGTTTGCTTGCGAAACATCGAACTCGGATAAGTCAGTCACAGAAGTTGTCGCCCCAGAAAGATTCTCCAGCGAAATTTTATTTATCCTCGCGGCAGCCAGAATGCTTGGAACGCTAGCTGCAAAGTCCCCGGCCAAAGAAATTACCGGTGACACAAAGCCAAGGCTCGTCTCCACGAGATATGCGGCTCTAACCTCGGAGTTAGAAACAAAGCTCCCGTCAACAAACCTGGTGTTTAGTTTGGGACTGGCAGCAAGAGTTTTTTGCCAGGCTTGAAGTAGCAGGCCTGCTCTTGTTACAAAATCCTTGGGCAGCGGCTTTGAAACTGAAACCTTTTTACTCAAACTGAACTGCGGTATTTCAAGAGCGGTCGCCACAACCTTTGCAATCAATGCTCGGGCCTT
>ERZ888423.965-NODE-965-length-27419-cov-9.399430_pt1 | contig 27419 bp, 20 predicted proteins | sample MGYA00520523_ERZ888423 | MGnify/ENA primary metagenome ERZ888423 (study PRJEB32303, sample SAMEA104408611) | aquatic metagenome | biome: Brackish water; feature: Pelagic; material: water | place: Baltic Sea | collected 2014-06-08T10:24:00 | depth 30,27 m ...
TGTCCATCAGATTGAAACTTTTGCCGGCTTATATAGGAACGATAATAGTCATAAGAAGTGAGCTGATTTTGACTCAAATAATAACTCGGCATTTTGGTGTAATGATTACCCAATGGATTCGCTCCCGAGGAATAATTGAGACGGCTTTGTCCAAACACCCCAGAGACTGCACCCAGTTGGATCGCCCATTTCATTGAAGCGTGCTGCGGGCCATAAAGACTAAATACCGCTATGGGTATCCGGCTGAATCGCTCTCTAGAATTGCGCCAATGATTGTTTTGCCATCCCCAATTGGGATTATAGCGGTGGCCTTTCAAATTCAACACTTCTCGAGTTAGCGGAGCCTTCATCCCCCTGGTTAAGGGAGCATAAGCCGCCATGAGCCCTAAACTAATTTCATTAGGGAGCTGCTTTTCAATAGAAATCAAACCGCCCCACGCCTTGTAACTATTCCCCTGGGTCAAGCCACTCAAACCGTCACGCGCGGAAACAAGTCCCAACGCAGACCATCCATTTTGCTTGGGAAGTACCTGTTGAAGACTATAGCCCCATTGATAACTTCGGTTAGCCCATTGGGTTTTAATTCTTGTCCCTGGATTAAATTCGTCAGGCCTCACCCCGACATAAGTTACCCCGCCCACTTGTCCGAAACCTTCATTTTCTGGATCAAATTGATTTTGATTTTTGCGATAACGCATGGCTTGATTTAAACCAGTCAGCATATTCCATTGTATCGATCCATTTACGGGGTCTCGCAAATTCATTCCTTGAAAAAACAATCCACGCTGATGACGGCCCGCACCCAAGGGACTATAAAAAACGGCGCCAAAGTCAAATTGTTCGGCTTGAGTTAATGGGTCACCATAGGCATTTAACGGACCTGAAATAATGCCTGGATCGACAAATTCATCATACTCTGAAATCCCGCTCGAGAGATCCACCTCTAGCTGATCTTGAACTTGCCACTGCAAGGCAATAACCAGGGGAGCGTTTAAATGACTTTTGTCTATGGGAATAACCTGAGTTTGATAATTATCGTGTTCCGCTATAAGCGTTAAAATTTTAGTGCCCCTGCGGCCTATTTCAGCTTCAATTTGAACCGCATTTTGTTGCAAGTTCTCCGTAGGCGTTTTTGTTCCCATTTTAGAAATGTCGATTCTAAACAAGCCATTGGGTTCACTGATGGCCTCAATGGTTCGATTAAGGGAATCTCTGATGACTACATGGGGTATTGGCAAGCCGCGCTTGGCATCAATAACACGCCCCTCAAGGCGTACTTGTCCAAATAAATTGGGGGCAAAAAGCAGAAGTATATAAATCCAGCGCATGGAATATATGGATTACCTCTGGGAAGTTTTCAGCAGTCTAAGCTAAACTATTCACAAAATAATTTCGAATTCTCGTCTACCTTGATGCCTCCTTTTAAGAATACACAAACGACAATTTATGAATATCAAGTGCCTTGCCCTCTGCCTCTATTTACCCTTGAACTTTTTTGCCCAAGCCCCAAGCCCAGGCAATGACCCAGAGAAGAGCACCCCATTAACCCGCGCGAGGAAGGTTGATACGCCCATGAACGCTGAGTTCAATAACCGGCGTATTGGGGTAGCGCAAGAAATAACCATCGCCTTTTACAACCTAGAGAATCTATTTCACCCAAGTGACGACCCCGTGAAGTTTGACGATGATAGAACTCCCGAAGGCGCTGATCGATGGACCTATGAAAAATACCAGGCCAAGCTCGCCAATATGGCTAAAGCCATTGCAGACATCGGCCCGGTGATTCCATCAATATTAGGCTTATGCGAACTCGAAAACAGACAGGTACTTCATGATTTGTTGCGCCAGGAAGCCTTAAGCGCTATTGATTATGGCATGATTCATTATGAAAGTCCCGATTTGCGGGGCGTCGATGTCGGACTGCTTTATCGAAAGTCCCATTTTAATCCGCGGAACACCCGCTCTATTGCTGTGCCCTTATATGATGAAGAAAAAGACAAACCCCTTTGGACAAGGGATCAGCTCTTAGTAGAGGGGGACCTATTTGGAAAACCAATTTATGTCATAGTAAATCACTGGCCTTCGCGCAGTGGCGGAAAGCAAAGAAGTGCGTCCAGGCGTATGAGCGCAGCCAAGGTCACAAAACGGGTGGCGGATTCTCTTCTTCGGATTAATCCACAAAGTCAAATTGTAATTATGGGCGACTTTAACGATAATCCTGATGACCCCAGCATTCAAAAGGTGATCCAATCAAGTGCCTATGATTCCCGGGACTATATCAGAAACAGCGCCCAAGGCACCCCCAATAAAGGCGCTGACTTTTATAATCCACTGGAAAAAATGTATTCTGCTGGCATCGGCAGTTTGGCTTTTCGCGATCAATGGTTTTTGTTCGATCAAATAATTTTAACCCATAATTTCTCCACTAAAACTTCAAACTGGCGATTAAAATCAGCAGCAATACACAAGGCCAATTATTTAGTTACGCCCCACGGACGCTTTAAAGGATATCCCTTTCGCAGTATGCAAGGCAGTAAATTCACGGGAGGATTCAGCGATCATTTCCCGGTTTATATAACCCTAATAAAACAAGATAAGGAAGAATACCACGCAGACTAAGCGAGCCATTGCGTCCATGGAATACGACTCAAAATTAGGAGAAGGGCTATGGCGTAAAATAGGCTAATGCGTTTAAACTTAGCGGCACTGTCTTCTGAGCGCTTTTGTTTAGCGTAGCCAATAGTAAGCAACACAGCAGCAATAATCATAACACTTATATGCTCTACGGCAAAAAGACGCAGGGTCGCATCCTTCATGACCTGTGCCCCATTGTTGCTAAATGATTTAATCCCTAATGGGGAAATAAAGTACAACACCAGGCCCAAAACAACTTGAGTATGCGTGGCGATTAGCGCCCATAAGGTTAATTTAAAATCACGAGGCGAAAAGTCACTTTTTTTGATGGAGCCTACCACGGCATTGAGCGTCGCTACGAGCAGTAAAATCAAAACCACATAGGCCAAAAGGGAGTGCAACATTTGAACAGTAGGATACATATCTATTAATTTTTGGTTTCTCAAAGATAGAGAATTGAACGCAAAAAAAAACCGCCTCTACGAGAGGCGGTTTTTCTAATCATTCTCTTGAATTAGAAATTCAAACGCAAGCTAGCGTTGTACGTTCTACGAATACCCAAGTAATATCCGAAAGGATCTTTTTGGTTTACGTATCCATTGTTGAACAAGTTGTAAACGTTGCTACGGAACTGAACTTTTTGATCTCCAAACATGAAGTTCCAAGTCAAACCTCCATCAAACAAGCTGTAAGGGTTCAAACGCTCATTTTGATACTTCACTCCGGCAAAAGCAGCCTCAGCAACATCAGATGGATCAACAAACTCATACAAGTCCTTGTTGTAAATCCAGTTGAAGTCTACAGTGACATTCTTCATTAGATCAAGATTTAAACCAGCACCAACCTGAGTTTGAGGGGCATTACCCACACGCGCTCCAGTAAGGTTGATTTCACCTTCATCTACAAATGTACTGGTTTCGTCATTCTGTAGCGTGTAAGGAGATGATCCTCTGTATTCCCAACGACCAGTCTGACCGAAAGCAGTTAATGAGTAGCATGCCCCTTTTGGACGGTATTCTAAGTCTACCTCAATACCTTTATGTAATTGTGTTACATCGGTTAAGCGATAAGTAGAGAAGACACCTGGATCAAGCTCTGGTCCGTTGATAGACAAGAAACGGTTACCCCATTCTGTGTAGTACATGTCTACATTGAAACGAAGTTCGTTTGTCTGTAAGCGGTATCCAGCCTCAAGACCAGTGATTTCTTCATTTTCAACCTTTGGAAACGCCAACACATTTGAATTACGGATGTCTTTAAAGATGTTGTCCAAGAATGGTTGTCTAGAATAGAAACCACTGTTGAAGAATAACGCGTTTTGCTTGTCGATATCGAAACCAAGACCCCCTTTAAGGTTGTATCCTAATTTTGATACTTTTTCAGATTTTCCAAGACCATCTCCAGAAGTTCCTACAAAACGACCTTCTCTTTGATAAGACTGCGTTGAAACCGCCCCTTGTACAAAAGCTGAGAATCCGTCAGCGCTGTATTCTGCTTGACCAAATCCACCTAAGTAGTTAATGGTTTCAGAATAGTCATACTGGTAACGGTCTTCTTCTCCGGCAGAGCTAAATAAAGCAGCCCATGGGTCAGCTTCGTACTCATTAGTAAAACTATAGTCACTTGGACGATCAGTACCAAAGTTATCTTGATAAGAAGTTAATCCTAAAAGATCATTTAATTGACGGAAGTGATCTCCAGTGTAAGTTCTTCCATCAAAACCGATATTAACATCCCAGTTGTCGGCAACATCAAGGCTTAAGTTAGAAAGCAAACCATACCAGTTGTGGTTGTTTACTGAAGCACGACGGTGATAAGAATTACCGAAGTTACCTACTCCTGTTGCTGAGTTATTGGCAAAAATGGTATCGAAATCAATCTCATCTTGGTTCGCACCATCACCACCTACGCGGATACGGTTACTGCTACTCCCAAGACTTCCTGTTCCACCACCACGACCCCAAGAGGCGTATAGCACGGTAGACAAGTCTGCCATCTCGTTAATTTTGTAGTCCCAGTTCAAGTTAGCCACTGGCTTGTGGTAGTAGTTACGACGCTCAGTGTAACGCTCACCATCCAAGAAACCAGAGTTTGAGTTTTGCTTCTCACCAAGTTCTTTATAGTCTTCCAAAGAATCAGAGAAGTTTTGATCGTGCCACTGAGGAGCTCCAGTCAACAACAAGTTGAATGTGTGCTTATCATTAGGCTTGTATCCTACAGAGAACAAATAGTTTTGCCCTTGACCTGCCGTACCGATTGCATATTTTCTGTGTCCTTGCCAGTGGTCAACTAAGGCAGAAAAGGCCCATCCACTGTCGCTAACACCTGTGTTATAGCTCACTGTTCCTTTAAAATAACTGTCATTACCAGCCATCATACGAACAAATCCACCTTCTTTCTTTTCAGTAGATTTAGAAACGATGTTTACCGTACCCCCTACAGAAGAGATGGCTAGTTTAGAAGATCCTAAACCACGCTGTACCTGAACCGCTTCGGCTACATCAGCCATACCAGACCAGTTTGACCAGTACATACGACCATCTTCCATTCCGTTGATCGGCTGACCGTTCAAAAGGAAGGCCGTGTTTACTTGGTCAAAACCACGAAGGAATACTTGAGACTCTCCAAAACCTCCAGCTTGGTTTGATACGTAAACAGAAGGCGTGTATTGTATCGCCTCTACAAATTCACGGTTACCCGCAGTTTTTGTCTGGATTTGGGCTGCAGTAATGGTTGAAACCGCTACTGGCGTCTTACGGTCTTCAGCTAAATCGACGATACCTGATCCCACGAGAACAACTTCAGCAAGTGTGTTTGCATCAGCAGTCATGGTTACCGTTCCTAAGTCGGCTGAACCGTTTGTCAAAGTAAAGCTTACAGTTTGATCAACGAATCCCAAGAAAGAGATATCGATTGAACCTGAATTCCCGCTTACTTGCAAAGAAAAGTTTCCGTTGAAATCAGTAACTGCACCGTTGCTTGTGCCTGTTTCAACAACATTCGCTCCTGGAAGTGGCCCTCCTAATTCTGGATCGGTAACAACACCCGTTACAGTACCCTGAGCAAAGGCAGTAAAACCACCTAGAAGCATCAACAAAAGTAAAAATTGTTTCATAATTGTTTTTTTAATTAAATAATTAGTGACGCAAAATTAGCGTTTTTCGCAGAGATAGCCGATTGTTTAGATGAACAAAATGCTAAGGCTACGATACCTCTAAGTTAAGATAACTTTAACGGTTTTTGTACGATGGCGTTTGAATTAGCTAACATATTTATTAACAACACATTATGGCCGTGCAATACAATCCAATTTGTCTTTAAGCGGCAGCATCAGCTCGGTAAATTCAGTCTTAAATTTGCCGGGCATTGGCTCAGCCTTGGGCAAATCAGTTTTGAACGGATCTACTTGACGTCCATTTTTCCAAAAACGATAGCAAACGTGTGGACCACTGGTGTTTCCGGTCATTCCAACCCAACCAATGACCTCGCCTTGTCGCACGCGCTGCCCCTTTTTAACCTTGTATTTTTTCATGTGCAGGTATTGGGTCTCATAAGTCGCGTTATGACGTATTTTCACATAAATACCATTGCCTCCTCGGCGCTCGGCTTTGGTTACTGTACCATCTGCAGTCGCGATGATCGGGGTACCCACCGGGGCCGCAAAATCAGTCCCTTTGTGCGGGCGAACCTTATATCCGTAGTGCGCAATACGGCGTTTCAAATTATATCGAGAAGAAATACGACTGAACTTGACCGGGGCTTTTAAAAAGGCGCGTCGCAAATTATTGGACTCCTCGTCATAAAAATCTGGCACTGCCCCAGGTTCATTTTCGGGCATAAATCGAAAGGCATAAAAAGGCTCCCCTTTATGTGAAAAATAGGCCGCTTTAATTTGTGCGACACCCCCTGGAATTGAATCCGAAATGATCCGCTCATCGTAAACGATTTTAAAATAATCCCCCTTTTGTAACTGAAAAAAGTTGATCGTCCAGGCGTAAATATCGGACATGGCCTCTGCCAAATAGGGCGATAATTCTTGTGAAGAAAGCGTTTCAGATAAGGAGCTTGTAATCACCCCTGAAGCCGTTTTTTCAACCAAGCGAATTGGCTTTTTTTCATGATAAACCTTGAGGCTATCTCGAAAATCAATCACGGCGTATTCGATTCTATTTTTTTCGTAAACAAACACCTGTGTCTGATTCAGAGAATCCTTTGATTTTAGCAGTACATAGGGGCGCCCTACTCCGATTTTACGCACATCAAATACCTCACGAAATGTCGTTGCAACCTCGTAGATTTTGGCTTGAGACACTCCGTGATTGCTTAAAATTCCGCCAAAAGTATCTCCAGACATTACCGTATCACGGACCACTTCAAAATCATTGAGTATCATCCCGTATTCTTCCATTATTGGATCGGGCTCTAGTACCACTGTAGCGGAGTCTTTTTCCTCACCACAAGAAACAAGCAATCCAATTAAACTCAAAAGCAGGGCAATAAATAATTTATCCATTTTCCTAACACTCATGGCCCCAATTTTGTCGTTCCTGATCACTCCACAATTCTGGAAAAAACAGGCGTTTTTGGTATTTTGGATGCATGTACTTCGCCCAGGCACTTCCTCCAGTGGCCGCAGCTTGATTTTGGCCACTATTTAAATATTTATTCGCTGTGCGATAATGCGCCATGACCCAAGTGATGTTTACGGTGTAATCGTAATGGCGCATGGCCTTTATGAGCTCCGGATTTTTTTGATCTTCTGCAGGCAAAGATTTAAATCTTGCCGCCAAATTAATTGTGTTATACTCTTGGGTAAAAGCGACAAATTCATCGCGATAGCGCTTTTCAAAGGCGCTTAATAGGTAAGTCTTTTTACCCGTTTCGTAATCTTTTCCCGCCGCCTGCCAATAAAGGTGGTCTAGAGCGTGCTCATAAGGTGTATTGCGGTCTATTGTTTCTCGGAAACGCGCATCGATTAAATTGATCAGCTCTGTTGAGGCGAATTCAATTTTACGATACTGAGCGCTTTGAAATCCTGATGCGGGGGCCAATGAATTTCTGAATTTCATATATTGCTCCACTTCCATCCCTTGCGTCATAATATCGAATGAGGTGGTGAGCATATCAAAATACCGAGAAATTCTCAGTAAACGCTCCGTAAAAAAAGCAGTAGTCAGTGATTTATGGTGCGCCACTTGTTCTATCTCCCAAAGGATCATCTTGAAGATCAACTCATTGATCTGATGATACATAATAAAGACCATTTCATCAGGAAATACGGTACGCTTAGTCTGCAGCCCAAGGAGCGCATCGACTTGAATATAATCCCAATACGTTAAAGGCTCTTGCTGGAGCAATCCTGAGAGATGCGTATTGAGGTCCTGACCTATGGCATCGTACTTTTCTTGAAGATCTCCTAACAATTCTTCTCGCTTATTCAAATCGTTTGCCATGGTTATAATTCCAAAATTTTAAATGGGTATTTTAGGCCTTTAAATTCATGCAATGACGCTTTTAATGATCCAACAGCCAAATCGGCTTTAATCAATAAGGGTATTTTATTTTGGTCATCACTCACCCAAACGGTGACACTTTCTTTTTCCTTAAAAACGCGGCCCCCTTCGACATAAGGCCTGAATTTAAGTGTTTTGACCTGGCCAAATCGGGTTTTGAGGTCCTCTCTGCCGAGAAACTTCATGCGAAACTTATAGCCTTCTTTGTCAAAAAACATATCCAAATCAACAGTCTCGCCAACGTTAATTTTGTCGATGTCAATTGAATTACGCAGATAATAAAACGCGGAAACGAGATCCTGTGTCAGCGGCGTGATATCCGCTGTCACCTTGACGTTATTTTCTTTATTCCAAATACGCGCCGTTAACGCTTCTCGATTAAAATCAATTTGAACGTCTTTGGTGTACCCTCCTTCGTTGATTTTTCGGATAAATCTCAGGGGCATTTGGGTAGAACGATCGATATACGATTGATAATAATCCTCAACGTAAAAAAACCATTTGGAGATTCCCGAAGTATGGCCCTCGCCTTGGATGTGATAAACAGGTTTTGCGTCTAAGGTTGACGCTTGAACTTTAATCGAAGCATAGCCGGCCGTAACAAAACCATAGTGGACACGAAATTTACACCATTCGCCATCGGTATAGGCACTCTGAGGCTCTTGTGCCATAAGCAGACTATTCAATAATAGCATACCCGCACACAAAAACCATCGATATAATGGAATAAAAAATCCTTTCATGTTAAAGCGTTCCCCGAGCCTCTTGTTCGCGCTCTATGGCTTCAAATAAGGCCTTGAAATTTCCTTTTCCAAAACTTTGAGCCCCTTTGCGCTGAATAATTTCAAAAAACAGCGTAGGACGATCCACCACAGGTTTAGTAAAGAGCTGCAATAAATAACCTTCCTCGTCACGATCTATTAAAATACCGTGTTGTTTGAGTACGGAAACATCTTCATCGATTTTTCCAACACGATCGAGCAAATCTTCATAGTACGTTTCGGGAACATATAAGAACTCAACCCCCCGCGCGCGCATCGCCGAGACGGTAGAGACAATATCATCAGTCGCTACAGCGATATGCTGTACGCCTGGCCCGTTATAATAATCGAGATACTCCTCGATCTGAGATTTTTTCTTGCCCTCAGCAGGTTCGTTAATCGGGAATTTAATGCGCCCATTGCCGTTACTCATGACCTTACTCATCAGGGCGGTATAATCGGTCGAAATATCTTTGTCATCAAAAGAAATAATCTGGGCAAATCCCATGACTTTACCGTAAAATTCACACCACGTATTCATCTCATCCCAATCGACATTACCCACCATATGGTCAATAAATTTAAGCCCCACAGGCTCCGGGTTATAATGTGAGGTCCAAGGCTTATAACCAGGCAGGAACACGCCTTTGTAGTTCTTGCGCTCTACAAAAATATGAACGGTCTCTCCGTAAGTATAAATCCCGGAGCGCACCACATGCCCCTGATCATCTTCTTCCACAGTGGGCTCCATAAAAGATCGGGCCCCGCGCTTGGTGGTTTCCTCCCAAGACTTAGTGGCATCATCAACCCAGAGCGCCACAACTTTGACCCCATCACCGTGTTTATTGATGTGTGCATTTATGGGGCCATCAGGATTTAGTGGTGTGGTCAATACCAGGCGAATTTTGTCTTGCTTTAAGACATAAGACACTTTGTCTTTTGCCCCAGTCTCTAAACCAGCATAGGCCTCAGATTGAAAACCAAAGGCGGTTTTATAAAAATGTGCCGATTGCTTTGCGTTACCCACGTAAAGCTCTACATAATCCGTGCCCAGTAGAGGTAAAAAATCCTCAGCTTCGTCGAATATTTTCTTTAGGGAATACTCCGTATTTTGAAGGTGCTCTAAGTTTTTAATTTCTGCCATGATCAATGGATATATAATTTGTTAATCCAACCAGGATTGATAATAATTGCCGTCGGATATGGCCAAGCCTTGCTCTGTCACCATTAACGGTTTAAAAGTGTCGACCATTACCGCCAATTCCTCTGTTTGGGTCTTGCCTATACTGCGCTCAGTTGCTCCAGGATGGGGCCCATGGGGGATTCCTGCAGGATGTAACGAAATATGCCCCGGGGCAATATCGTTACGACTCATAAAATCACCATCGACATAATAAATAACCTCATCAGAATCGATATTACTGTGATTGTAAGGGGCAGGTATGCTCAACGGATGATAATCATAAAGTCTCGGCACAAAACTGCACACGACAAATGCCGCAGTCTCAAAAGTCTGATGCACTGGCGGTGGTTGATGGATTCGCCCGGTAATGGGTTCAAAATCGTGAATTGAAAAGGCATAGGGGTAATTATACCCATCGTAGCCCACGACATCAAAAGGATGCGTCGCATAAACCATGTCAATCAAATCATTTTGCTTTTTAATTTTCATCAAAAAGTCCCCTTGTTCGTTATGCGTTTCTAAAGCCTGGGGTTTGCGCATATCGCGCTCGCAAAACGGCGAATGCTCTAACAATTGACCGAACCAATTGCGATAGCGTTTCGGAGTGTAAATCGGGTGATTGGATTCCACAATAAAGAGGCGATTTTCAGAGCCATCAAACTCCATCTGATAAATCACTCCTCGAGGCACGAGAAGATAATCGCCATACCCAAAGGGTATATTGCCTAAAAACGTCTTTAGGGTTCCCGAGCCTTTATGCACAAAAATGAGCTCGTCAGCATCGGTATTTTTATAAAAATAATCGGTTACCGATTTTCTGGGCGCCGCCAAAATAATCGTACAATCACTGTTTGTGAGCACGGGTGTACGGCTCTCTAAATAATCATCACAAGGCGCCACGTCAAAACCCTTAAGTCGATACGACTGAATATTATTGGCTTGGGCAATCTTTGGTGCGACACTCTTTTGACTTAAAATTTCTTTGACCTGAGTGGGGCGATGCTCGTGATAAATATTAGAATACATTCCTTCGAAGCCAATGGTTCCGAACAACTGCTCGGCATAAAGACTGCCGTCTGGCTTGCGGAATTGAGTATGTCGCTTAGGGGGAATTTTTCCGAGTTGGTGATAAAAGGGCATGGTAACTTGGTTCTTTAACTTGTGGTGTTGTCGTCATTTTTTACTGCTCTAAATTACATTTTTTTAGGCTCTTTTGGGGGATTTTTGGACAGAAAGTAAGCCGAAGTAAAAACGCAATCCGGACATAAAAATTGTTTGTTTTTTGAGGTTCAGTCCCCTGAAAATAGCCTCATGCTCCGGAAAACCCTAAAGGCCTCAGCAGAAACGACCCTCTCGATTACTCAAAATTCTGAAAATAATCCACAATCTTTTGCGCTCGATAAGCGCCAACCAGTGCGCTGATTTCGTCAAAAGATGCCTTTTTGAGTCGTGCTGGACTTTTAAAAGTGCTCAAAAGGGTCTCTACAGTTTTTTGACCAACCCCTGGAATATTGTCTAATGCCGAATCAATCGCCTCTTTACTCCGTTTTTGTCGGTGAAAAGTAATCCCAAAGCGATGAGCCTCATTGCGTAATTGTTGTATGACTTTAAGTGTTTCAGAAGTTTTGTCCAAATACAAAGGAATAGGATCGTCTGGATAAAACAATTCCTCCAAACGCTTCGCAATCCCGATAATACTTATTTTACCCCGAAGCCCTAACAATTCCAAGCTCTTTAACGCCGATGATAATTGGCCCTTTCCACCGTCAATTATAATAAGATTTGGCAAGGGCTGATTTTCTTCCATAAGACGCTTATACCTGCGGTAAACGACCTCTTCCATAGAAGCAAAGTCATCGGGTCCAGTCACCGTTTTGATATTAAATTTTCGGTATTCCTTTTTGGCCGGTTTACCGCGCTTAAAGACAACGCAGGCCGCAACAGGATTTGTCCCTTGGAGATTACTGTTATCAAAACACTCAATATGTTCAGGCAATACGGGCAATCGTAAATCTTTTTGCATTTGCGCCATAATGCGCTTTTCATGTCGGTCAGGATCCACAATTTTAGCCTGCTTGAGGCGGTCTAATCTAAAATATTTTGCGTTGCGTAAAGACAACTCCAAAAGTTTCATCTTATCGCCCTGTTTTGGAACCGTGACCTCTACCCCTTCAGGAGTATTTATTTTATGAGCCGCAATAACATTTTTGGCCTGCAAATTAAAACGTTGTCTCAGCTCGATAAAAGCTAATTCCAAAAGCGATTTGTCCGATTCGTCTAACTTCTTTTTTAACTCGATGGTGTGAGAGCGGACAATACTCCCAAAGGCCACTTGCAAGAAATTCACATAGGCAAAGTCCTCATCCGAACGAATGCTATAGACCTCTGTGTCTACAATTTTTGGACTCACTACGGTGGATCGGGCCTGATAGTTTTCCAAAATATCTATTTTTTCTTTGATCGCAGCGGCCGCTTCAAACTCCAGATTTGCCGCATGCTGGTTCATTTTGGCCTTGAACTGAAGCAAAGACGCCTTAAAGTTCCCTTTAAGGATTTGATTGATGGCCTCGATTTGCTGTTGGTAATCTTCAAATTCTTGGTGCCCTTCACAAGCGCCTAAACAATTACCAATATGGTATTCTAGACACACTTTATATTTTCCAGACTCAATTTTGTCCTCGGACAAATCATAATTACAAGTTCTCAACGGGTAAAGCCCCCTTATGAGCTCTAGCAAGGTCTGAACAGTGCGCATTTGAGTGTATGGACCGTAATACTGACTCCCGTCTTTTATTAATCTACGGGTCATAAATACCCTGGGAAAAGGCTCGTTCTTGACACAAATCCAAGGATAAGACTTGTCGTCCTTAAGCAGTACATTATATCGTGGCTGATACTTTTTGATGAGATTGTTCTCTAACAGAAGTGCATCGGTTTCTGTATCGACAACGATATGACGAATCTTATGGATTTTTTTGACCATAATCCTTGTTCGCGCATTATCGTGTTGCTTGTTAAAATAACTGCGCACACGCTTTTGAAGATTTTTGGCCTTACCGATATACAACAGTTTCTCCTGCTTATCATAAAATTGATAGACCCCTGGTGCATCAGGAAGGGTCGCAATTTGGAGTGTCATCGAAACTTCTGCCATACCCCAAAGATACGTCAACTCAATGTTAGAAAACAGCGTTATTATTTTTCATACCTTGCATTAAAGTGGATAAAATGAATATTGCCATTCTTTCGCGAAGCGCCCAGCTGTACTCTACTAAGAGCTTGTTAGACTGTGGCTTAAAACACCATAACATGGAAGTTATGGACCCCAACTTGTGCCATGTAGGTACCAAAGACAATAAGGCGGTATTGTATTACGGGACAGAAATCGTCGACGATCTCGATGCGGTAATTCCCCGCATTGGCGCCTCCAATACCTTCTTTGGCGCCTCACTGGTCCGCCAATTTGAGAGCATGAATGTCTTTAGCACGGTGAGTGCCGAGGCCATTCTCCAATCCCGAAATAAATGGACTTGTCAGCAAATTCTCAGTCAACACAGCATTCCTACGCCCACCACATTTTTAGGTCATCCCCCTAATCCAGAAGATATCTTGTTTCATTTCGGCGGACGTCCAGTGGTCATAAAATTGCTTCAAGGCACGCACGGCCAAGGGGTTATTTTGGCCGAAAGCACCGCTTCTGCACGAAGTATTATGGAAACGCTCAATACCTCTAAAGTCCGTTTTTTGGTCCAAGAATACATTGCGGAATCAAAGGGAAGTGATTTGCGCGCCATCGTGGTCGATGGCGCGGTAGTCGCCTCCATGAAGCGCTCGAGTAAAGCCGGTGAATTTCGCTCAAACCTTCATCGCGGGGGGCAATCTGTGCCCTACACCCTGAGTCCAGAAGAAACCCACATCGCCATTCAAGCGGCCAAAGCACTTAATTTAGGGGTTTGTGGGATTGATATTTTACAGAGTGAACGCGGTCCCTTAATTCTCGAAATTAATTCAACCCCAGGCCTGGAGGGGATTGAAACAACAACCGGGGTCGATATTGCGCAAAAAATCATCAGTTATATCGAACGCAATCGAAATTCATGAGTAAAACCAGCAGTTCAATACATCTTCTGGGCTTGGAAATTGCTCCAGGTCAAAGTGCCCAGGCGCGATTGCAAGTAGCGCATTTACACAATAGAACGCCGATAGAAGTGCCGGTATTTATTGAACACGCCATTAAGCCCGGACCGACTCTATTGTTCTTGGCGGGAATTCACGGGGACGAGGTTAATGGGATTGAAATCCTGCGCCAATGTATCGCAAAGGGCATTACAAAGCCCCGGAAGGGCACAACGATTTGTATTCCTGTGGTCAATGTGATTGGCTATGTCCACAATCAGCGGGATTTACCTGATGGCCGTGACCTCAATCGCGCGTTTCCTGGAAAAAAAACGGGCTCATTGGCCGCTCAAATTGCGCATCAACTCACCCAGTGGGTGCTCCCTCACACCGATTTAGTCGTCGACTTTCATACCGGTGGCGCTCAACGTTTTAACGCGCCACAAATTCGCTTAAGCCAAGATGATCCCGAGTTGTTAAAAAAAGCCAATGTCTTTGGCGCTCCATTTATCATTCACAGCAAACCTACGCCGAAATCATTGCGTCATACCTGTGATAAAAAAGGAATTCCGCTCTTACTTTTTGAAGGCGGCAAGAGTAATGATATAACGCCGTCGGTCAGTAATACTGGGGTAAACGGGATCAAACGATTGATGTATGAATTGAAAATGCTTTCGCCTAAATTCACGGTCAGCAAACCAAAATACAAGAGCATTGAAATAGTAAACAGCAGCTGGATCCGTGCGGGCTCCTCGGGCATGTTCAAGCCGCTTATCGAAGTAGGCCGATGGACTGAAAAAGGAGCAAACATTGGTCAGCTTTCGGACCCGTATGGTCAATCCTCAATTTCGGTTTTGGCGCCCAATGCGGGCTATATTTTTAATGTCAATCAAGCCCCGACGGTTTACCAAGGCGATGCGCTATTTCACATTTCAACAGACATAAGAAACGGCCAAAATGAGGGATAAAAAGACCATTCGCGCGCAGGTCATGGCACGAAGAAAAGCATTGACTGCAGGACAACAAGAGGAAATGAGTTTGGCCATTGCAAACCAACTCCTGCGTTGTGATATTTGGCAAGGCACCTATTACCACTTGTTTTTGACCATAGCCAAAAACGGCGAGGTTGATACCCACCCGATTTTAGATATTTTATTTGGTAGAGATAAGAACATTGTCCTCTCAAAAGCAAATTTTGAAAACGCGAGCCTGAGCCATTATCTCTTGACTGAGCAAACAAGACTTGTCACCTCTTCATATGGCATCCCAGAACCAGAAAATGGACAAGAAATCGCTCCTGATCTGCTAGACGTCGTCTTTGTTCCCTTATTGGCTTACGATAAAAATGGCATGCGTTTGGGTTATGGAAAAGGTTTCTACGATCGATTTTTGGCCCTTTGTTCGAAAAATTGTCTAAAAATCGGCCTTTCTTTTTTTGAACCAGAACCCGACCTAATCCCGAGTGAATCATGGGATCTTGCCCTGGATTTGGTTATCACTCCTGGCGCCGTTCATCGATTTTAATTGTTTTTTAGCGGATTATTTAAGCCAATTATTATCTTAGTGGTCCCAAAACTTATAAAATATGAACTTTCTTTCTACCAAAAGACGGTCCCATTCATTACTCAATGGCCATCCGAAATCAGGGCAGTTTAAAGTTAATCCAAATCATTTCGACCCCAAATACCAAGCGGAGCAAGGCATCATATCGCCCCTGGAGGATATCGCGAACCAACTCATTCGCTTGAATAAGCAAAATGCGCAACTCGTGTCTTTTGCCGAGCATATGTGCCGACAAATTCGCAGTGTAACCGGAAATTTAGGGCTCACTGTAGAGCTGTTAGAACAAACATCAAACGAGCAAGAAAGAATGGAACTCATGCAACAGATCGCCGAGATTTCTGCAACCATGAACCAGACCGTAGACCAGCTCAATCAGATGGCTTATTGTTCCCGACTCACCCCAGATCAAAAAGAGAACGTATCGATGAGCTCTGCCTTGAGTAAAAGCATCGTTCAAATCAATGCGCTCATCCACGAATCTGAAGCCGAGATCTTCTCTGATTTCTCAGAAATCCCTGAGATTGTATTCAATACCAAACTCCTTGAATCGATTTTCAAATCTCTAATAGAATATTCGATAATCCATACTCCTGCACCCCGTAAACCCGCGATTGATATTTTTTCATATCAGGAAAATGACGAAAATATTCTTTTGATAAAAGACAATAGCGATGGAAGCATTATGAGAAAACTTTCGGGACCTCAACCCGCGTTGGAAGAATCAAGTAACCTAGATTCTGATATTTTGACCTTTAATGCGCTTAAGTTACAGATTGAACAGCTTGGAGGCAGTCTTGAAATTACCGCTAACTCGAGTGTTGGTTCTTCGATTAAAATTAGCGTTTAAACCCTAAACCTGTTCTTGCTTTTGCCCTTTGGGAAACGCTTTTTTATTAAAAAGTACGAGTAACCCAACTCCGGTGCTTATTGCCGTATCGGCCACATTAAAAACTGGATTAAAAAAGGAAAAAGAAAACATATCGACAACTTTTCCGTGTAACCACTTTCCGTAGCCACCGCCGTCTGGTAGAAACTGAGCGACTTGTCCCATACTGTGTTCAAAAAACACCCCGTAGAAGACCGAATCAATGATATTACCCATGGCGCCAGCAAAAATTAGCGCTATCGATAAAGTCAGAACCCACGAAGCCTGTTTGCGAATGACCTCGCAAAGCCAATAGCCTATCCCGACTATAGCCAGGAGTCTAAAAACGGTCAAAATCAGTTTACCGTAATGACCAGGAATTTTTGCCCCCCAAGCCATTCCTTCGTTTTCAATAAAATAAATCTTGAACCACGAAAAAACCACAACACTGTCGTGTAATGCAAAATGAGTCTTGATATAAAATTTAGACCATTGATCAATGACTAAAATGATCAAGATTACAAGAGCAGCTTGGGTTGACTTCATTACTGGGGTCTATTTCTGCATATTTTTTGCTTCAATGCTCAAGGTAGCATGAGGGACAATGCGCAAACGCTCTGGTTTAATTAGCTTACCGGTAACACGACAGATTCCGTAGGTCTTGTTCTCGATGCGAATCAAGGCATTTTTCAAATCACGGATGAATTTCTCTTGTCTGATCGCTAATTGAGAATTCGCCTCTTTACTCATGACTTCACTGCCCTCGTCAAAGGCCTTAAACGTAGGCGAGGTATCGTCAGTTCCATTATTGCTGTCATTTTTATAGGCGCTTTCAATCAAAGCCAATTGTTCCTTGGCTTTTTCTAGCTTTTCATTAATCAATACTCTGAACTCATCGAGCTCCTTGTCGGTATAACGTGTCTTTACTTCACTTGCCATAATTAACACTTTTTAATGTTCAGTTGGGTTGTTATTTCATCAAATTCGACTACCTGTCCCTGCTCGAGTTGCCCAACAATATTGAGTTGATCGGCTAATGTCTCTCCAGAAACATAGTCTCCAAAATGTTTTAACGCCTCATTGAGCACAGGATGCTCCACAAGACTAATTTCTATACGATCTGTGACTTCTAAACCACTGTCTTTGCGCAAATTCTGAATGCGATTGACCAGTTCACGACAGATCCCTTCATATTTCAAAGATTCAGTTAGGGTAACATCTAAGGCTACCGTAAGTCCTTCTGCTGAAGCCACAAGCCATCCTTCAATGTCTTGAGAACTAATCAGCACATCAGACCGCTCTAAAATAACACTTTTATCGGCGATGTTGAGACTCAAGTGACCATTTTGTTCCAAAGCATTGATCTGGTCTGGACCAAATTGACCAATAGCCGCTGCTACAGCCTTCATGTCAGCGCCAAATCTTGGTCCTAATCTCTTGAAATCTGGCTTAATTTGCTTGACCAAAATCCCAGAATCTTCACTAATGAGTTTTATTTCTTTTACATTAACTTCATGCTTGATTAAATCCTGAACCGCAAGAATATCCTCTTTTTGAGCGTCACTTAGAACAGGAATCATAATCGTCTGTAACGGCTGACGCACTTTAATTTTTTCTTTCTGACGCAAGGACAGCACCAAGGAAGAAACGGTTTGTGCCTTGCCCATTTTTCGCTCCAAATCAGCATCAATCTGTGTCGCATTGGCTTTTGGAAAATCACTCAAATGGACCGAAATCGGACTATTATTATCGACCACTGAAGTCAAATCACGATAGAGACGATCCATAAAAAACGGCGCTATAGGCGCGCCTAATTGCGCCACAGTCACCAAACACTGATAAAGGGTCTGATAGGCCGATATTTTATCTGGGCCATAACTTCCTTTCCAATATCTTCTTCTACTCAGACGAACAAACCAGTTACTCAAATGCTCTTGTACAAATTCTGAAATCGCACGGGCCGCGCGGGTTGGCTCATAAGCAGTAAAAGCATCATCTACGGTCTGAATAAGTGAATTCAGTGCTGATAAAATCCATCGATCAATCTCAGGGCGCTCATGATCGGGTACCTGGGCCTCCTTAAAAGTGAATCCATCAACATTCGCGTACAAAGCGAAAAAGCCATAAGTATTGTAGAGTGTGCCAAAGAATTTATTGCGCACCTCAGCAATCCCCTCAAGGTCAAACTTTAGATTGTCCCATGGATTGGCGTTGCTGATCATATACCAACGCGTCGCATCGGGACCATAAGTATCTAAGGTCTCAAAAGGATCTACAGCATTGCCGAGACGCTTAGACATCTTTTGCCCATTTTTATCCAAAACAAGGCCATTAGAGACTACGTTTTTATAGGCGATGTCGTCAAAAATCATGGTCCCAATCGCATGGAGGGTGTAAAACCATCCTCGCGTCTGATCTACCCCTTCTGCGATGAAATCTGCCTTGCGCCAAGTTTGCTCGACCTTTTCTTTATTCTCAAAAGGATAATGCCATTGTGCATAGGGCATACTTCCACTGTCAAACCACACATCGATAAGGTCACTCTCACGATACATCGGAGCCCCAGTTGAGGAGGTCAAAACAATTTGATCCACATGGCTTTTGTGTAAATCAACCTTGGCGTAATTCTGCTCTGAAAAATCTGAAGGGTCGAAGGTTGCGAAAATATCTGCCTCCATATGCCCGGCCTTGACGGCCTCAGCCATCGCCTCTTTAAGTTCTTTGATCGAGCCGATGCATTTAGTTTCACGGCCATCTTCTGTACGCCAAATCGGCAAGGGAATCCCCCAAAATCTCGAACGCGAAAGGTTCCAATCATTTGCACTGGCCAACCAATTTCCAAATCGGCCTTCACCAGTGGCTTTTGGCTTCCAATTGATTTCTTGATTCAAGGCGTGCATGCGGTCTCTGAAGTCGGTCACCTTGATGAACCATGAATCCAATGGATAATACAAGATAGGCTTGTCGGTACGCCAACAATTAGGATAACTGTGGACATATTTTTCAACCTTAAAGGCCTTATTTTCAATTTTTAATTTGATCGCAATTTCGACATCGACGCTTTTTTCGGGGGCCTCCCCTTCTGGATAATATTCATTTTTGACATAATATCCGGCGAAATCAGACACCTCAGGGCGGAATCGTCCCTGTAAATCGACTAAGGGGACCAATTGACCTTCTTGGTCTGTGACCAACATAGGCGGCACTTCAGGAGTGGCCTCCTTGGCCACCTTGGCATCATCAGCCCCAAATGTGGGCGCTGTATGCACAATCCCTGTACCGTCTTCGGTAGTGACAAAGTCTCCAGCGATTACCCGGAACGCATTTTCGGGATTATTGAAGGGCAGAACATAAGGCATTAGTTGCTCATAGCGCGCGCCGACCATCTCCGAACCACTTAACTGGGCCACGACACAGTAGGGCATTTTTTTAGTCTGAGGATCGACGACATCATGGTCCTGAATTTCTTCTACTTGCTCGAACTTGCCAGAAAAAACTTTTGCGATAAGCGCTTCCGCCAAAACGACATGAACGGACGCACCGGTATATTGGTTGAACGTCTTAACGACGACATATTTAATTTTTGGCCCTACAGTCAAGGCCGTATTACTCGGTAAGGTCCAAGGTGTGGTGGTCCAGGCCAAAAAATGCAAGTTCTTAAACCCTTGGAGTCCTTGCGGTAAAGAGGCCTCTACCGCTTTAAACTGAGCCACTACCGTGGTATCGGTCGTGTCTTGATACGTTCCTGGCTGGTTCAACTCATGGGAACTGAGTCCGGTTCCCGCCTTGGGAGAATAGGGCTGTATCGTGTAGCCCTTGTACAAAAGCCCTTTTTCGTATATCTGTTTGAGCAACCACCAGACGGACTCCATGTATTTTGGCTCGTAAGTAATGTAGGGCTGGGTCATGTCGACCCAATATCCGGAGCGCTCGGTCAATTGATTCCATACATCGGTATAACGCATGACGGCTTTGCGACAAGCTTCATTGTATTGTTCGACTGAAATAGTCTTACCGATATCCTCTTTGGTTATGCCTAATTCTTTTTCAACACCAAGTTCAATAGGCAATCCGTGGGTGTCCCATCCCGCCTTACGATCAACGCGATACCCTTTTTGGGTTTTGTAACGGCAAAAAATATCTTTGATGGTTCGCGCCATCACATGGTGAATTCCTGGCATACCATTGGCCGATGGAGGCCCTTCAAAAAAGACAAAAGGCGTGGCTTGTGCACGCTGCTGAATGCTCTGTTCAAACACAGATTTTTCACGCCAAAAATCAAGTATATTTTCAGCACATTCCGGCAAATTTAATCCCTTGTATTCCTTGAATTTAACACTCATTATCGCCATATTCTTTTGGGCCAAAATTTAGGGGCCCGTAAAAGGTAGCGAAAGTAATAAATTTTCAAGAAATAATTGGCCTTGAGGACTATGGGTCCTATTTTTAAATTCACAGGAAAATTCAAGAATTCAAACGATTAAGATTTGGGGCACAAAAGCGACCTTATTTAGCTTAGCGCAATGATCCATTATTGCACTTATTGTCAGACCCCACTCAAAGGGCGCTCAGATAAAAAATTTTGTGGGACATTATGCAAAAATTCGCACCACAATAAGGCTCGAAAAAAGCCAAAAAGCCGATGGTGGCGGCCAATTTTGTTTATATTTAGTCTTCAATCCAAAAATAAAAATAAATGAACCGCACGATTCGTTTTTTCAGTTTTGCCACAATCTTTTTGGCCAGTGTGTTTCCCGTTATGGGACAAACCTATGACTCAGCCCTTTTTGACGCCTTGAGTTATCGGGAGATTGGCCCTTTTCGCGGGGGGCGAAGTGCTGCCGTTACCGGCGTTCCGGGAAAACCCAATTTATTTTATTTCGGTGCAACCGGTGGAGGCGTCTGGAAAACCAATGACGGCGGGCGTCACTGGGAAAACATATCCGATGGATTTTTTGGGGGGTCGGTCGGGGCCATAACGGTGTCAAAAAGCGATCCCAATGTATTGTATGCGGGAGGGGGAGAACAAACCGTGCGGGGTAATGTCTCTTCTGGATTTGGACTCTGGAAAAGTGAAGATGCAGGAAAAACATGGGCGTTTGCAGGCTTGCCAAAAAGCCGCCATATTCCCCGTATTATAGTGGATCCCAATGATCATGACATCGTCTACGCGGCCGTCCTTGGCGATTTGTATAAACCCACCACAGAACGTGGAGTATACAAAAGTAGCGACGGGGGGAAACAATGGAAAAAAGTGCTTTTTGCCAATGAAAATGCGGGCGCAACGGACCTAGTAATTGACCCCAATAACCCACGCGTACTTTACGCCTCCACTTGGAATGTACGGCGAACCCCTTATAGTTTGAGCAGTGGTGGGCCAGGGTCGGCCTTATGGAAAAGTACAGATTACGGCGAAACTTGGACTGAAATTTCAACCCATAAAGGATTTCCTGAAGGAACCCTTGGGATTATTGGGGTCACGGTTTCCCAGAGTAATAGCGAGCGCCTTTGGGCTATGGTAGAGCACAAAGAACATGGAGGTGTTTATCGCAGCGAAGATTCAGGAGAAACATGGAAACTCATGAACAGTGATCGCAGTCTTCGTCAGCGGGCCTGGTATTACACACGAATTTATGCCGACACTCAAGACCCGGAAACGGTTTATGTGCTCAATGTGCGTTATCACAAGAGTACCGATGGAGGAAAAACCTTTTCCTCAAGCAATGCGCCCCATGGCGATCATCATGATTTGTGGATTGCTCCCGAAGATCCTAAGCGCATGATTATGGGAGATGATGGAGGCGCACAAGTGACTTATGATGGTGGAGAGACTTGGAGTACCTATCACAATCAGCCCACGGCACAGTTTTACCGCGTGACCACTGATGATGCTTTTCCTTATCGCATCTATGCGGCGCAGCAGGACAACTCTACCATTCGCATCAGACACAGAACAGAATCGGGGAGTATTTCAGAAGAAGACTGGGAGGCCACAGCTGGCGGTGAAAGCGCCCATATTGCGGTAGACCCGACCGATAACGACATCGTTTATGGCGGAAGTTATGACGGGTTTTTAACCCGCTATAATCACCAAAAAAATACCGTTCGTAGTGTGAGTGTTTGGCCAGACAACCCTATGGGGCACGGTGCCGAAGATTTTAAATATCGCTTTCAATGGAATTTCCCCATATTCTTTTCACCCCATAATCCGAAAAAACTTTACGCGGCATCAAACCACCTGCATGCCTCTACAGATCAGGGCGCTTCATGGCAATTGATCAGTCCAGATTTAACCCGCAACGACCCAACCAAACTGGGCTCTTCGGGTGGGCCCATTACTCAGGACAATACCTCCGTGGAATACTACTGTACCATTTTTGCTGCTGCAGAATCTCCTTTGGTCGAGGGATTGCTTTATACGGGCAGTGATGATGGTTTGGTGCATATTTCTCAAGACGGGGGAAAAAGCTGGACCAATATTACCCCTAAAGATTGGCCCCAGTGGATGATGGTCAACAGTATTGAACCCTCACGTCATGAACCAGGGACCTGTTATGTCGCAGGAACCAGATACAAACTCGGGGACTACACGCCTTATTTGTATAAAACCAGTGATTATGGAAATTCTTGGCAAAGAATTACAAAGGGCATTGAAAGCGAACATTTTACCCGTGTTCTTCGTGAAGACCTAACCCAACGAGGACTCCTTTATGCGGGAACTGAGGCCGGTATGTACGTCTCTTTTGATGATGGTGCTCAATGGCAGAAATTTCAGCTCAACCTGCCTCAAGTCCCCATTACCGATCTAACGCTCAAAAATAACGATCTTATTGTTGCCACTCAAGGGCGCAGTCTTTGGATGATCGATGACCTAACGGTATTGCATCAACTGCGCAACGCCAAAGGCAATCAAAATTTTCTTTTCAAACCAAAAGACACTTATCGTATAGGGGGGCGCTCGAGATCCGGCTCTTTGACCCAAGGGACCAATCACCCCAATGGCGTGATGGTATACTTCACCTTAGCGGATCCTGAACACTCTGAAGTGAGCCTAAGCTTTTTGAATTTAAATAATGACACCCTTAAGCGCTTTAGCAACAAAGACAAAAAGAACAAGCTCGAAGTCAAAAAAGGCCATAATTTGATGGTTTGGGATCTTAAAGGCGAGGGTGCAGAGCGTTTGGATGGCATGATTCTTTGGTGGGCCAGCACTGAAGCTCCTAAGGCGGTACCGGGCAATTACAGTGTTGTCCTTCAAGTGGGTGATCAAGTCATGCGCCGACCGTTTAGCATCGTGGCCGACCCTAATTCAGAGGCAGATCAAATGGGTATGCAACGTCAGTTTGATTTTATTAGCTCCGTGAATTCGACCGTAGATAAGGCCCATAAGAGCATTAAAAAGATTCGGGGCATTAACGGGCAGCTCAAGGAATTTAAATCCCGTTACGAAAACACGCCGTCGGTTGCCGAACTCGTCGAGAATGCCACTGAATTGAGCAAACAACTCACTGAAATTGAAGAAACGCTTTATCAAACCAAGAATCGCAGTGGCCAGGACCCCCTTAATTTCCCAATCAAGTTAACCAATAAATTAGCGCATTTAAATGCCCTGGTTGGTATGGATGATTTTCCGCCGACCCAACAAGACATCGCCGTAAAAAATGAACTCACGCAAGCCATTGAGGGGGAATTAAACAAATTAAATGGGCTGATTGATAAAGAAATAAAAGCATTTAATGCGGCCTTTCGCAATATGAGTTTAGATTATTTATTTGTTGAATAAACCATTCGAGCTCTTGCAGCCCAACCCTCATCCATAAACAGGCGTATGACCTATTACTATTTAAAAACCTTGCATCACCTCTTTGTCCTTGTATGGATTTTTGGGCTCATTTACACCGCGAGCCTATTTGTTTTAAGGGAGAAATTCGGGGTATCGAACAACACCGATAATGCCAATTTGACCCTCAAATTTTGGCGTTACGCGACATGGCCCAGTATGATTATCGGAATGATTACCGGGATGGCTATGCTTCATCTTAGACTTTTTCACTTAGCAGACTTATGGATGCAAGTCAAACTTGTCGGCGTAATATTATTGGTGGGGTTTCATATAAAATGTCACCTTCTTTTTATTGGTGCCGTAAGGACAAATGAGGCGTCAAAGCCCAAAAGTGTAAAATCTTGGGCTCAGGGGGTCGCCATGGGCGCAACCTTAGGTGTTTTCTTTTTGTTTTTAATGGGGCTAAAGGATAGTTTTCAATGGGTTTCTGGCACTGTTATTGCAACATCGGTAACTGCTTTAATCGGCTTTTGGCTGGCCAAAAAAACATAATACCCGATCTATGTCTTTTTACAAATCTCTGCGGTTTCGTATATTTTTTGCCATGCTTTTTGTTTTGGTCCTGACCTTCATTGGCTTGGCCATTCTAACGGTAATTCAGTACAAAGAAGAAGCTGAAGATTACCATAGTGAACGTCTTTTACGCAAAGAACAGAACATCAAACAAAATCTTAATTACGTTTTAAAAAACAGCCCTTATCCCCAAGAAACTGAAGCGCTTCAATATATTTTTTACAACAAGATTTTTGAAATCAAAGACATCCATAATTTAGATGTTGACCTTTACAGCCCCGAAGGTCAATTAATTTTAAGCTCTCAAAATAAAGTCTCTGACACAAGTGCAAAAAAAACATTGAGTCAAAATTTAATAAAAGAATTAAACAAAAACGGTAATGAGCATCTCGTCCAATCGTTTAAACAAGGCAATGAAAATTACCAGAGTTCATATTCTTACTTGAAGTCCGACACCTTTGAGACCATTGCCATAGTTCATCTGCCTTATATCGCAGACGACGGATTTATGACTAAAGAGCTCAACGAAAATTTAATGCGCATGAGCTTGCTCTACGGGGTTATGCTTCTTATTTCTATTGGCATTGCCTACGCCTTATCACAGTATATTACACGCAGTTTGCAAAGTATCAGCCAGCGCCTGACTTCGACCCAGTTATTGGGGCAAAATCAAAAAATTGATGTAGCCTCCAATGTCTCAAGTGAAATCAGCCGATTAGTCGAGGCCTATAATAATATGATTGAGGCGCTCGAACAAAGTGCGGTTCAACTCGCTCAAGGAGAACGTGAGGCGGCATGGCGTGAAATGGCAAAACAAGTCGCGCACGAAATTAAAAACCCACTGACACCAATGCGCTTAAGTGTCCAAAGCTTTGAGCGCAAATTTGACCCTCAAGACCCGGATATTCGCAATAATATTTCTGAATTTAGCGCCACACTTATACAACAAATAGACACCATGAGTGACATCGCGTCGGCTTTTGCTACCTACGCCAAGTTACCCGAGCAAAATGTCGTTACGGTTGAATTAGCGGAAACCATACGGCGGACTATTGAAGTTTTTGACGCCCCATTCATTAAATTTTCGGGGCCAGACCATGGCGTAACCTTCGGCTTTGACAAAAATCAACTCAATCGAATTGTGACCAATTTGATCAAAAATAGCCTTCAGTCTTTGCAACAAAATCATACGCCCAATCCAGAAATTAAAATTAGCCTAGAGGATAACGAAAGTTTGGTTATTCTGCGCGTCGAAGATAATGGCCCTGGAATTTCAAAGGAGTTAAGAAGTCGTGTTTTTGAACCTAAGTTTACCACAAAAACTAAAGGCATGGGCCTTGGACTCGCTATGGTTAAAACCATTGTGCTTTCTTATGGCGGGCGCATTGAAATTTTTGAACCCGAAGGAGGTGGTGTTGGTTTTGTCATGCAGTTTCCGAAAGCATGAATTATTTAATACCTTTAAGCCTGAAGTACTTATTAAAACCTTATGGCCGCAGAGCAAACCCTCGTATTAAGAGAAGATCAAACTGGAACTTGTCTATTAACGATTAATCGTCCGGACAAACTCAACGCCCTTAATCGGGAAACCATTCAAGTATTAAATCAGACCCTCACTCAAGCCCTATCCGATAAGGACATCCGAGTAATCTTAATCACAGGACAGGGAGAAAAAGCCTTTGTCGCCGGGGCTGATATCGCAGAATTTGCCCATTTTGACGCCGCTCAAGGAAAAGCCCTAGCAGCGGACGGCCAAAGGCTATTATTTGATTTGGTGGCCAACGCCACTAAACCGATAATTGCTGTAATCAATGGTTACGCCCTTGGCGGTGGATTAGAATTGGCCATGGCAGCGCATATGCGGCTGGCGAGTACAACGGCCAAAATGGGGTTACCTGAAACTTCACTCGGACTCATCCCAGGTTATGGAGGAACTCAAAGGCTGGCTCAGCTCATCGGTAAAGGTCGCGCGCTAGAGCTCATTTGTACTGCAGGAATGATCGATGCGCAAAGAGCCTACGAGATAGGACTCGTGAATCATATTTTCCCAACAGAAGAATTAATGCAAGGCGCCCACAAACTTGCCGACTCCATCAAGAAAACAGCCCCAACAGCTGTTGCACAAGCTATTGGGGCGGTAAATGTCGGTCTAGATCCCTCCGCTGGCCTCAATGCAGAGATTAAGGCCTTTGGCGCTTGTTTTGCCACTGAAGATTTTAAAGAAGGGACTCAGGCCTTTTTGGAAAAAAGAAAAGCGCAATTTCCGGGACGATAATATTTGAACTTGACTTATTCATTTACAGAATTATTTGATAACGTTTCAACCATGTTAAAAGAAAAAAAAATGAGCGGCAAGAACATTGTCTTTGGGTTATGCCTTTTGGGGTTTTTAATGAATGGGTGCAGTGCCCCAGAAAAAATTAATCTT
>ERZ888423.966-NODE-966-length-27401-cov-50.223945_pt1 | contig 27401 bp, 34 predicted proteins | sample MGYA00520523_ERZ888423 | MGnify/ENA primary metagenome ERZ888423 (study PRJEB32303, sample SAMEA104408611) | aquatic metagenome | biome: Brackish water; feature: Pelagic; material: water | place: Baltic Sea | collected 2014-06-08T10:24:00 | depth 30,27 m ...
CACCACGCTGATCAGCGCGCCACCGGCAGCGGCGAAACGACCGTTGACTGTTTTGAGGTGTGGAAACAACATCGCTACGTATGCAGCGGTAAATCCAACATCGAGTCCAAACGTATGCGGGTCAATCGCGCTCCCCAGCACAGCGCCAAGCAGCGTGCCTAGGTTCCACAATGAAAAAAGCGCTATCGCTGTAGTCCAAAATGCAATCTTTTGTAAACGCGGATTCGTTTGTGCCGTCATCATCGCTGTTGTCTCGTCGATGACGAAGTGCGCGGCGAGCAAACGCTTGCCTAGTGACTCATTGAAATATGGCGAGAGTGCAAGGCCATACACACCGTTGCGACCTGCGAGCAACAACGCACCGCCGAGTGCGCCACCCACCGAACCACCTGTGCCGATAACAGTCATCGCCGACATTTGTGATGCACCAGTAAATGTGAAAAAGCTCAGCGCGCATGCTTGCCACACGTTTGCGCCCGCCCCAACAGCAAGCACTCCAAATGCCAAAGCAAATACGCCTACTGCCCCACTTAATGCCAAAGCCGATGTAACGACAGGACGAACTTCTGGTTCTAGACGAAACTTCATTGACTATTAGGCCTTAATGCCTTTCAGCATGTCATCAGCTGCAGTCCATGGATCGAGTTGGTTCTCAAGCACTTTGGTTTGCAGAGCGTCCCACTCGCTACCTGAGCAGATTTCGCGTGCTCGGTTTTCAAGCCGGCGCTCCACAATCTCGCGCAATTCTTCACGCAAGCGAAATGACCTACGACGCTGCAACAAACCGGTAGCCATGCTGTGCTCACGATGTTGCGTAACCACATTCCACAGTTCTTCTACTCCATCACCCGATGTCGCAGTGGTTTGCAAAATTGGTGGTCGCCATGCGTCATGCGCAAGGTCTGAAAGATCGAGCATTTGCTCAAGATCGCGTCGCGTTTCTTCTGCACCTTTGCGATCGGCTTTATTGATCACGAAAATGTCGGCGATCTCCATCAGGCCTGCCTTGTTGGCTTGCACCGCGTCACCCCAACCTGGGTTAACCACAACAATTGTCGTGTCGGCTTTGCCTGCAATCTCTACTTCTACTTGGCCAACGCCAACTGTCTCAACCAAAATCCACGGGCATCCAACTGCATCCAACAAGCGAATTGCTTCAGTTGTTGCAAGCGACAATCCGCCAAGATGTCCGCGTGTTGCCATGCTGCGAATAAATACCCCAGTATCGGTTGCATGGTCTTGCATGCGCACTCTGTCACCAAGAATTGCCCCGCCAGTGAACGGTGATGATGGATCGATTGCAAGCACTGCAACTTGCACATCTTGTGCGCGTAAGTGCCCGATCACTGCACTCGTGAGCGTGCTCTTGCCAGCACCCGGCGCACCAGTAATTCCTACGGTGTACGCATTGCCGCTTTTCGGATACGTGAGTCGGCCAATTGTGCGTGCGTCATCGCCGCCGCGTTCAATCAACGACAACAAACGTGCAAGCGATCCACGATCACCGTTCACCGCGCTCGCAAACAGCGCAGTTGGGTCAGTGACGCGGGATACCACGATCTATACCGCCACGACCTCGGTGACGCCGTCAACACGGTCACGCATAATTCGCTCGATGCCCGCTTTAAGAGTTTGGTCCGATGCTGGGCATGTGCCGCACGCACCCACAAGAGTGACTTTCACAATTCCTGTTACTTCGTCAACTTCTTGCAGCACGATGTCGCCGCCGTCGGCCTGGAGAGCTGGCCGAATAACTTCGATTGTTTCCTCTACCTGCGTTCGCATTGTCACTGAAGTTCTCCCAATCGTTTGCTCGCCTCTACGATACGGGGGTGCTTGCTCATCAGGGTGGTTGGGACGAAATCTTGCTGGTTGCGGGGCCGATCGCCGTCATTGTGTTGGTGCTGTGGCAGGCAACACGTCGAGCCGATCGTCACGTGCGCAAGCGCGAAAGCCTTGTGGATCCAGCGCCTACGGACGGCGAGTAATAAGGGCACCAAGAGACACGAGTTTGCCGACCAAGTCGTCATAGCCACGATCAATGTGATGAATATCGTTGATTATTGTTTCGCCACTCGCAACCAGGCCGGCTACAACTAGCGCAGCACCTGCGCGAATATCGGGTGCATTGACCGAAGCACCCACCAACTGTTCGACCCCTCGAATGACTGCATGATGCCCGTTGATACGAATATCGGCGCCAAGTTTTTGCAACTCATCGACATAGCGAAAACGCCCTGGGTACAAATTTTCAGTTCCTATACCTGTTCCGCTCGCAATACTGAGCATGCCAACCAGCAGTGGCTTGTAGTCGGTAGCTATTCCTGGGTATGGCAGCGTTGCAAAATCAATCGATCGCAGGCGATCAGTCACCACTACACGTAATCCATCTGCATGAGGGGTGATGCTGACACCCATTTCTGCATATCTATTGAGCAGCATCTCCATATGTTTGGCGCGTGCTCCGCGTACAAATACATCACCGCCTACAACAGCTACTGCTGCAATGTATGTAGCAGCCTGCACTCGGTCATTAATTACTTCGTGAGTCACTGCATGCAATGTCGATGGAGACACACCAGTGATAGTCAGTTTGTCGGTACCAACACCCACAATATTTGCACCCATTTTATTGAGCATGTCGCATAGATCACCAATCTCTGGTTCGCGAGCAGCATTTTCAATTGTTGTCACTCCGTCGGCAAGCGTGGCTGCCATCAAAATATTTTCTGTTGCGCCAACGCTCTGAAACTTCAATGTAATTTCTGCGCCATGCAAGTGTGTCGCCGTAGCTTTCACACCAGCGCGATCAAGATCAAATACTGCACCCATCGCTTCAAGACCCGCAACATGCAAGTCAATCGGGCGTGAACCAAAATTGTCGCCACCAGGCATCGCGATATCAACGTGGCCGTATTTGCCGAGCAGCGGACCAAGCAGGTTTATTGATGCACGAATTCGGTCAACTAATTCAAATGGAGCAATCGGCGTGATGTTGCCGGTATTAATGAGTAGTAACTCGTGGGCATTAAGTCGTTGCGTTGACATGCCAAGTGCTTCAAGTAGCTCGCACATGGTCGAGACATCGGCAATGTCGGGCACGTTTGTGAGGCGAAACTCGCCTTCTGCTAGCAACGTTGCGGCCATCAGTTTGAGCACCGAGTTTTTTGCACCTGGCACTTGCACCTCGCCGTGAAGCATGGATGAGCGCTGGACAACGATTTGCATAACGCATTCAGTATGCTCGCGCGGTGGACCTTCGCGACTCAATAACTCGCAAAATACCCCTATTACGCCGTTTTATGGCATCAGAGCCACTCACCCTGCGTCAACGAAATGTGCTCTGGCTGCTGTGGCTCGCGTGCTTGCCAGCTTCTTTTGTCAATACCGTTTTTACCCAGACTGCCACTTACGCTGCAGCCGAATTTGATGTGAGCGAACAAGGCCAGGGTTTTGCCGCGGCCATCGTGCGATGGGGTGTCGTTATCGCATTGCCGTTTGCATTTTCTGCCGACCGTTTTGGTCGACGCAAGATGATTGTTGCAATGAGTTGGCTCGCGCCGATCGTCACTTCGCTTGGCGCTCTCTCTCCATCGTTCGGATTTCTTGTTGCAACACAAACGGTCGGTCGTCCACTGGGCATCTCGCTCAGCATTTTTATTGTTGTGTTCGCTACAGAAGAGATGGGCACTAACACCCGGGCCTGGGCACTCAGCGTGCTCGCTGTTGGTAGTGGTGTCGGCGCAGGCTCGGCTGTTGGCGCATTACCTCTTGCCGGCATCTCAGATTCTGCATGGAGATACGTTTACATAGTTGGATTGCTGTGGCTTGTCGTCGCGGCTGTGCTTACACGTTCGCTCCCCGAGACTGAGCGCTTCCTTGCACTGCAACATCAACAGCAAGAAGAAAGCCCCACTCATCATTCGGCTGCTGTCTCCGCCCATATTCACCGAGATCGATTGTGGTTACAGATTGCCGTTGCTGTTTTATCCAACATCTTTATTGCCACAGCATCGGTTTTTCAGATTCGGTATCTCAAAGATGTGCGCGATTACTCAGCAACCCTTGTTGCCATTTTCACAACAGTCACTGCCATTCCTGCATCCATTGGGTTGATTGTCGGAGGTCGTATTGCTGACCGACAAGGTCGCAAAAAATTGGCAGTCATCACGATTCCGCTCGGCGCAGTTTTGATTGCAGCCTCATATGGGTTTGACAGTTTCATAATGTGGCTAACGGCCATTTTGGGTGGCATCTGTTTGGGTCTTGCTTATCCCGCTATGGCCGTGTTTCGTAGTGAGCTCTTCCCTACCGCCAAGCGCAATGTTGCATCTGCAATCATTACTACCGCATCGCTTATTGGCGGCAGTTTTGGGTTAATAGGTGCAGGTCTCTTGCTTGATCACGATGTCAGTTACGGTGCCGTCATGATGGGTCTGGCAATTGGTCCGGTGCTCGTTAGTTTTCTGGTGTTTTTTAAATATCCCGAAACCGCACACCGAAAACTCGAAGAGCTCAACCCCGAAGATTCACTGTTACAGATTTTGTAGCCACTGCGTGACAAGTAATGCAACCTGAACATCGGCATCACGCAATTCGTGTCGACCTTTTTCAATCATGTGTACGGTCGGCTGATTTGGTAGCAATTTCCACGCCAATGCCAATTCCTCTGGTGTTCCAAATTCGTCTCGCGCTCCACTAATAAACAGCAATGGGTTGTGCAAGTTGCCAAAATGTGCAGTGCGCAACTGATCAGGTTTCTTTGGTGGATGCAATGGATACCCGATGCATGCGACGCCCAAAACCTTGAGTGGATCGATCTCATCACTCGCTGCCATCGTGCACATACGCCCACCCATCGACCGACCACCGATCACGAGTTGCTCGGTTTCGCACTGCAGTTGTTTGGCAAATTCGCGCACAGCCGACTTCACACAGTCGATTAATACAGGAGCTTTGTCAGGAAACTTTTTGCCAGCAAGTCGATAAGGAAAATCGACTCGCAATGTCGGCAGTGGTGCAACCGCCTGCTCAATTGCAATTAATGCAGAATGTTGTGCATTGCTGCCAGCGCCAGGGAAAAGTACAAGGCCGCGTGCGTTCATTAACTTAAGAGAACTCTGCGTGCTTCGCCCAAGTCGATGATTGATCTGCCAGCAGACCCTTCGTCTCCGCCATGATCTGGGTGCACATCGCGCAAACTGTCGCGAAAACGAGCTTGCACTTCTTTCTTTGAAGGCTTGATCGTGCCCGCAGGAAACCCCAAGATTTCAAGAGCCCATGCTCGCGGATCGGTAAGCGCAGAAATTGTTGATGATCCGCTACCTGTGAGATACGAAACAAATAACTGATTGAGTGGCCCACGCCATGTCATTGCCTTGAGCAATAGCGGTGCGAGTTGCTTACGCACTGCACCGTCTAGACGCTCAAGCACATAAATAGCGCCAAGCACATGTTGTAACGGCGCACCGGTTTCCGAAAACTGAAACTGCACTTCGTTGTCAACATTGACCAAACGGTGCACACTGCGTCCGAGTCCGTGTCGATCGGTTTGATAACGGTGTCGCAATCGTGGTTGCACTATGCGCTCACCTCTCTCAACTTGACCAATTAATCGATGCACATCAGGAATCATGTCTTCATTAACGTCACCAACGAATTGGGCCATAATTCCGCCGAGCAATATTCCACCAAGGCCTGGCGCCGGATCAACGGGCAACATGATGTGCCCCAGCGAGAGACGACGTGTTGGTGTAATAGGCCGCGAATGCCAAAACTCAACTTCGGCGAGTACTTCTACTACTGCTTCGCTCAACTACTTACCTTCGGTGAACTCAACACCCCTGCTATCAATCGAGTCAAGACACGAGTCAACAACAGCTTCAACACCAATTGGCACCAACAACACGGTGCCATCCCATCGATATCCGATATCTAGATTGTCGAGCATCTCGCAGAGTTGCTTGCGCTCGCCCTCAGTCCATTCATCAAGTTCGTATTCCGTGATGTTGTCGTCGGCAGTCTCTTCATCGTCGTTCGCATCCATCTGCTCTTCAAGTTCATCCAAGATGTCTTCAACAACTTCTTCTTGTTCTTGTGGCACCACCAATTCGTCGCCGTCCCACGCATGTGCCACCTCGGCTTGGGCAAGTGCGGCCACTACGTTGGCTCGCTCATCGACCGACCAATCCGTCAAGTCGTAGCGCGTGCTTGCCACATCGGTGTCTTTTGGGTTCCATTCGCTCACAAGACAAACGCTACATGTTTTGAGTCCAGATACGCATTGCGACTAATATGAATGCTCATGCCAGCTAAGGAACGTCCAGACCGCAACCTCGCGATGGAGCTGGTTCGAGTAACCGAATCTGCAGCGCTCGCCGCAGCCAGTTGGGTCGGTCGCGGCGACAAAAAAGGTGCCGATGGCGCAGCAGTTGACGCAATGCGAAATGTGCTCGACACCGTCAGCATGGATGGCATCGTTGTTATTGGTGAAGGCGAAAAAGACGAAGCCCCAATGCTCTACAACGGTGAGCGCGTTGGCAATGGTTCAAAACCACTTGCCGACGTTGCGGTCGATCCGATCGATGGCACAACGCTCACTGCAATGGGTCGCGGCAATGCAATTTCGGTAATCGCGGTTGCCGAACGCGGCGCCATGTTTAATCCCGGCCCGTGTGTGTATATGGAAAAGATCGCGGTTGGCCCAGAAGCCGCAAATGCAATTGACCTGAATGTCTCGCCAACAAAAAATCTTAAAGAAGTTGCCAAAGCGATGAAAAAATCGCTGAGTGAACTGACTGTGATGATCTTGGAGCGTGATCGCCACGATGATTTGATTGCCGAAGTTCGCTCGACTGGCGCTCGCATTCGCCTCATCACCGATGGCGATATTTTTGCAGCGATTGCTGCGGCTTCAAGCGAAGTTGGAGTCGACATTCTTATGGGCATCGGTGGCACGCCAGAAGGTGTCGTTGCCGCAGCAGCCCTTAAGGCCATGGGTGGCCAAATTCTTGGTCGTTTGCATCCGCGCAATGACGAAGAAAAGAAAGCTGCTATTGCGCTTGGCTACGACCTCACAAAAGTTCTCACTATTAACGATTTGGTGAGTGGCGATGATGCATTCTTTGCAGCAACCGGCCTCACTGATGGAGAGTTGCTTCGCGGCGTTCGATACGACGCTTATGGTGCACGTAGTCACAGCCTCGTTATGCGCAGCCGTTCTGGCACTATTCGTTATATAGAGACGCATCACAGGCACGACCGCCTGACCGCGTACTCCTCCGACAACGCCAATTAAGGCTAACCAGCACCTTTTGGGTGCTTAAAACTCGCCCAAACCCTGCCGACCATAACCATTCTGGCTAATCTGAGTATGTAATTACTACTAACCGAAAGGCACTGAAATTATGAAGCAAGTGTTAGAAGATGCACAAATGAACCAACTCGTCTACAACGCCCTGTCCTTCGGAACAGCAGTGATGCTCGGCGCTTTCGTTTACTTCCTTACCCAAATGAACAGCGTTGCTAAGCAGTACCGAAATGGTGTTGCAGTTTCCGCTGTTGTCGTTGGAATCGCTGGATACCACTACTTCCGCATGTGGAGTGGTTGGGCAGAAGGCATGGTCAACGAGGGCTACCGATACGCCGACTGGCTGATCACTGTTCCATTGCTCGTCATTGAGTTGCTCATCGTCCTCGGTGTAACCGCCGATCGCCGCAAGAAGCTCATGACAACATTGGTTCCAGCAACTGTCTTAATGATTGGCCTCGGATACCCAGGTGAAGTTTCAACAAACGATTCCACCAAGTGGGTCTACTGGGTACTTGCAATGATTCCGTTTGCCTACATCTTGTTCACTCTCAGCGGAGAGCTCAAGGCTGCTAAGGCACGCGAAACTGGCGCCGTTTCTCAATCGATCACGAATGCGACGAGAATTCTTCTCGTCACCTGGTTGGTCTATCCAATTGCATACTTGATCCCAGTTGTCTTCACGGTAAGTGATGGCGCTGAAGCAGGTCGTCAATTGGCTTACACAATTGCTGACATCACAGCCAAGGCTCTTTACGGCTTGATGATTCTCAACATCGCCAAGGCACGCTCGGGCGACAGCGTCAACGCATAAACAGTTAAAAAATCAGTTTTACTCAATGGTGTCTGGGTCGCAACTCGCGGCTCAGGCACCATTTTTTATTCCAGCATCATTTTCTTTAGAGAACCCTACTGAGGGTGAAAAGTCTGGTTAACTAAGACTATGAAATCTCTTCAGCGATTTATCGCACCAATTGTTGTTGTCGGAGCGACGCTCGCAGTTTTTATTGCAAGCGTCGCTCGACTGTAATTCAACTACGACTACTTGTCGTCTGACAAATTGTCAATTCCATTTCCAATTGACATAAATGTTGGTGCCCAAAGGCCAATGAAGATTCCGAAACGCTCACCGGAAGCGCCTGCTTCTCCACCGTCTGTTCCACCTTGGGTGAACCAGATTGCGATACTTGCAATTACTGACAAGAATCCCAGTGCGTACGAAAGATTCGCACTGTATCCCAATGATTTCAGTTTCCTGAGCATGTTGATTGCCTTTCAATGTTGGTTGGTGTTACACAGTTAATTACTGCTAAATCACAGTAACACTTATGCTTTACAAGCATGAACACCGTTTGGGTTTTTGGCGATCAGCTCAATCGCAGCATCGGTGCTCTGCAAGCAGCACAGCCCAGCACGCATCGCGTCCTCATCATTGAGTCGTCAGGCAAAATCGCATCACGTCCCTGGCATATTCAGCGTGCCCACTTCCTCGTCACTTCAATGCGCCGATTTGCTCTCGCACTCGAACAAGAGGGCTTCCAAGTGGACTACCGCAAAAGCGCCACGATGCGCCAAGGTGTTAACAACCACATCGCAGAGTTCTCGCCCACTCATATAGATGTCACCGAGCCAAACAGTTACAGTGCTCGCCAGTTGGTGGCGTCACTGGGCATAAAAGCCACCCAATCAAACCAGTTCTTGTGTCACCCCACCGACTTTGCCACGTTTGCCGAAGGCAAGAAGTCGATGAAGATGGAAGATTTCTATCGCTGGCAACGCAAGCGATACGAATACCTCATGGAAGGTGACAAAAGCGATCAACCCGTTGGTGGCCAATGGAATTTCGATGAAGACAACCGCCTCCCTCCACCAAAAACTGGGCACGATCGTTGGCCTACGCCTCAAGTGCACGCACTCGACGACATTGATCATCAAGTGCTCAACGATCTTCCTAAGACCGTGTGGGGTGCAAGGCCCACCGGCTTGTGGGCCACCACTCGCGAAGATGCACTCGCTCGCTTGCACTACTTCGTCAACGAAATCTTGCCAACATTCGGCGAGCACGAAGACGCGATGCTCGAATCCAATTGGCATCTTGCCCACTCGCTTCTCTCGCCCTACCTCAACAACGGCTTATTACTGCCCAATGAAGTGCTCGATGCGGCTGCCCAAGCGTTTTCTGATGGCAAAGTTCCAATCAATAGTGCCGAAGGTTTTATTCGTCAGATTCTTGGTTGGCGCGAATACATCTGGAATTGTTATTGGCGTTGGATGCCCGATTACGCGCAACGCAACCATCTGCAAGCGCACCGACCATTGCCGCCACTATTCACGAACCCAAAAAAGACGAAGATGAAATGTGTCGGCACTGTGCTCAATGGCGTCAACGAGCATTCATATGCACATCACATCGAAAGACTCATGGTGCTCGGCAACTTTGCCCTCATCACCGGTACCAACCCCCAACAATTCACCGAGTGGATGTGGAATAGTTTCATCGACGCAGCCGAGTGGGTCATGGTGCCCAACGTGATTGGTATGTCGCTTTATGCAGACGGTGGAATGTTAGCCACCAAGCCCTATGCCAGCGGTGGCGCGTATATCGATCGCATGAGCAACCATTGCAAAGGATGTGCATACGACCGCAAAAAGCGCACGGGTGACGATGCCTGCCCATTCACGGTGTTGTATTGGGATTTCATGATGCGCCACCAAGAAACCTTTGTAAAGAACCCGCGCATCGCTCGCCAGGTGCGCGCTGCTCAACAACTCTCCGACATAGACGCAGTGCAACAAACAGCGCAATCAATCTTGCAACGCCTCGACGCTGGCCAGGTCTAGTTACTCGGCCTTCACAACATCAGTTTGCACGTTGCTCATTGCATATTCGCTGAAATAATTGCCATGCGTTCTTGCCAACATTGCCTCTGATTGCGAGGTGAGTCTCACTACCTCAACATCTTGTGGCTCGGTATTTTGCCGATCTAATTCTGCCAAACGATCTAATGACGGCCAAAAATCTTCATCACAAAAACGGTCAATACCGATCAGCTTTCCTGTTGAACGACGAAATTGAACAATCACAATCATGATTTCACCTTACCTTTTTCTCAATTTCGATTACCAGGGATTTAATGGTGATGAGTCCCTGAAACAATTCCGCTGTATCATTCAAAACTCCAACTTCACTCATTTCAATCCTCCGTCCAAGTTCGACAAGGTTTCTATACGAGTTCAGCAGCAGGTTATGCACAACAGGGCTATACGTGTCAACTACTGGCCCTCCGCCGTATCGCACATCTCGACCGACTAAGCGTGCAAGAGATTCCATCGATCTCGCCCATTCATGCTGCAAAGGAGTCCGAATCTGAATCTCACCTAAATAGAGACCCTGGCGAACCTCTACGTGAACAGCGCGATATCCGAAACTTGGAAATTCTCTTCGGTCAATAATCTTCACCGCATAATCTTCAAATAGCGCCACAGAGCGCAAAACTGAGTCGTTTTGCAGACTCAATCCCTCATTGATGACAATTCGAGCACCAACGACATCCCTCAAACTGCTCAGTCGAAGCGTCGTACGCAAGAGTTTTGCTCTGATGGTTTCAAGATTCTTCAACCTCAAACTCACGCCGAATTCATCATTGCCAAATTCAAGGATCAACTTCTTGGATATTTCATTACCCAATTCGGCCCACTGAGAACGGAGATAGTTAAATACCGACTGATCCACATCATTGAGTTCGCCAGACTTAATTGCCTCACCAAGGCGGTCGATCCGGGCTCGGGATAATTCCATGCACGGATGTGTGCATGACCTGCACCCTTAGTGCAGAAATATTTCTATGCCCTTTAGACGCTTGACACCCCGAGCACGACCTATGTAACGCTGCGCCTCATGCAGCCAGACAACTCCAATTAGTTGTATTGCTGTTTAGACAACCTTGGTCATATGTCGCTGCATTACAGTTCCGGCTGTCGAAAACTTGCCACCTTCAAGGAACTTGGCCAGCCACTCGCCGCTTGCTGAAACTTTTGCTCGTTGCGTGTCGATCGCTTCAGCATTTGGGTAGCCACTGATCATTGCCATGCCACCAAGCACACCAAAGAGTGAGTGCGCGATGTTGACATCAACACCAGTCAATTTGGTGTGCATTTCAGCAAACTCATTGGCCCACTTCAACGTTGCCATCCAGTCAGCACCTTGAGCTAACTGAAACTGATTTGTCTGAACAATTGTTCCTGCCGGAATTGCATTGCCCAATGAACCACCGCGTATGTAGCTCAAAATGGTGTCAGGCTCAGCCGAAGTCATGTGTTCGCGCATCTTGCGATTGACTTCCCACCAACCTTCAGCCGCCATCAGTCTTGTTGTTGCTGCTGCGCGAGCTGCTAGTGACTCGTAGCCCACACTAAACACCACTGTTCCAATTACGAATCCGTTTCCACCAACCCACACATTCATCGGTACATCATTTTTCTTGCAGATGCCCGAAATTTCTTGCAGTAATGGCATGAGCGCTGGTAGGTCACCACTTGTCTGAACCGTCCTATTAAATAACAACATCATTTACCTCCATTTGGTCGTTTTATGGTACTTCTGTATCTAGAGCGAACAATAGTGCAATCTCCGCACAACAAAATCGGCACGATTGACTGCATTGATCACTAAATTTTATGTCTTCCTATTTCTTGTGTGCGAACAAGTTGGTTTGTGCAAACTCGTACATGACTACGGTTTGGTTGCCGTTAACCCATGCATCATGACCAGGTGTCGCGTGAAGCACATCGCCAGCGTTGCAAATAGTTTCAACGCCATCTTGCAAAATGGTCAAGCTTCCTTCAATTACAACCCCAAAGTGCGGTGCTTGGCAAAGTTCGCCTCCAATCATTGGCTTAATGTGAGTGCTCCACTTCCAACCAGGTTGCAAAATTCCCTTAGTCACAGAACCCGATGGCATGTCCACAGTGAATTGGGTTGCAAAGGGTACATCTTTTTTCTCACCAGCTATCTCTGGATTCTTACTCATCGCACCTGACATGTTTTCTCCTTTTGTTTGTGTCTACAGTGGTACAACTTTTCATTAACGCATTTTCGTCATAGCTTCCATCTTCGAAGAAAATTGGTTGATCGCTGTGTTGCTGCACGAAATATTTCGATACAAATCTGCTCTTTGCCCAATTCTCCATATGCAAACTGTGACAAGCGAGCCTTGCATTTACCTTGCAGAAATTGCCTTCTTAATGCGCCATATCCTGAACATCTTCGGCAGAAAGCACCATGTCATGGTTTGACTGAGCATGCTCCTGTACGACCTTGGTCAGCACAGCCATTTCCGATTCCGACATAACAGCACCACAAGGGCATTCAACGGTGAATACTTCGCTAGACATGCGTTTACCTCCAGTTCAGAATAATAAGTAGTCGACCTTGCAATTACCTTGTCGCGCCCTTTCACGATTTCCTATTCTGGTGTAATTTGACATCATGTCCGTTGCTGTCCACTTACTTGGGCGAATTTCGATCCAACACGACGGCGAGTGGATGCCCCCAAGCGAAATGGGAGGGGTGCTCGGTCGAATGATCCTGGTACGTCTCTCTGTCTCCCCGTATCCAATTTCACGAATCACGTTGATCGAAGATCTATGGTCAGATAAGACCCCACCTTCAACAGATTCAATCCTCAATTCCACCTTTAGCCGACTCCGCAAAAGCCTTAACGCGCTTGGGCTTGACTCTAAACACATCTTGCTCTCGAGCGGTGGTTCAGCAGAAATTCGATGGCCTTCTGAAACCAGAATCGATGTGCGCACCGCAACAAGAGCGATTGACGATGCAGAGGCCGCATTTCGTAAACATGATTTACAGCTAGCGCTTCGTTGCGCGACGGTTGCATATTCGATCACGAGAAACCCTTTGCTCCCAGGCATCGAGCGAATTTGGCTCGACAACGAGCGAGAACGCCTTCGGGTTGTAACAACACGATCTCTTGCGCTCTTATGCGATATTTGGGCTGCGAGAAACGATCATGAAAGTGGCTTATTGATGGCGCAATCACTTATTGCCATTGACCAATATTCGCAGCAGGCCATTCAAAAACTCGTCAAAGCCCACATCAACCGGGGTGATTTACCTTCCGCTTATTTGGCCCTGACAAAGTATGAAGAGCTCATCGGTAGAGACCTCGGAATTAAGGACACCACGGCATTACGAGATTGGTATAACGAAGAAACAGCCAAAGATTCATCCAGATTTCCGCTACAACCAAAAATCGAAAAATTCGGTCTTGTTACCCACAAGCGATCAGATGAATACGTCTTCCCTCCTGGCTGGAAATGGTCTGTACACATCAGAACCCCTGAGACGAGCGACTTATGCGACATGCACCACGTTGGCAATGTGCTTGCTGGGGCAGTCACCGTGGCCTGGCGAAATGGCAAAACTCACACCTACAAGCCTGGCGACTCGTTTGACATTGCCCCCGATCACGACATGTGGGTCGAAGGCGATACAGAGTTTCGTGTTGACGGTTGGTAGAAATTCACCAACAACAGTTTTTGAAAACTATTTGTTACCGTTCTGAATTGGTTCGGTCTCTGGCATCATCTTGTTCAGAATGAAATACACAGGGCAAAAGCGAGTCAGTGGGTTGACGATCTGCAGTGCCACTACAGCACCAGCAATCCACAGCCACTGTGTATTTGAGTTTGCACCAAGAGTCCTTCATTTAATTAACTCAGCGAGTTGTCACGGTTTGGCTCGGTGTGGGCCTGGGTGACTCTTTCGGCGAATACATCGAACACCCGCACGTGGCATTGCTGCACCGCAGCGCTCATGTTGTCGCCCAGAAATAATGCGTGAGACTGCTGTTGGGTCAACACTGCCACGTGCGCGTTCCAATGCTGCACGTAAAGCCTTCACAGGGTCTGCACCTCGAGTGCCCCATCCGTGCTGCATCGCAGCGAGTACTTCATCTTTCGACAACACCGCAGCTGTGTCGGTATCAAGCAGTCCGCTCCGCACCGCAGTTCTGCGTAGTCCCAAGTTGGCGGGCTCGGGGCGGTAATCCCATCCATCAAGACCAACGTGCTCAACAACTACGTCCAACAACGCCAAGGCAATCCACATCTGAATCGCTTCTTCATCAGTGAGACGTCCGGTCGTAGCAATTGCATCGGCCATGTCATACACCTCTTGGTTTCGCCGAGGTCCAAGACACAACACCTCGACCAGACCCACTCCGCGCACAAGAGATCCCTTATAAACAACACGACGTTCACTGCCAAGCACCGCAAGCGTGTTCCAACCAGCGAGTGGTGCCCGAAGCGGATGTTTACCACCCGGGTTGTCGCACAGTGCAATCACCGCGTTCAATACATCGAGCTGCTCGTCTTTGCTCAAGACTTCAATTTGTTCTACAAAGATGTCGCCAAAAACAACTTCGGCTTGGTTGTTGGGAAAGCGCTCTGCTCGCCTCACGCGTCTTGAAGTTGCTGTGCCCGGGCATGCACATCGGCAATTGATATTCCGAGTCGGGTGCACACTTCTTCAAGATTCAATGTTGTCGATCGACCCTTGGCGGTCTCGGCCATCGATTCCACAACAAGACGCGCAGCTTCGCGAACCTTGCGTAGATCTTCATCAATACGCTCCGCCGTATCGACCACGGCAACCGCACGACCAAGGCTTGTCAGCACAACCCGATAACCAGCAACCTCATGAGTAAGAGCCGACACACCTTTACGAGAGGCAATAGATACAGGCATTCTCACAGATTCGGTCATGTCTGCAATACTACACACTGATATGTATTGTTGCAACAAACGTTTTTGGCTCGGTTTGTGAGACCCCGGCTGCTGCGAGCCATACTTGAGCATGAGTCGCAACATCGTTGGCGTTCTTGGCACCGCCATCATCGCCATCTACATCTTCGGTTCTGGTCGCTTGGTCACCACAGATCAACAGTGGTATCGCTTGCTCTCAAAACCTGCGTGGCAACCACCGAGCTATGTGGTCGGTCTCATTTGGCCCTACAACTTTGCACTGCTCATTGCTGCAACCTGGGTCGTTGCCAGCCGCCTCTCAAACACCCACCAACTGGTCTGGTTGATTTCTCTCGCACTGAGTGTGGCGGCAGCTCTCGTGTGGGCTTGGTTGTTTTTTAAGCTGCACGCACTCCCCGCATCAGCTGTTGCTCTCGTGTTTGCCTCCCTGTTCACCATCCCGCTTTTGGTGATCTCGTTTCGCGCATCCCCCGCACTTGGCATCGCGTTCGTGCCATATCAAATCTGGTTGGCTATCGCCACGTCTCTCGCTTTCAGTTACTCAGCGCAATAATTAGATCTGCCAAGATCTTTCTACCCGGGACTTTTCAGTCATAATTGATCTCATGTCAGATGATTCTCAATATCTTGAATACATCGGTGTCTATAACGCTGATGCTTCAGTCTGGGGAGAAGTCTCCTACTGGTTCGGAGCCCGCATCGGTGTCAGACACTGTTCGCTTTGTGATGTAACGCACGGCATGTTTCGCAAGCGCGCCGACTGGGTTCAATGCGCTGAATCACTCGGCGTTGCATTCACTACGTACCACCGTGACGATGCTCCACACGATGTACTCATTGCCGCAAACGGCAACTACCCCATCGTTCTCGGTCGTACTGCTTCGAGTCTTGAAGTGGTACTCAACAATGCACAAATCGAAGCATGCGGTGGTTCACCCGAAAGCCTGATCGCCGCACTGCAATCTCCCAAATGACAACAAGATGAAAAAAATTCTCCTTATTGCTCTAGTTCTGTTCGGTTTACTTCCCGCATCAATCGCTGCAGCACATGATCCGATTATCCTTACTTCAGAACAGCAAACACCAGCAGACGGGCCATTACTTGTTGACGGAACAGTTTCGTTTGCGCTTTACGGTTCGCTTGAGGCCGCCGATGACACTCGTGGTTTTCGCGTCAACTTCAACACCGGCGATCCGCTCTATATCTCCATTCTGATTCCTGATCTCGCGCCAGAAAACATGCTTGACGATATGTCACTGCCATTTGTAAATGTGGAGGACCCAAACGGCGCGACAGTAAAGCTGGCGATCACTCAAAAGGTCTCGTTTCCCGAGCCATATACAGGAACCAACTATGTTCGCCTCACCGAATTTCGGGGCACTGCCATAGGTGGCACGTATTTAATCACCGTCACGGGCACGTCTGCAGCGCGGTTCACTGCGTCAGTTGGAGAAAAAGAAATGTTTGGCAGTCCTGTCGAAAATATTCCAAACCGTGACCTTGGTGTTGCCGGAGTAATGGAGTGGTATGCAGGAGATCCAGTTGCAGTTGCGATTGAAGAAACAGTTGAGTCTGTCGTTGCAACTCCATCAAGTGAGACAACTTCAAGCAATCAATCAAGTCTGTTGATCGTGATGATCACAGTGATCATTGTGATTATCGTCATTGTCGGTCTGGGATTCGTACGAGCAAACAAGACTCGTCAACGCAAAACTATTCAATAGTTTTTTCAATCCTTACTCTGTCGCAATTTCGCCGTAGCGTTGAGTGCACCCATGAATACCATGAACAACACCTTTGATTTCGCCCAAAAAGTTGTCCTCATCGCGGGTGGCGCTGGCGGCCTCGGCCGCGCTCTCACCACCGAATTGCGCAGTCGGGGCTGCATCGTTGCCACTGTTTCGCGTACTGCCAGCACCGACCCCACTCATCTTGTAGCCGATCTTCGTTCACCAGAGTCGGCAACCACGGTCATTGACAAAGTCGTTGCCAAACATGGCGCACTTAACATTGTGATCAACGCAATGGGTGTCGTTGCCTTCGGAGAAATTGGTGCAACATCTGTCGACACCATCGAAGAAGTGTTTCTCACCAACACATTTGGACATATCTTTTTCATGCAAGCAGCCCTGCGCCACGTTCAAAAAGGTTCTGTACTTGTTGGCATTTCAGGCGTAATCGCCGAGCAAAATCTTTCTGGCATGTCGGTGTATGGCGCTTCCAAAGCTGCGGTTCGCTCATTTGATGAAGCACTCGCGCGCGAAGCACGCAAAGCCGGGGTGCGAGTAATCGATGCTCGACCTCCGCATACCGAAACTGGTTTGGCTTCGCGTGCCATTGCGGGCACCGCTCCAAAGTTTCCTATTGGGCTCGACCCAACTGTCGTAGCTCTGCGCATCGTGCAGGCCATTGCCGACGGCGAAACCGACCTTCCCTCCACCTCGTTTACAAACTAACTATTTACGCGCAAAAAAATAGGGTGGTTGAGCCGAAGCCCAACCACCCATATTTAATTGTTTTATTAAAAACTACTGAATTGATTTACAGCGCTGCGAGATCAACTGTTGGTGGAACCAACACTTTGTCGATCACATGGATTACGCCGTTGCTTGCCTCTACGTCGGCTTGAATCACGGTTGCATCATTGACCATCACGCCCATGTCGGTTGTAAGTGCGAGGGTTGAACCTTCTACCGTTGGTGCGTCTCCAGCAACTACGTCAGTTGACATTACATTTCCAGATACGACATGGTAGGTAAGGATTGAAGTCAGAACAGCAATGTTTTCTGGCAAGAGCAGCTTCTCAAGTAGGCCTTCTGGCAATGCAGCAAATGCAGCATCGTTTGGCGCGAATACGGTGAATGGACCTTCGCCCTGGAGTGTTTCTACCAAGCCTGCTGCGGTCAGTGCTGCAACAAGTGTGCTGAAACCTTCTGTGCTACTTGCTACGGCGACGATGTCGGTCGCGTCAGAATACCCTGTCTCAACAACAGACTCTTCGGTCATTGCCTCTTCGGTGTTTGCCGAATCGCTTCCACATGCTGCAAACGAAACGCTTGCAACAAGTGCGAGTGCTACTAATTTAACTTTTCTCATCGGGGGGATCTCCTTGTATTTGTGAATGAAACGTAACTTGCTAGAAAAATTTACTTCAGAAAGGTGTATCTATGGGGCTAATTACTACTAATTTCAATAAACCAAGCGTGATATCCGTCAATGACCAAAATCACATCCACCAAATCAGTGAACAAAACCCGCTCAATTACTGATGGTTTACAACCAGTTCATTTATTGTTCACCATTCCTATTAACCAGTGCTTGCTAATCTTTTTCGGTAATGGACAAATCTTCACGACGTGCATTTCTTTCTGCAACTGCTGCTTCTTTAGCTTGGATGTTCACCGGCGGCCAAGCCTCAGGTGCTGCACCCGCCATCCGTGCTGGGGCACCATGCAAAATGAAGGGGCGCAAGCGCACCGTCGATGGTGTCACATTTGTCTGTCGTAACGTAAAAGGAAAACTGATTTGGCGTCGCACACCAGTAACGGCACAAGTGCAGGTGTTTACTGTCCGCGTGCTCGAAAGTGCCGCACTCGAGCTCGGCAGCAGCAAAGTTGTCGACGTTCCAGTTCCATCGGGCGGCACCACTGGCGTTGTTGTCACCCGCACCGACACGGGCATCACCGCACTTCGTGTCAATTGCACGCACGCAGGCTTCCCTGTGGCCCGCGTTGGCAATGTTCTGGAGTGTGAACTCCATGGCTCCCGATTTGAGCCCACAACTGGGGCTGTGCTCAACGGCCCTGCTGTGAGCCCACTCTTTCGTTACGAAGCCACCGAATCAAACGGCGGCATCTATGTCACTGTCAGCAATAACTAGCGCGTAAAGCGCAACAAAAACTCCAACTGTCCGCGGTCTTCAACTGTGATCCCCGGAAGACTCGGATCGGGTATCGACCACTCGGCAAACACCAGCTCAATTGAGCCGTTCACCTCAATCACATCTCCTATCAACCGCGCAATCAGCGTCACCTCAATATCTTTTGTTACTCCCCTCAAGGTGAGTGTGCCCGCCACGGTTGCTGTGAAGTCGCTTCCTGCCAATGCCTCGGCCGTCAAGTCAATTGGTTCATTCATCACAAACGTTGCAGTCGGATACGTTGCCGTATCAAGGATTCGTGTATTCACCTGACGATCTCGCCTACTGCTGTCACTTTTCAGTGTCGTCATGTCCACCGTAAATTCGGCACCCGTCACTTGCTCATCTGCAATGGTCAACACACCTGTTACTGCCGATGTGCGCCCTACGCCTTCGGTCTTTTGCGCCACGATCACTTCTTTTGCCCGGTATCCCACTACCGAATCAGCTGCAACAACCCACTGACCATTAACAGAACTCACCTCAACTACTGCCTCAATTACGGTCTCAGCTTCTGTCTCAACTACTGCCTCAGCAACAGTTGTAATTACTGCTGGCTCCAACGTCAAAGCCTCGGGCGCGTCTTGTTTCACCAAGTTGATATAGATCCACGGCCCAGCCACGGCCCCCACCGCCACGACTATCGCACCGGCAAGCACATTACGAATCACAGGTTTCATGGCTAAAAGTATTGCACGGTGCTTGACACCCAGAGCACGTCTTGTGTAACACTTCGCCCCATGCCACTAACCGACTCCCCACCAAATTTCTTCAGACCCGTGCCACTTGATGGCCCTGCCCCGCACACATCGGGTCAACCCATCAACCCGAAAGGTTTTATCTATGAATGCCACAAACAATCTCGCTCTCGCTCAGAGAGGTACGGTCGTGGTTAACCACGACAATCAGGGCATGAACGAACCAGCTACCAAGCAGGATCTGCGCAACCAAGGAATTCAGATTGACTCAGAATTTGTCAAAGTCGACAGCCGATTCGCCAACGTCGATAACCAAATCACCAACCTCAGAACCGACATGAACGCCGGATTTGACAAGGTCTACAGCCGATTCGAAATCGTCGACAGCCAATTCGCCAACCTTCGCACCGACATGGATGCCAAATTCGACAAGGCACAAGTTGCACTCAATAAGACACTCTTAAAATTTGGATCACTATATTTCACAATGATGTTTGCAGTACTCAGCGTCGAACGCTGGTGGCGCTAACACCCCTTCGGTTTATGAGTGCTTGACACCCAGAGCACGTCCTGTGTAACACTTCGCCCCATGTCACTAACCGACTCCCCAACATATTTCCAAAGAACCTTGGCACTAAATGGCTATGCCCCGCACACATCGGGTCAATCCACCAACCCGAAAGGTTTTATCTGTGAATGCCGCCAACAATCTCGCTCTCGTGCACATCGGTCCTGCTGTGGCTGATCACGACAGTCAAGCCATGAACGAACTAGTAACGAAGCAAGACCTCTACAACATGGGAGTCCACATCGACTCCAACTTTGGCAAAGTCATCAGCCAATTCGAACTCGTAAATAAACAATTTGAAATCGTCGACAGCCAATTCACCAACCTTAGAACCGACATGAATGCCGGATTCGACAGGGTCGATAGCCAAATCAGCAACCTTCGCACCGATATGGACTCACAATTCATAAAATTTCGTGCCGAAATGTCCGAGCAATTTAGCAAGGTCTACACAATGTTTGACACAAAACAAGTCGAACTGAACAAGACACTCTTCAAATTTGGATCACTCTATTTCACAATGATGTTTGCAGTACTCAGCATCGAACGCTGGTGGCGCTAGACACAATCTCCAACCTCTCCGTCATATATATACGTGTACCCTCGGCTTATGTTCGCGCGACAGCCCACGGGCCGAGGCAGAAACAGCATTGGTCCTGGCCTTTCAGTTGATGCAGAAATATGACTTGGACGAGTACGGTGACCAAAAGAGCCGCGCCTTCAAAGCCAGGAACTGGATTGTTCAGACTGCTTCGATTGCCCTTTGCAGAAAAGGCCTTATGCGGCATCTCGGGCTGAGTGGTACTGTGCCATTTGTCCAACTAAAGGGGGAAAGTTCATGAAGAAAAGTCGTATTGGAAAAGCCATTGCTGTAATTGCACTGGCAGGATTCACACTTGCCGCATGTGGTGGAAACACTGGCAGCGACGATGCAACAACAGATAATGCTGCAGCGGAGGGCAAAGAGGTAATAAGTGTCATTGCTGCATATTCATCGGCAATTGAAGAGCCGTGGGACGGCGTGATTCACGAAGCGCTGCAGGAAATGGCAGATGCCGGTGAAATTACCTATAAGTACATTGACAAGATTGGTTATGCATCAGGCGCTTTTGAGCGTACGTTGCGACAAATTGCAGAGGAAGATAAGCCCGCAATCATCATGGGTGACTCGTTCGGCAACGAAGAATCTGCGCGTAAGGTTGCACTTGATTACCCAAATATTGCATTCGTCATGGGTTCTGGTGGTGGTCCAGCCGAACCAAACTTCTCGGTATTTGACAACTGGATTCACGAGCCTGCATACGTTTCGGGCATTTTGGCTGGCAGTCTCACCAAGACAAATATCATCGGTATTGTCGGCGGTATTCCTGTGCCAGAGGTAAACCGAATTGTGAACGCATTTATTGCCGGAGCACAGTCGGTAAACCCAAACGTGCAAGCAAAGATCAACTTCATCAACTCATGGTTTGACCCAGCTGCGGCAAAAGAAGCTGCACTGTCTCAGATTTCTGCTGGAGCCGACATCTTGTTTGCCGAGCGCGCAGGCGTTATTGAGGCAGCCGCAGAAAAGGGATTGCTCTCGTTTGGCAACCAAATGGATCAGAAGGCAACTGCACCTGAATCCGTTGTTACATCAAACGTTTGGAACATGCGTCCAACTGTTAGGTACATCCTCGACCAAGTCAAGGCTGGTTCATATACGTCGCAAGACTTGAAGGACTTCAGCATGGTTGCGAAGGGTGGAGCAACGTTGGCCGAAATCAACACAGCAGTCACTGGCGGAATTCCAGCCGATGTAGTTGCAAAAGCAACTGCGGCGATGGAAGCCATTAAGTCTGGTGCGCTTCGTGTTGACATCAACGAGGCTATTCCTGCGGGTTCGGTGACCAAGTAGGTAACCGAAAGCACATACGAGTTCAATGATGAATTCACAAGAGGGGGCAGGTGTCGTGATTCACGGCACCGCCCCCTCTATTTTTTTGCGTAATATTTCTAAGGCGTTCGGCGAGACCATTGCCCTCTCGGATGTCTCGCTCGATTTACGAGTAGGTGAAGTTCATGCCCTGCTGGGAGAAAACGGGGCTGGTAAAACCACGTTGATGAAAATTCTGTACGGCTTGACTCAGCCGGATACTGGATTAATCGAGGCAGGCGGCGTCGCACTCACTATTAACTCTCCTCGTGATGCGCGTGCCGCTGGAATCGGAATGGTAACTCAGCACTTCTCACTCGTAAAGAACATGACCGTCGTAGAGAATATCGCTCTTGCTAGTGCAAACACTTTTTCACTTGATCTTGCATCCGTACGAAAAGAAATAAATGCAGCATCTGCAAAGTTCGGTCTTGAAGTTTCACCAGATGCTGTTATTTCATCATTGCCCGTTGCGCTTCAGCAGCGCGTAGAAATTCTCAAGGCCCTCATGTCTGGATGTAGGTACCTCATTCTTGACGAGCCGACTGCGGTATTGGGCCCACAAGATATTGATTCACTTCTTGAAGTGATCAAGAAACTTCGTTCCGAGTCAGGTATTGGAATTGTGCTCATCAGTCACAAAATGGCAGAAATCGAGCAGGTTGCCGATCGTGTTTCGGTCCTGCGCAGGGGCAAAGTGGTGTCCAACTCCAAAGTCAGTGGAATGAGTTCACAGGAACTCATCGGTTTGATGATGGGAAACGATGAAGTTGCTGTTGCTCAACGCCGCCCCACCCAGCAACTCTTTGGTGATCCAATTCTCGCCCTCAAGGGCATTAGCGTGACCACTGAATCGGGCGAGCTCAATGAAGTTTCATTTGATGTTCGCTCGGGCGAAATTGTTGGAGTTGCGGGTGTGTCGGGCAATGGTCAAGCCGAATTAGTTCGGGTGCTCAGTGGAACACTTGCACTTGATAAAGGCAGCGTTGTTATTGAGGGGAACACCCTTGGTCAGACCACTCCCCAATCACTCATGCGTGCGGGCGTGGGCATGTTGGGCGAGGATCGACACGCATCTGCTGTGCACGCCTTACAGGTGATGGAAAATCTTGTTCTTGACTGCATTGACAACTTTGCAACCAAGTTTCAACTGAAACAAAAAGAGATACTTGAACACTGCGAATCAGCTATTACTCAATTTGAAATAAAAACAACACCCAAACAACCGCTAGGAACACTTTCTGGCGGAAACATGCAGAAGGTGTTGCTTGCACGGTTGTTTAGTCGCAAACCAAAGGTTGCAATTATTTCTCAACCAACTCGTGGGCTCGACGTAATGGCAACACGTTATGTCCGTTCGTTGATCATGCAGGCTTCTACAGAGGGAACTGCAGTATTGCTCGTCAGCGAAGACCTCGACGAAGTGCTTGAGTTGGCGGACAGGGTTGCTGTTATGTACCGGGGTGCAATCATTGGCATCGTTGATGGATCGACGGCTACTCGCGAAACGCTCGGCCAATTAATGGCAGGAATTAAACAATGAAGCCCCGTTTTGCACTGCGCTCATCAATGCCTTGGTGGCGAGGGCCAGCACTTATCGCAGCAGCAGCGTTTGTATCGTTTTTGCTTTCTGCAATTGTTGTCCGCTGGGCTGGGGGCGCCCCGATCTCGGCCTTCCACTACATGTTTATATCACCACTGCAAACACGGTTCGGAATTACCGAGTCCATTCTGTCTGCAACTCCACTCATCTTCACTGGTGCTGCAGTAGCAATTGCTTTTCGTGCTGGGTATTGGAATATCGGTGCTGAGGGGCAACTACTTGCAGGAACAATTGGTGCAACATGGGTTGGCATTCATGCAGAGCCGCTTCCATCCATTGTCGGTGTGCCACTGATTTTGCTTGCTGGCATGTTGTTTGGCGCACTCTGGGCACTTGTCCCTGCACTCCTGCGCACCCGACTTGGTATTGATGAAGTGGTCACCACTCTCCTTTTAAATCCCGTCGCATTGCTCATTATTTCTGGATTGCTCAATGGCCCTTGGCGAAACAGTGAAACCGGATTTCCAGATTCCGACGTCATCGCGAAGTCAACTCAGTTGCCAATCATCTGGCCCGGTACGCGTGTTCACCTAGGCTTGGCGCTCGGCGTCATCATCATTGTTCTGTGTTGGTGGTACGTAGGCAAGATGGCTGGCGGACTGAAGTTGAGGGCTGTTGGCATGGCTCCCGGTGCTGCACGTATCGCGGGCCTTCCAGTCGAGCGAACGCTGCTGGTTGCCGCTTTGGTAAGCGGTGGGATCGCTGGCCTAGGTGGCTCTAGCGAAGTTGCTGGAGTTGCACACCAACTCACCACTGGTATCAGTTCTGGTTTCGGATATACGGGTGTCATTGTGGCAACCCTTGCTGCTTTAAGTTTTATCGGTTCACTTTGCGTGGCATTGTTATTCGGTCTCATCACTGTTGGATCATTTTCGGCAAGTCGTGCCCTTGAAATTCCATCAACTATTGGCGAGTTCGTACAATCTGTTCTTCTGCTCACTGTGATTGCGGCATTGGTCATTCAGAAATATCGGGTGGTCTGGACAAGGGGTAAGAAATGATTGATATCACCCAAGAAATCATTGGCTCAAGTCTGCGCATTGCTACGCCACTCGCGCTCGCAGCACTTGGCGAACTCGTGACAGAGAAATCTGGAGTGCTCAACCTTGGAGTTGAGGGAATTATGTATGGCAGCGCCTTTGTTGGGATAGCAACCGCTGCCCACACGGGCAGTCTGACCACTGGCCTCATCGCTGCCCTTGTAACTGGAGCTGCCGCAGGACTGATCTTTGCATTCCTGACGGTGACACTCGGAGTAAACCAACATGTGGCTGGTCTCGGGCTCACGCTCTTCATGATCAGTTTTTCAAACTCGGCGAATCGCATCATGTTTACTTCAGATGGTGGCCAAGTGAGGGTTGATCCATGGCGACCTATTGATTTTGGGGGTCCAATTTTTAGCCAGTACTGGATCACCTATGCCACATTCTTATTCATTGTCCCGCTCACATGGTGGCTCATGCGGCGCTCTGGGTTGGGTCTCAAGATTCGCGCGGTTGGTGAGAACCCCGAGGCGGCAGACGTAGCGGGTATAGATGTAACCAAAACTCGTTACACAGCAATCTTGATTGGTTCGATCTATATGGCCGCGGGAGGAGCGTTTATCACGCTCGCGTTCGTTGGTTCGTTTACTATCAACATCATCAATGGACGTGGCTGGGTTGCGCTTGCGCTCGTAATTTTTGGGCGATGGAAAATTGGTCGACTACTCGCTGGAGCTGCCCTGTTTTCGTTGATCAATGCAGGGCAATTGCAACTACGACTACTTCCCTCTTTTTCAAATGTTCCCTTTGAGATTCTGCTTGCGCTTCCATACCTCGCCGTCATCATTGGTCTTGCCGTATCAGGACGCAATATCCCCTACCCGGGCGCTTATCTCAAACCATACAAACGACATTAAGGACAATGAATGACCGACAAAGAGAACTACCAATATGCACTCAACGAAGCAAAAAAAGGCCGAGCGGCTGGAGGAATTCCAATCGGTGGAGCCTTAGTTGTGGATGGAAAAGTGCTTGCTGTCGGGCATAACCAGCGTGTCCAACATGGCAGCGCAATTCATCACGCAGAAATGAACTGCTTGGAAAATGCAGGACGGCTTCCAGCAAGCGTTTATCAAAAGGCAACGATGTACACCACGCTCAGCCCGTGCGACATGTGCACTGGTGCCATGCTGCTCTACAAAATTCCACGTGTTGTCATCGGAGAAAATCGTACTTTTCTTGGAGGCGAGGAATTGCTGAAATCACGCGGTGTTGAAGTGATCGTGCTCGACGACGAAGAAAGCTTTCAACTGATGCAGGACTTTATAGCCGCTGAACCAACGCTATGGAATGAAGATATTGGCGAAGAGGACTAACGCTTTGTAATTTTAATCGTTGTCGCCAGCACTGTAGTAGCAACGATCAATAACTGTCCGAGCGCTACGGGAAACCCAACCCCATCGGGGAAGAGCAATACAGCGGCATTTATTGCAATTACTTTCAACCAGTGTGAAATAGCGGATGACTTTCGAATGATCTTCCCGGTCTTAGCTACTTTGCCAAAGTCGACAGCCAATTCACCAAAGTGATCAGCGATACAAAGTCGTTGCTCTCCAAATCAACTGCAGCAAATACCCTCCTCATGATCGCGCTACTCAGTATCGACCGCTGGTGGCGCTAACACCCCTTCGGTTAATGAGTGCTTGACACCCAGAGCACGTCCTGTGTAACACTTCGCCCCATGCAGCCAGACGACTCCCCGCCAAATTTCCTCAGACCCTCGTCGCTCGACGGCTCTCCTCTGCATCTTGAGGACCACTACGCCAGATTCGAAGCGTCAATGAACGAACATCATCGGTCAATGTGCAGAATACAAATTGCGATGTTATTGAGAACATTTCTCGTATTCGTTATCTTCCGCTGGTGGCTCTAGATACCCTCGGCATATGTCCCAGAGCACCAAGGTCTTTGTCCACGGCGTGCCCGAAACCAGTGCCATCTGGTCTCCCCTTGTCACCGAGCTCTCCACACGCGGCATCACCAACATCGTCTTGCTCTCTCCTCCCGGCTTTGGCTCACCGTCGCCCGCAGGCTGGGGTGCAACCATGTACGACTATCGCGATTGGCTGCTCAACGAACTCAACAACATCGACGGCCCCATCGATCTCGTTGCCCACGACTGGGGTGCTGGTCATACCTTCTCCGCATTAGCCGCACACCCACACATCGTGCGTTCGTGGGCATCCGATTGCATCGGTATGTTGCACCCCGACTACATCTGGCATGACGGCGCTCTCCGTTGGCAAACACCCGACATTGGTGAGCAATGGGTTGCCGGCATGGTTGCTCTGTCCGATCAAGACTTCGTCGATCTCTTTGCCGCTCAAGGCGTCACACCCTCCGTTGCAGCCCTCGTCAAATCACACGTCAACGAAGACATGGCCCGCTGCATCCTCGCCCTCTATCGCAGCGCCGCCCAACCTGCTTTAGCCACTGTCGGCAAACTCTTCACAACAGCAGCACCACCCAATGGCCTCGCCATCATCGCCCCCAACGATCACTTCGCAGGCACCGTAGAAGACATGCATCACGTTGCAACAACCGTCAATGCCACCACAGCCAC
>ERZ888423.968-NODE-968-length-27349-cov-54.166593_pt1 | contig 27349 bp, 27 predicted proteins | sample MGYA00520523_ERZ888423 | MGnify/ENA primary metagenome ERZ888423 (study PRJEB32303, sample SAMEA104408611) | aquatic metagenome | biome: Brackish water; feature: Pelagic; material: water | place: Baltic Sea | collected 2014-06-08T10:24:00 | depth 30,27 m ...
ACAGGATCGGGGTGGGCGAAAGCCCGCCCCTTTTCTATTGTGTGTCCGCCTTGGCTCTTGGTGTGAACTTCTCCTTCTGATCGCGCCAGATTTAGCTTTCGGGAAAGAGCGGGCCTTGCGCCCGCTCTTTTCTTTTGGCCTAAGCTGGCGGCATGGGATTGATCGATATTCAAAGCCGCATCGCGACAGCCACCGCCACAGCCGGGCGACCGCCGGGGGCCGTGACGCTGATCGCCGTGTCCAAGGTGCAGCCGCCCGACCGGGTCGAGGCGGTGCTTGCCGCCGGTCAGCGCATATTCGGCGAAAACCGCGTGCAGGAGGCCGCCACCCGCTGGCCGCCGTTTCAGGCGCGTTTTGACGCCATCGCGCTGCATCTGATCGGCCCGCTTCAGACCAACAAGGCGCGTCAGGCGGTCGAGATGTTCGACGTGATCCACACGCTCGACCGGCCCAAACTTGCCACCACGCTGGCCCGTCTGGCCGATGAGCGCGGCACCAGCCCCGTTCTGTTCGTTCAGGTCAACACCGGCGCCGAGCCGCAAAAGGCGGGCGTTCTGCCCGATGAGGCCGATCGATTCGTGGCCGAGGTGCGGGCGCTTGGCCTGCCGCTGGTGGGGCTGATGTGCATCCCCCCCGCCGAGGATGACCCCGCCCCCCATTTCGCCATGCTGGCCGCAATGGCCGCGCGCAACGGGCTTTCGGGCCTGTCGATGGGCATGTCGGGTGATTTCGAGACCGCCATCGCGCTGGGTGCCACCCATGTGCGCGTCGGTTCGGCGATTTTCGGGGAACGCATTCAGGCCGCGCCGGACGCCCCGGCCTAGGCAGGGGCCAAAGTTTCGGGCACCACCAGCCGCGTCTGAAACCCGATCCGCGCCACGATCCACGCCAGATCATCGGGCGCCAGCGCCACGCAGCCCGCCGTCGGATGCCCCGGCTTGCGCCATGCATGGATGAAAATCGCCGATCCCCGCCCCCGTTCGGCGCGCGGCCAGTTCCAGTCGGTGATCAGCACGATGTCATACAGCGGATCGGCGCGGCGCAGCACCTCGGCGCTGGCGGCAAAGGGCGCGCGCACCATCAGATTGTAATCCTCGTGCCTTGGGTCATCGCACCACAGATCATGGGGCCGGATCGGCACCGCCCAGTCACAGGGCCGTGCCATGCGGTCGGGCCGATAAAGGCAGCCCACGATCCCATGCACCCCGGCGGGCGTCGCGCCGTCGCCCTCGCGCTTGGCCCGCGTCACGCCGCCCCGCCCAAGGCTGCAGGGAAACATCCGGCCCCGGAACCGCAGGCCCATGGGCGTCACGACCATATCTTGCGCCTTCACAGCAGATGCCCCGATTTGTCGCGCTTGACCGACAGGTAATGCGCGTTGTGGCGGTTGGTGCCGGTGATCAGCGGCACGCGTTCGGCCACGATCAGCCCTTCGGCTTGCATCATCGCGGCCTTGGCGGGGTTGTTGGTCATCAGGCGCACGGCGCCAAAGCCCATCTTGCGCAACAGATCGGCGCCGATGCGAAAATCGCGCTCGTCATCCTCGAAGCCCAGCCGGTGGTTGGCCTCGACCGTGTCGAAACCCTGATCTTGCAGCGAATAGGCGCGCATCTTGTTGGCCAGCCCGATGCCGCGCCCCTCCTGGTTGAGGTAGAGCAGCACGCCCGCGCCCGCGCGGCCCATTTCGGCCAGCGCGCTGCGCAGTTGCGGGCCGCAATCGCATTTCAGGCTGCCCAGCACATCGCCGGTGAAACAGGCCGAATGCAGCCGCGCCAGCACCGGCTGGCCCCGGTCGGGGCGGCCGATTTCGATGGCGTAATGTTCCACACCGCCGTTTTCGGGGCGAAAGATGTGCAGCCGCCCGGCTTCGGCCGCTTCCATCGGCAGACGGGCGGCGGCGACGGGCAACAGCGGGTGGTGGCGCGCCAGATCGGCGGCCAGCGGCGCGGGGTCAAGCAAGGTCGCGCCCAGCCCGGCGGCCAAGGCGGCGGGCCGGTCGGTTTCCACCGCCACAAGCGCGGGCAAAAGCTGTGCCGATTTGGTCAGCCCCAGCGCCAGACGATGCAACCCGGCCGCGCCATCGCGCGCGCTGATCAGCGGCCCCTTGAGCGGGGCCGCCAGATCGCGCGCGGGATCGGCCAGCGCGCGCACCCAATCGGCATCCACATCGCCGGGCAAAAGGATGCGCGCCAGATCGCCGTCATAGGCGCGCGCTTTCAGCGTTTCTGCCCGACGCTGCGTGATCGCCACCACGGGCCGTCCCGGCAGCGCCCGCAAGGCCGCCAGCCGCGACGCGCTCAGCGTTTCGGCGGCCAGAACCACGATCCCCGCAGCGCCCGCGCCCAACACCACGGGCAGCCCGACCCGGAGATCCGAGCGCGCGCGCGCAGCATGTTCAGCAGGGGTGGGCAACAGGCTCATGGCGCATCCATACTTGCCGCGCGCGGAATTTGAAACAATCCCCCGCATTCCGACACGAGGCCGTGACATCGCGTGTCAGATGCTTGTCAAATCACCCTACCCTGCAAAGCTTGTGATCTGACCGCGACAAAGGAGCCACCGATGGCCACGTTGAAAAAGATCTTGCTTGTCGATGACGATGACGACCTGCGCGAGGCATTGAGCGAACAGCTTGTGATGACCGATGATTTCGACGTGTTCGAAGCCGCAACCGGCGCGCAAGGCCTGCAGCGTGCCAGGGAGGCGCTCTATGATCTGGTGATCCTTGATGTGGGTCTGCCCGATACGGATGGGCGCGAATTGTGCCGGCTGCTGCGCAAGCAGGGCGTGAAATGCCCGATCGTGATGCTGACCGGCCATGACAGCGATGCCGATACCATCCTTGGCCTTGATGCCGGGGCCAATGATTACGTGACCAAGCCGTTCCGCTTTCCGGTGCTCTTGGCGCGTATCCGCGCCCAGCTGCGCCAGCATGAGCAAAGCGAGGACGTGGTGTTCCAGCTTGGGCCATATACCTTCAAGCCCGCGATGAAGCTGCTCGAGACCGAAGACCTCAAGAAGATCCGCCTGACCGAGAAAGAGACCAACATTCTCAAGTATCTCTATCGGGCACAAGATGGCGTGGTCGCCCGTGAGGTGCTGCTGCACGAGGTCTGGGGCTACAACGCGGGTGTCACGACGCACACGCTGGAAACCCATATCTACCGGCTGCGGCAGAAAATCGAAACCGATCCGTCCAATGTGCGCCTGTTGGTCACCGAAAGCGGGGGGTATCGGCTGGTGGCGTGATCATCGCGCGCTGCCCGTTTGATACAGATCAAGGATCAACCCTTGATTGTATCAGATGCTGGCTGCATCACCTCCCTAATGGACTTGGCCCGGACCCCTTGGTTCGGGCCTTCTTTCTTGGCCGATGCACGCTGGTCTCTGGCCATCGGGCGCCGGGGTCATTAGACCCGTGCCAAAGCCGATGATCCCTGCCGGAGCCCGCCCATGCCCTTCACCCTTGCCACATGGAACATCAATTCCGTCAGGTTGCGCGCCGATCTGGTGGCCAAACTGCTGGCAGATGAGGCGCCCGATGTGTTGTGCTTGCAGGAATGCAAATCCCCTGTCGACAAGATCCCGGCCGAGATCTTTGCCGCGCTGGGCTATCCCCACATGGTCGCACGCGGGCAAAAGGGCTATAATGGCGTGGCGATCGTGTCGCGTCTGCCGCTGACGGATGCGGGCCAGCGCGATTTCTGCGCCAAGGGCGACGCCCGCCATGTCGCCGCCCGGCTGGACAATGGCGTGACGATCCACAACGTCTATGTGCCCGCAGGCGGCGATGAACCCGACCGCACCATCAATGAGAAATTTGGCCACAAGCTCGATTTCCTGACCGAGATGCGCGACTGGTTCGGGGCCGAGCGGCCGGGAAAATCGATCCTTGTGGGCGATCTCAACATCGCGCCGCGCGAAGATGATGTCTGGAGCCACAAACAGCTTTTGAACGTGGTCAGCCACACCCCGATCGAGATCGACCACATGGCACAGGCACAAGAGGCGGGCGGCTGGGTCGATGTGACCCGCGCCGATATTCCGCAAGGTTTGCTTTATAGCTGGTGGTCCTATCGCGCACAGGATTGGAATACGGCCGATCGCGGTCGGCGGCTCGACCACGTCTGGGCCACCGGCGATATCGCCACCGCCGCGCATAGCAGCCGCATCTTGCGCGATGTGCGCGGATGGGATCGGCCCTCCGATCATGTGCCGGTCTTTGCGACATTCGACCTTTGAGGCCTTGGCGCGGGCCCTCAGCGCACGCATATAGGGCATGAACACGCGCAGATGTGACGGAGACACCCGATGCTGGAGCTTGGAACCCCCCAAGGCACCCCCGCGGCAGCCAGTCTGATCAAGGACGGCACCGAGGCGACTTTCATGGCCGACGTGATCGACGGTAGCGCCGATGTGCCGGTGATCGTTGATTTCTGGGCCACATGGTGCGGCCCGTGCAAGACACTGGGCCCGATGCTGGAGGCCGCCGTGGTCGCCGCCCGTGGCAAGGTGCGCATGGTCAAGATCGATGTGGACCGCGAACAGCGACTGGCGGCAGCTCTGGCGCAGCAGGGATTGCCGCTGCAATCCATTCCGACGGTGGTGGCATTCTTTCAGGGCCGCCCGGTGGACATGTTCCAGGGCGCCGTGCCGCAAGGGCAGATCAAGGACTTCATCGCGCGCCTGACCGCCTTGGGTGGCGACGGCGGTCTGGCCGAGGCGCTGGAAGCGGCCGAACAGATGCTGGCCGAGGGGGCCGCGGTGGACGCGGCACAGACCTTTGCCGCGATCCTTGAGGAAGAGCCGGAAAATGTCACCGCCCTGGCGGGGCTGGCGCGGGCGTATATCGCCTTGGATCAGCTGGATCAGGCCGAAGCGGTGCTGAACGCGGCGGCCCCCGCCATCGCGAAGGCGCCGCTGCTTGAAGCGGTGCGCGCCCAGATCGCGCTGGCGCGCCAAGCGGCCCAGGCCGGGCCGCTGGCCGATCTGGAGGCCGCCGTGATGGCCAACCCCGCCGATCATCAGGCGCGCTTCGATTATGCGCTGGCGCTGCATGCCGCCGGTCAGGTGCAAGAGGCGGTGGATGCGCTTTTGGAACTGTTCCGCCGCGACCGCGACTGGAACGACGGGGCCGCCAAGGCGCAATTGTTCACGATTTTCGATGCGCTCAAGCCACAAGACCCGATCGCGCTGACCGGCCGGCGCAGGTTGTCATCGATGATTTTCGCCTGAACGTTCTGGGGGTCTGGGTCCATGCCCATGCTACGCACCGCAAACCTGCCTGACACAATCGCGGTGTTCCCGCTGCCCGGTGCGCTGTTGTTGCCGCGCACGCGGTTGCCGCTGCATATCTTTGAGCCGCGCTATCTGGCGATGTTTGACGATGCATTGAAAACGCCGCACCGCTTGATCGGGATGGTGCAACCGCGCGACGTGCCGGGATCCGAGGAAAAGCGCCTGCACAGCATCGGCTGCGCCGGGCGCGTCACCCAGTTTTCCGAGACCGAGGACGGGCGCTATCTGATCACGCTGTCGGGCATGTCACGCTTTCGCATCCGCGACGAGGTGACGGGTTTTTCCCCCTATCGCCGCTGCGACGTGTCATGGGATGGGTTTTCCGCCGATCTGGGCCCCACCGAAGAGGATCGTGGCTTTGACCGGCCGCGCTTTTTGGATCTTTTGGGCCGCTATTTCGATGCGATGGCGCTCTCGACCGATTGGAGCAGCCTGAAGGAAGCCGAGGATGAGTTGCTGATCAATTCGCTGTCGATGCTTTGCCCCTTTGACCCCGAGGAAAAACAGGCCCTGCTTGAGGCCCCGTCGCTTGGCACCCGGCGCGAAACGCTGGTGACGCTGATCGAATTTGCGCTGCGCGGGGGATCGGCCGAAGAGATGATGCAATGACCGACGACATCGTGCCGATCGACCGTCGCATGCTCGAGGCGCTGGTTTGCCCCATCACCCATGCGCCGCTCAGCTACGATGCCGAGCGTCAGGAACTGGTGTCGAAAGCCGCCAATCTGGCCTATCCGATCCGCGGCGGCATTCCGATCATGCTCGATAGCGAGGCGCGCAAGCTGGAGTGACGGGCGGCGGGCGCGGGCAGCGGTCTGCTGGAACCCACATCGGCCCCTAAAGCGCGCGGCCCTGCAACAGACGCGGCAGATCCCCGGTCAGCCCGGCCGCGTGTCGCATGAACCCCCGCCGCAATGCGGGGATGGCGCTGACCACGCCCATGCCGATGTCGCGGATCGCCCTGAGGCCTGGGTTGTCATTGGAAAACAGACGGTTCACGCCATCGGTCGCCAGCGCAAGCGCGGCGGTGTCAAAGCGTCGCCAGGATTGGTAGCGCGCCAGAACATCGGATGCGGCGATGTCTTCGCCGCGCCGTGTGGCATCGGCCAATACCTCGGCCAGCGCGGCCACATCGCGCAGCCCAAGGTTCAGCCCCTGACCCGCGATCGGATGCACGCCATGTGCTGCATCGCCCACCAGCGCCAGCCGCGTTGCCACGAAAGCATTGGCCACGCTCAAGCCCAAAGGGTAGCTGTGCCGCTGCCCGGCCAGCGTGATGTCACCCAGAAAATCGCCAAAACGCGGGCGCAGGTGATCCAGAAAGGCGGCATCATCGGCGGCCATCAGACGCTTGGCATCATCATGACGTTCCGACCAGACGATGGAGGATCGGTTGCCGGTCAGCGGTAGAATCGCCAAGGGCCCCGGCGGCATGAAGAATTGATGGGCGATCCCGTGGTGGGGGCGGTCATGCGCGATGGCCGCAACCAGCGCGGTCTGCCCGTAATTCCAGCCCGTGCGCTTGATGCCCGCGCGCGCCGCCGTGCCCGAGCGTCGCCCGTCGGCGCCCACCAGAATGCGGCCCGTCAGATCGCTGCCATCAGCCAGCGTCACCCGCGCCGCGCCGTCGGTCGCTTGCGCCACCACACTCATGCCGGGGCGGTGCGTGATCCTTGGGTGATCGTCCATCGCCGCCAGAAGTGTCCGGCGCAAATGGCGGTCTTCCAGCATGTGGCCCATCGGCCCTTCTTCCAGTTCGGCGCTGTCGAAATGGAGGAAAAACGGCGCAGCCCCTTCGCCCGCCCGCCCGTCCGAGGCCTTGATCTGCAAGATCGGCTGGGCGTGATCCGACAGCCCGTCCCAAAGCCCCAGCGCGTCCAGCATCCGCACCGAGGCCAGCGCCAGCGCATAGGATCGGCCATCGAATTGCCCGCCCATGCGGGTGTCTTGCGCCAGCGCGTCGATCACGATGCTGCTGAGCCCCGCCTGAGCACAGGCCAAGGCAAGGCAGGGCCCGTTCAGCCCGCCACCAACGATCAAGATGTCCGCATCATGCGCCATGCGTTCGACTATGGGTCGCGGGGTGGGATTGTCCATGGTGCAGACCGGTTGTAGCCTTGCCCGCGACAACATGGGCAGGGGAGAGTGGGCATGTCGGATTGGCTGTGGATGAGCGCAAGCGAACTGGGGCGGGGCATCGGCGCGGGGCGGATCGATCCGGTCGAATTGACCGAAGCCTATCTGGAGGCGGCGCGCCGGCACACCCATGGCCAGCGCATCTATGTGCGCCTGACGCCCGAGCGCGCCATCGCCGAGGCCCAAGCGGCGCATGCGCGCGCCAGGACCGGGGCGCGGCAGGGCCTGCTCGATGGGGTGCCGATCAGCTGGAAGGACCTGTTCGACACGGCGGGCACCGTGACCGAGGCGGGATCGCTGCTGTTGGAAGGGCGCGTGCCGGATGCCGATGCCGAAGTGTTGGTGCATGCGCGCGCGGCGGGCACGGTCTGTCTGGGCAAGACGCATATGTCGGAACTGGCCTTTTCCGGGCTTGGCCTGAACCCCGCCTATGGCGGCAACACCGATCCCTTGCCCGGCACGCCGCCAAATGTGAACGATCCGGCCCTTGCACCGGGCGGGTCATCGTCGGGGGCGGCGGCTTCGGTCGCCTTTGGTCTGGCGGCGGCCGGCATCGGGTCGGATACCGGCGGATCGGTGCGGGTTCCGGCGGCGTGGAACGATCTGGTGGGGCTCAAGACCACCCATGGGCGGCTGAGCCTCAAGGGTGTCGTGCCCTTGGCCGAAAGCTTTGACACGGTCGGGCCGCTCTGCCGCACGGTCGAGGATTGCGCCCGGTTGCTGGCGGTTCTGGAACGGGGCGTGGCCACCGAGTTGGGCGGGGCCAGCCTGTCGGGCGCGCGGTTTCTGGTTCTGGAACCCTATGCCAGCGATGTGCGCGATGGGCCGGGGGCCGCGTTTTCCGGTGCCCTGACCCGGCTGTCGCAGGCGGGCGCGCGGATCGAGACGGGCCGCGTGGCCGGCATCGAGGAGGCGATGGGCCTGTCGCCGGCGCTGTTTGCCACCGAAGGCTACGGCACATGGCGCGACGTGATCGAGGCCGCGCCAGACAAGATGTATCCGCGCATTCTGGAACGCTTCCGCGGTGGCAAGGATTTCAGCGCGCCCGATTATGTGGCGGCCTGGCGCCGGCTGCGCGCGCTGCGCGCGCTGTGGCTGGCGGAAACGGCGGGCTATGACGCGGTGCTGTTGCCGACGGTGGCCAACCTGCCGCCCGATGTGAACCGCCTGATGACCGACCCCGATTACTACGTCACCGAGAACCTGATCACGCTGCGCAACACGCGGGTCGGAAACCTGATGGGTCTGTGCGGGTTGAGCTTGCCCAGCGGCGTTGCCTCGTGCGGCGTGATGATGCTGGCCGCCCCCATGGCCGAGGATCGGCTGTTGCGATTGGGTGCTGCGGCCGAGGCGGTGTTGACCTGAAGGCCACAGCTTTCTGAAACCGCAATGCTTTTTGTGGACCGCCGCGCCGGGACACTGTAGCCTGTTTCCAAACGGGGCGAGATGACCCCGATGGTGAGGCAGTGCCATGGTGTTTCCCGAGCGGTTTTCGAACCTGCCCGAATATGCGTTTCCGCGCTTGCGCAAGCTGCTCGACGTGCATGCGCCGGGCGGCCCGGTCGTGCATATGACCATCGGCGAACCGCGTCACCCTTTTCCGGCATGGGTGGGCGATGTGATCGCCGACACCCTGGAAGGGATCGGGCGCTACCCCGCCAATGACGGCACGCCCGAATTGCAGATCGCCATCGCGGCCTGGATTGCGCGGCGCTATGGCGTGAGTGTCCGGGCCGATGCCCAGGTGTTGCCGTTGAACGGCACACGCGAGGGGCTGTTCAACGCCTGTCTGGCGCTGTGCCCGGAAACCAAGCGCGGGCAAAAGCCCATCGTCTTGATGCCAAACCCCTTTTATCAGGTCTATGCCGTGGCCGCGCTGGCCGTGGGGGCGGAACCCGTCTATGTGCCCGCCACCGCCGCGACGGGCGATTTGCCGGATTACGCCAGCCTTTCGCCCGAAATCCTGGATCGGGTGGCGATTGCCTATCTGTGTTCGCCCGCCAACCCACAAGGCGCGGTGGCGGATGCCGGGTGGTGGCGCGATCTGATCGCGCTGGCCGAGCGGCATGATTTCCAGATCTTCGCCGATGAATGCTATTCCGAATTGTATCGCGACATGCCCCCGCCCGGTGCGCTGGAAATCGCGGACCAGATGGGGGCCCACCCCGAGCGGGTGGTGATCTTTCATTCGCTTTCCAAGCGGTCGAACATGCCGGGCTTGCGGTCTGGTTTCGCCGCAGGTGGCGCTGACAGCATCGCGCGCCTTAAGCAGCTGCGCAATTACGCGGGCGCGCCGCTGCCCTTGCCGTTGCAGGCGGTCGCCACCCGCGCATGGGGTGATGAGGATCACGTCGAACAAAACCGTGCGCTCTATCGCACGAAATACGCCATCGCCGATGCGATCTTGGGTGATGTGCCGGGCTACATCCCCCCGCAGGCGGGGTTTTTCCTGTGGCTGCCCGTGGCCGATGGCGAAGGGGCGGCGCTGAAACTGTGGCGTGAGACAGGGGTGCGCGTGTTGCCCGGTGCCTATCTGGCGCGCGCGGTCGATGGCGTGACGCCCGGCGCCGACCGGCTCCGCGTGGCGATGGTGGCGCCCGAGGAAGAAATGCGCGACGGGCTGACGCGGTTGCGCTCATGCCTGTACGGCGAATGAGGACGGACAGGTATGGCTTATCAGACCAGACAGCGTGATCCCCTGCTCGATGACCGCATGCAGGAAATGTTGATGCGGTTTGGTCAGCAAGCGATCGGGTCCGCCCTTGTTGTTCTGGGTGCCGCGCTTGCGGCGCTTTTGTGGTCCTATGCGCCCGACGATCCCAATTTCATGGCTGCAACCGATGCCGAGCCGCAAAATCTGTTGGGGTATTTCGGCGCCTCGGTGGCCGCGATCTTGATCATGATCACGGGCTATGGCGCGGCGGTCTTGCCGCTTGTTGCTTGTGGTTGGGGTGTGCGGTTCTTGCGCAGCGACCGTGCATACGGCGCCTTGGGGCGGGTCGTGTTCTTGCCCATCGCGGTTGCGCTTGCGTCGATCCTTGCGGCCAGCATCACACCGCCGCAGTCATGGGTGCACAGCTTTGGTCTGGGCGGGCTGTTTGGGGACACGATCCTTGGCGCGGTGCTCAACGCCTTGCCGATGCCGCCGCACATCGGCCTGAAGCTCCTGGCGGCCGTGGCGCTTGCCCTTGGGCTTGCGATGACGCTGTTTGTCATGGGCGTGAACCGGGTCGAGTTCCGCCATGGGCTGCGTTTCGCATTGGTGGCGTTGGTGACAGGGTTCGCTTTTGTTTTCGGCGGTTTGCGCATGGCGGGCGCGGGTGCGGGTCGGGCCGCGACCGGGCTTGTTCGTGCGCGCACCGAACGGCAAGGCGCGGGGCAGTTTCCCCGGCGCGGCGATGGCGATGGCGATGGCGATGGTGCTGGCGATCGCACAATGCGCAAGATGCCCGTGGCGTCCGCCCCCGCCGTGCCCCATCGTGTCGCTGGCTTGCTGGCACGTTTGCCGCTGCTGCGGATGCGCGATGCGGCGGCCCGGACGGCCCCTTTCGCCGGCTTGCCGACAGATGATCATGACACCGCCGAACAAGACCGTATCCGCGCCCGCATCAGCGATGTGATCCAGTCGCGCGTGCGTCGGCCCGAGCTGGTGGCCGATCCTGTGGCGCGCCCCGCCCTTGTGCCGCCCACCGGTGCGGCGCTGCTGGCTGCGACGGCCACCGGGGGTGGCGCCCCTCAGGGCGCGCAGCGGATCGAGCCGCCGCTGACGGCCGCGCGTCGCGTGGCACCGCCCCTGTCCGCGCGCCACGCCACGACGTCCTTGGTCGCCGTCAAGGATACGACCGATGCCAGCGATCAGCCTGATGCGTCCGACGACGTCGGTTTCGACGATGACATGCCCGAGCCCGAATTCGTGGCCCGTGGCCCGGCCCCGATCCTGCCACAAGCCGAGGTGCCGCGCCGTGTGATGCAGCGCGATGTCGCGCGCAAGCCCACCCCCTCCAGACAGGCACAGGCCGATGCGCAGCCCTTGCTGCCGCTACAGGGGCGGGTCGAACCCAGCTATGAGCCGCCGTCGCTGTCGCTGTTGGAAAACCCCGACGCGATCCCGATCCATCGCCCGCATCTGAGCGATGAGGCCCTGGAGGAAAACGCCCGCATGCTTGAAAGCGTGCTTGATGATTACGGTGTGCGGGGCGAGATCGTCAGCGTGCGCCCCGGCCCCGTTGTGACCATGTACGAACTTGAACCCGCGCCGGGTCTCAAGGCCAGCCGGGTGATCGGTCTGGCCGACGATATCGCGCGGTCGATGTCGGCCCTGTCGGCGCGGGTTTCGACGGTGCCGGGGCGTTCGGTGATCGGGATCGAATTGCCCAATGAACACCGCGAAAAGGTGCTGTTGCGCGAACTTCTGAGCCATCGCAGCTTTGGCGACGGCAACCACCGCCTGCCGCTGGCCCTTGGCAAGGATATCGGCGGTGATCCGATCATCGCCAACCTGGCCAAGATGCCGCATCTGCTGATCGCGGGCACCACCGGGTCGGGGAAATCGGTGGCGATCAACACCATGATCCTGAGCCTGCTTTACAAGCTGTCGCCTGAAGAATGCCGGATGATCATGATCGACCCCAAGATGCTGGAACTCAGCGTCTATGACGGCATCCCGCATCTGTTGTCGCCGGTTGTGACCGATCCGAAAAAGGCGGTTGTCGCCCTCAAATGGGTCGTGGGCGAGATGGAGGAACGCTACCGCAAGATGTCCAAGATGGGCGTGCGCAACATCGATGGCTACAACGGCCGCGTCAAGGATGCGCTGGCGCGGGGCGAGATGTTCAAGCGCACCTATCAGACGGGCTTTGACGATGTCACCGGCGATCCGGTGTTTGAAACCGAAGAATTCATGCCTGTGCCCATGCCCTTCATCGTCGTGATCGTCGATGAGATGGCCGATCTGATGATGGTCGCCGGCAAGGAAATCGAGGCCTGCATCCAGCGTCTGGCCCAGATGGCGCGCGCCAGCGGTATCCACCTGATCATGGCCACCCAGCGCCCGTCGGTCGATGTGATCACCGGCACCATCAAGGCCAATTTCCCGACGCGGATTTCCTTTCACGTCACATCGAAGATCGACAGCCGCACCATTCTGGGCGAACAGGGTGCCGAACAGCTTCTGGGCATGGGTGACATGCTTTACATGGCCGGCGGCGCCAAGATCACCCGCATTCACGGCCCCTTTGTGCGCGACGAAGAGGTCGAGGAAATCGTGCGCCATCTCAAATCCTTTGGCCCGCCCGTCTATGCCACGAGCGTGCTGGAAAGCCCCGATGAGGATCGCGAAAGCGATATCGATACGGTTTTGGGCCTGAACACTGGCGGCAACACCGATGGCGAAGATGCGCTTTACGATCAGGCGGTGGCCATCGTGATCAAGGATCGCAAATGTTCCACCTCCTACATCCAGCGCAAGCTGGGTGTGGGCTACAACAAGGCCGCGCGTCTGGTCGAACAGATGGAAGAGGCGGGGCTGGTCAGCACGGCCAACCACGTTGGCAAGCGGGAAATCCTTGTCCCCGAGCAAGATTGATCGGCGATTGCCTGACAGTTGCGTGAGCGGCACGCAAACCGCTTCATCGCGGGATGAAAAAGCCTATCTTGGGCCCATGAAACATCTGTGCCTTCTTTTTGCCCTGAGCTTTGGCGCGGCTCTGCCTGCGCGGGCCGAGCTTGTGTCGCTGGCTGATCTGTCGGGCTATTTCAACACGCTCGAGACCGCAGCGGGCCGTTTTCGTCAGATCAACGCCGATGGCTCGGTTTCGACCGGCGATATCTATCTGCATCGGCCGGGGCGGATGCGGTTCGAATATGACAGCGAGGATCTTTTGGTGATTGCGGGCGGTCAGCAGGTGGCGATTTTCGACGGACGTTCGAACAGCGTTCCCGAGCAATACCCGCTGTCAAAGACACCCTTGAACCTGATCCTTGCGCGCCGTGTCGATCTGGCCGGATCGGGCATGGTGATCGGCCATGGCACGGATGGCACCACCACGCGGGTTCTGGCGCAAGACCCGGACCGCCCCGAAAACGGCACCATCGAGCTGGTGTTTTCCGATGATCCGATTGCGCTGCGCGAATGGGTGATCACCGATGCCACCGGGGCGCAGACCATGGTGGTGTTCGACGATCTGACCAGGGGCGGGCAGCTGTCGTCGAGACTTTTCAACATCACCGCGGAAATTCAGGAACGCGGCCGCAATTGACGGCCGTCAGCGGCGGCAGCGTTCCAATTGCCCGCGATACATCTCTGCCCGCGCGGCCACGTCATCGGCCACGCGCAGTAACCATGCCTTGGAATTGTGGCTGCCGCGCGCAAAACCCGAATGACCTTCGTGATAGGCCAGGTACTGGTTGCGGGCGTCGGTCAGCGCGATGCCGTTTCGGTCACGGGTGCGGTTCATGTACCAGCCCATGAAATCAGAGGCGTCATCGATATCGGTCCGGCGCGCACGTCGTTTGCCGGTTGCGGCGCGATACTCATCCCATGTTCCATCCAGCGCCTGGCTGTAGCCAAAGGCCGAGCTTGCGCGCCCCATAGGAATGAACCCAAGGGCATAGCGATGTGGTGGTCGCGCCCCGCCCACAAAGCGGCTTTCTTGATGAAAGGTGGCCATCTGGACGTGAACCGGCACGCCCCAGCGCCGTTCGGTCCGCTGCATGGCCCGCATGTATTGCGGCCGTTCCGACGCAAAGGCACAGCCATCATCAAGGTTGCGCGGCGCTCTGGTGGTTCCTCTGCCTTCGCCGCAGCCAGCCGCGAGCAAAGCAAACGAACCGACGATAAAAGACCGTCTTTTCATGATTCTTGCCTGTTATTTCTGCTCTGGTCCGATTTTTTCGGATTTCTTGGCGCAAAGTGTAGCTGCAAAGCGTCCCCAAGGGAATGCTGAGTGTTGGGTACATTTACAGCAAAAACGACAATGTGACTGGCAAGGTCGCCACCGACATCAAGGTCGAGACCATGACAAGACCGGCCACCGCATCGGGATCGGCGCGATAGCGTTCGGCCAGAAGATAGGAGGTCACGGCGACAGGTGTGGCCAGTTGCAAGACCAGAACGCCAAAGGCTGTAGGCTCCAGCCCAAAGGCCCGGCCGGCGGTCACACCCGCCGCCAGCCCGAGCGCCAGCTTGATCCCCGACAGCCAGACGGCGCGCCCGATCAGCCCCGGCTTCAGCCGCGCGATGGCCACCCCCAGCGTGATCAGCAGCAATGGAATGGACATCTGTCCGATCAGCCCCAGCGCCCGGGTGATCCAATCGGGTGTCTGCCATCCCATCGTCAGGAACAGCCCACCCAAGAGGGCCGACCAAAGCAGCGGCTCGCGCAACAGCTTGCTCGGCGCGGCCCCCCCCGCCACCAGCCACAGACCGATGGTGGAACTTAGGATCGCCATCACCGCAAACACCACCACGGCCATTCCCAGCCCTGCGTCGCCAAAGGCGAAAAGCGCCAAGGGCAGCCCCAGATTGCCCGTATTGCCGAACGCCAGCGGCGCGACATAGGCGGCCCGATCCAGCCCCAGCGTGGCGACCAAGGCCCAGCTTAGCGCGATCACCCCCCCATAGGCGACCAGTGCCGCAAGGCTGAGCGCGGTCAACGCAGCGGGCGCGATATCGGCTTGCATCAGTGCGGTAAAGATCAGGCACGGCACCGCCAGCGTCATCGCCATGCGGGTGACGAACTCGGTCGGGTAATCATAGCCAGCCCGCGCCCAGACAAAGCCGATGCTGCCCAGCAGGAAAACAGGCGCCACAATCGCCAGCACCGTCAGAACGATTTCCACACCCTGATCCCTTCACCAAGTGCCGCGACTCATGGACAATCCCCCCATGCGCGCGTTATCCAGCAGCTTCAAGAGGGTTGCGCTTTATGCTGAAAAGCACGGCAAAGTTTGGTCTGGGTCAGGTGGTGCGGCATCGCAAGCACCCGTTTCGCGGTGTCATTTTCGATATCGACCCGCAATTTGCCAACACCGATGAATGGTACGCCGCCATCCCCGAAGAGGCGCGCCCGGCAAAAAACCAGCCATTCTATCACCTGCTGGCCGAAAACGATCAGACCTATTACGTCGCCTATGTGTCCGAGCAGAACCTGGTGCCCGACGACAGCGGCGAGCCGGTCGATCACCCCGATCTGCCCGATCTGTTCGGTGAATTCCGCGATGGCCGCTATCCGCTGGAATTCCAGTTGAACTGATCGGCGCCAAGATCAGTCGATGGGCCGCCCTTCGGCTTTCCACGCGGAAAATCCGCCCTCCATTTCGGCGACATTCGCAAGCCCCATATCCTGAAGCGTCCTGGTCGCCAGCGCCGACCGCCATGCGCCCGCGCACACAAGAATAAGCCGCTTGTCGGTGGCAAGGCTTTCCTTGTGATAGGGGCTTGCGGGATCGACCCAGAATTCGAGCATGCCGCGCGGGGCATGGATCGCGCCGGGCAGACGCCCCTCGCGTTCCAGTTCGCGCGGATCGCGGATGTCGACGAAAACTGCACGCCCCGCCGCGACCTCGGCCGCGGCGGTGTCGGTGGACAGGCTGGTGATGGTGGCCTTTGCCGCCATCACCATGTCCTTCACGGGTGTGATCGCCATCGCTCAATACCCCAGCGCGATGCCATCCTTGCGCGGGTCCGACCCGCCTTCGAGCACGCCATCGGGATGGATGTGGATCGCCTGACTGCCGCCGATGGGCAGGTTGGGGGTCACAAGCTTGTGGCCCTTTGCCTCAAGCGCTGCGCGCACATCCGCGCCATAGCCGCGTTCGATCTTCAACTCGCCCAGTTCCGCGAATGTCCGGGGGGCATCGATCACCTGCTGCGGGCGCAGGCCGTAATCGACGACATTGGTCACGAACCGCGCATGGCCCGCCGCCTGATAGGCCCCGCCCATCACGCCAAAGGGCATCACGCTGCCATCGGCCAGCTTGAGCATCGCGGGGATGATGGTGTGCATTGGCCGCTTGCCGCCAGCGGCCTCGTTCGCATGGCCTTCGGCCAATGTGAAGCCCGCGCCACGGTTGTGGAACAGGATGCCGAACTTGTCCGAGGCCAGACCCGAGCCAAAGCTGTGGAAGATCGAATAGATCATCGACACCGCCATGTGGTCGCGGTCGACGACGGTGATGTAGATGGTTTCCTTGTGCACCGCCTCGGAGGTGCGGTTGGCATCCGCCATTGCGTGGTTCGGGTCGATCAGGGCCGCCAGCTTGCGCGCCGTGTCCTTGGACAACAGGTGGTCAAGCCGGGTCATGTGATCGGGGTCGGCCAGAAAGCGGTTGCGCGCGTCATAGGCAAGCTTGGTCGCCTCGGCCTCAAGATGCACACGCTCGGCACCCCATGGGTCGAGCGCGGCAAGGTCAAAGTTTTCGAGGATGTTCAACAGCAGCATCGCCGTTGCACCCTGTCCGTTGGGGGGCAGTTCGATCAGTTCTGCGCCACGGTACTGTGACCGGAGGGGCGTGACATAATCAGCCTGTTGGGCGGCGAAATCGGCCTCGGTATGGGTGCCGCCAAGGGCGCGCAGGCTGGCCACCATATCGGCGGCCACCTCACCTTCGTAGAAACCGGCGCGGCCTTGGGCTGCGATGCGCTTGAGCACCTCGGCCTGACCGGGGGCGGCGAAGCGCGCGCCGATGCGGGGGGCATGGCCCGCCATGAGGAACCGGCTTTGCGCAGCCTCACCCTTGAGGGACGCGGCCGATTCGTTCCAGTCCGCCGCCACTCGCGGCGCAACGGGAATACCGGCAACGGCATAATGTATCGCAGGCGCCAGCACCTGATCGAGCGGCATCCGCCCATGGTCGCCATGCAGCTTGCAAAAACCTGCGACCGCACCCGGCACAGTCACCGCATGGGGCGAATCGAGCGGCATGGTCGCATGGCCGGCAGCGCGCAATGCGGCGGCACTCAGACCTGCGGGCGCACGCCCCGAGGCATTCAGCCCGATGATGTCATCCGATCCCGGTGTCTTGATCACGGCGAACATGTCGCCGCCGATGCCGGTCATCTGCGGCTCACAAAACCCCAAAAGGATTGCCGCCCCAATCGCGGCGTCCACGGCATTGCCGCCTGCCTGCAAGATGCCGATGGCGGTCTGCGCGGCCAAGGGGTGCGACGTGGCGCACATGCCCTGATCGGCGAAAACGGCCGATCGGCCGGGCTGGTGAAAATCGCGCATCGGTTGTCCCTCCCTCGTGCAACGTGGGCGCAAGGTAACCGGGGGCGCGGCGAGGGCAAGGGGGGACCGAAAAAGGTCGCTACGCCGATCCGGCCGCCTTGGGGGCGAAAGGCGGCCATGACGGGCCTCGACGTCGCGCGCTGGCTGGGGGCTGTGTCACGCGACGCCGAGGGTAGCCAAGACGCTACCTGTGCGAGTTTCCGCCCCAAAAAGGCAGCGGTGCGGACCAATTGGGTCAATCACAAGGCGTTTTGCGTCTATTGTCGATGTGTTGCGATGCGGGGCAGGTGGAAGCGCAGGATGTTTTGCCCGCTTTGCCGCGACAGGCACAGCGCCTGGGCCATGCCGTGCAAAAGCGGCCACCCAAACCCCCCTTCGGGCAGGGTCAGCGGATCATCCGGATCGATGGCTGGCCACGCGATGCCCGGCAATTGCCCATCGGGCATGGGCAGGCCACGGTCCCGCAAGGTGATCTGCAAGCCACCCCGGTCATCCGCAATATCCAGCCCGATCATCGCCTTGATCGTGTCGCCGACGGGATAGGCGTGTTCGACGATGTTGTTGCAGGCCTCGGCCAGAGCGATCTGGGCGCGGTCGCGCAAATCACGATCGATGCCTTTTTCCTGCAAGCTGGCATCGACTGCAATCAGCGCGGCGCGCACCGCCCCAACCTCGGCGCAGAAGCAAACGCTGATCAGGTCACCATGCCCCTCGCGCCAGCTTGGGCCGGTCATGGTGTGGCCGAAGGTTGCGCATTGCGCGCGGCGACGGCGGCCTGTGCGTCAGGGTGAATGGGAAATACCGTGGTCATGCGCGTCAGCGTCATCACCTTGTCGACCGCGGGCGTCAGCCCAGCCAATTCCAGCACCCGACCCGCGCCCAGAAGCTTGCGCGCCGCCACAAGGGCGCCCAGCCCGCTCGAATCAAGGAAATCCACCTTGGCCAGATCCAGAATGACATCGCCGCTGCTGCCCGATACCAGATCGCGGAAGCGGTCCTTGAACGCGATGGCGACGCTGGCATCGATGCGGCTGTCGTCCACCCGCAAGATGCCGAATGTGCCGTGGCTCTTGAAACTCAAATTCATGGCATGGTCTCGGCGCAAAGCTTTGCTATGGTTTAGGGAGAAAGTCTTACCAACCGGTGAGCGACGCAGGAAAAGGGCCGAAAGATGCATGAGGTGGTGATCGCGGGCGCAGCGCGTACGCCGATGGGTGGCTTTCAGGGCGAATTGACCGCGGCCAGCGCGGCCGATCTGGGCGGTGTGGCCATTGCCGCCGCGCTGGCGGATGCCGGTGTCGCGGCCCATGCCGTGGATGAGCTGTTGATGGGCTGCGTTCTGCCCGCTGGTCAGGGTCAGGCGCCGGCGCGTCAGGCGGGCTTTGCGGCGGGCCTTCCCAAGCAGGTGCCTGCCACAACTCTCAACAAGATGTGCGGCTCGGGCATGAAGGCCGCGATGCTGGCCTGGGATGCGCTGGCGCTGGGCCGCGCCGATGTCGTGGTCGCGGGCGGAATGGAATCGATGAGCAACGCCCCCTATCTTTTGCCGGCCATGCGCGACGGCGCGCGGATGGGCCACGCGCAGGCACAAGACCACATGTTCCTCGATGGGCTGGAAGACGCCTATGACCGCGATGAAAAAGGCGCGCGCCGCCTGATGGGCAGCTTCGCCGAGGATTGCGCCGAGGCGTTCCAATTCACCCGCGCCGATCAAGATGCCTACGCATTGGGATCGCTGGAAAATGCGCTGAACGCCATCGCCATGGGCGCATTCATGGCCGAAGTTGCCCCCGTGACCCTGCACGGCCGCAAGGGCGCGAAGGTGATTTCGCGCGATGAGCAGCCGGGCAATGCGAGACCCGAAAAGATCCCGCTCTTGAAGCCCGCGTTCCGCACGGGCGGCACGGTGACCGCGGCCAATTCCTCGTCGATTTCGGACGGGGCGGCGGCGCTGGTGATGGCACGCCGGGCCACCGCCGAGGCGCAAGGGCTGCGCCTGCGCGCGCGGGTGCTGGCTCACGCCAGCCACGCGCAAGAACCCGCGCTTTTTGCCACCGCGCCCGTCGGCGCAGCGCGCAAGCTGCTCGACCGGCTGGGCTGGTCGGTGGATGATGTCGATCTGTGGGAGGTGAACGAGGCTTTTGCCGTGGTCCCCATGGCCTTCATGCGTGAAATGGGGGTGCCGCGTGACACGATGAATGTGCATGGCGGGGCCTGTGCGCTGGGCCATCCCATCGGGGCTTCGGGGGCGCGGATCATGGTGACGCTTTTGAACGCCCTGGAACGCCACGGGCTGAAACGTGGGGTCGCCGCGATCTGTATCGGCGGCGGCGAGGGCACGGCCATCGCGATCGAGCGGGTGTGAGGGGGGCGTTTTCCGCAAGGAAAACGCACGGGAAAACCGGGGTTTTCCCACGCGCAAAACTTGCGTTTTGCGCCCCGCTCACCCTTCGGTCGGATCAGACCCGATAAGTTCGGGCGCGCTCAAAAGGCGCGGTACCGCTTCGACCCGGGGCGCATCTTGCAACTCGGGTGCGGGGGATTGGACCACCTGCATCGCCTCGAGCTTGCGGGCCGATGGCAGCACCCGCGCCTCGAGCGAGCCCATCGCCTTGTTGTAGCTTTCCACCGATCGGGTCAGCGACTGTCCCAGCTTTTGCAGATGCGCAGAAAAGACCGACAGGCGTCCATAGAGATCCTTGGCCTCTTGGTGGATTGCGACGGCGTTCTGGGCAACCGCTTCTTGCTGCCAGCCAAGGGCGATGGTTCTGAGCAGCGCGATGAGCGTCGAGGGTGTGGCGATGACCACGCGCGCGCGCATCGCGCGCTCCAAAAGCGCCGGGTCGCTTTCCACGGCCGCTGACAAGAACACATCGCCCGGAATGAACATCACCACGAAGTCGGGTGTATCGATCAACAGTTCGTGGTATTTCTTGGACGACAAGAGCCGCACATGGTCGGCCACCTGGCGCGCATGGCGTGTGATGGCGCTATCGCGTGCCTCGGGCGTGTCAGCCTCCAGCGCATCCAGATACCCATCGAGCGAGGTCTTGGCATCGATCACCAAAGACCGCCCACCGGGCATCTTTACGACGGCATCGGGGCGCTGCAGCCCGTCTTCGGTGCGGTGGCTGGTCTCGGTTTCGAAATCCACATGCTCGGCCATGCCGCTCAGCTCGAACACCTGGCGCAGCTGCATCTCGCCCCAGCGCCCGCGCGTTTTGGGCGCGCGCAGCGCTTGCACAAGCTTGCGGGTTTCGCCCGACAGCTGCGCCTGACCCAGCGTCAGATGTTCCACCTGTTCGCGGATGGCGCCATAGGCGTCGGTGCGGTGCTTTTCCATCTCGCGCAAGATCGTATCGAACGCGCCCAGCCGCTCGTTCAGTGGCTTGACCATGCCGTCGATGGCTTTCTGCCGGGCGTCCAATTCGGCGCGGGCGGTTTCGGCATGCGTGGTAAAGCGTTCGCTCACCCGGTCCAGAAAAGCGCGGGAATTGCCCTCCAGCACGTCGCTGGCCAGCGTCTTGAACTGGTTTTGCAGCGCCGCGTTCAGGCCGCGCAATTCCTCAAGCCGTGCGGAATGGCTTTTTTCGACGGTCTCAAGCCTGGCTTCGGCCTGATTGAGCGCACCCAGCAGGCCATCGCGATCTTCGCGCAGGTCGGTCAGGGCCTGTTCCAGCTGTGGCAGACGTTCGGCGCGTGCCTCGTGCACGGCGATCTGGCGGCGCAGGGTTTCGATCTCGGCCAGACCACGCCTGGCCCGTCCGAGATGCACACCGCGCCAGACCAGCATGGCGATCAGCACCAGCACGACCAGCAGCACCACCAGCAGATAGGCTGGCAACGGGTCGACGTCCGCCCCAAAGGGTGATGCAGCGCGCACCGACGCGGCGAGCGCATCGAGAAAGGCAAAGACAGGGGCGTTTTCCATGGCTTATGTCCGCCCAAAGAGTTTTTCGATATCGCTCAGTTCCAGCGCGACAAAGGTGGGCCGCCCATGGTTGCACTGGCCCGATCTTGGCGTCGCTTCCATCTCGCGCAAGAGCGCGTTCATCTCATCGGCGGTCATGCGGCGGCCTGTGCGGACCGATCCGTGACAGGCCATGCGCGACAGCACCGCGTCAAGCCGCGCCCGCAGCGCCTCGGACCGGTCCAGATCGACGATCTGATCGAGAATGTCGCGCACAAGCGGTTCGACCGCGCCCGTGCCAAGCAGGGCCGGGGTTTCGCGCACCGCGATGGTGCCGGGGCCAAAGGGCTCGATCATCAGCCCAAGGGTGGCCAGATCGTCCGCATGCGCAAGCAACCGGGCGGCCCCGTCACCCAGTGTCACGATTTCCGGGATCAACAGCGCCTGACGCGCCACGCCGGTCGCCTCCATCTGGCGCTTGAGGCGTTCATAGACCAACCGCTCATGGGCGGCATGGGCATCGACGATCACAACGCCGGTTTCGGTCTGGGCGATGATGTAGTTTTCGTGCACCTGCGCGCGGGCGGCCCCCAAGGGGCGGGTCATCACCTCGGGCGGTGGTGGCGCGTCGTCGATGCGGGCGGTCGGGATCCATGGCGCGGGGGCTTCGGCCAGGTGTGGCGCTTGCCAGTCGCGGGCGCGCGACAGGCTTGTCTGGCTGGGGCGGTCCATCTGATAGACGCGCGGGGGGGCACCCGTCTCGGGGCGAAAGGCGGCCAGCATGCCATCGCGCATCGTCGTGGCGCTTTGCGGGCCCGCCCCCGCCAGCGCATGGCGCAGCGCCGACACGATCAGCCCGCGCACCAGATCGGGGTCGCGAAAGCGCACCTCGGCCTTGGCGGGATGGACATTCACATCGACCCGTTCGGGGGGGCAGTCCAGAAACAGCGCCGCCGCCGGATGGCGGTCGCGCGCCAGCACGTCCATGTAGCCCGCGCGCAGCGCGCCATAAAGCAGCTTGTCGCGCACCGGGCGGCCGTTGACGAACAGGAATTGCGCGACCGATGCGCCGCGCGACGCGGTGGGCAGGCTGGCATAGCCGCGCAATCCCAGCCCGTCGCGCGTGGCATCGATGCGCAGCGCGTTGTCGATGAATTCCCGCCCCAACAGCCCGCCAAGCCGCCCGGCCAGCGCATCAAACATGTCGCCACTTTCCGCATCGGCCCGCAGCACCACGCGCCCCTCATCGGTCATGTCCCTGAGGGTGAAACCCACACCGGGTTGCGCCATCGCAAGACGGCGGACCACATCGGTGATCGCCTGCATTTCGGCGCGGTCGCTGCGCAGGAATTTCAGCCGTGCGGGGGTGGCATAGAACAGATCGCGCAATTCCACGATGGTGCCCCGTGACAGGGCGGCTGGGCGCAGGCCATCCATCACCCCGCCCTCGACGGCAATTTCATGCGCCGCAAGACCCGCGGTGCGGCTGGTGATTTTCAGCCGCCCCACCGCGCCCAGCGACGGCAACGCCTCGCCGCGGAAGCCGAAGCTCTGGATGTTGAGCAGATCGCTGCCGTCGATCTTGGAGGTGGCGTGACGCGCCAGCGCCAAGGGCAGATCCTCGGGGCCCATGCCACAGCCATCATCGGTGACGCGGATCAGCGACTTGCCGCCATGGGCCACCTCGATCAGCACGCGCCGCGCCCCCGCGTCGAGCGCGTTTTCCACCAACTCCTTCACCGCCGAGGCCGGACGTTCCACGACCTCGCCCGCCGCGATCCGGTTGATCGCGGCTTCATCCAATTGGCGGATGAGGGGACGGCTCATATTGGGGTCATCACCAGACATACCGCTAAACCTAGCATGTCCCCCGGGGTCGGGCCAAGGGCCGAGCGGTCAATTTCCGGGGGATAAGCCCGTCGGCTGGCCAACCACGACGAAATGCAGATCCTCCGGGCGCAACAGGCGGGCGGCCACGCGGCGCACATCCTCGAGGGTCACGGCCTCCACATAGGCGTTGCGATTGGTGACATATTCAACGGGGATGTCATCGGATTGCATCGCCGCCAGAATGCCCGCGATCGTGCCATTGCCGTCGAAACGCAGCGGGTATTCGCCGGTCATGTAGCGGATCGCATCGTCAAGTTCCTGTTGCGTGACGCCGTTTGCCGCCAGATCGGCCCATTGCTGTTTCACCACATCGATGGCTTGGCCCATCAGATCGTTCGAGGATGAAAACTGTCCCAGCATCCCGGGCGACAGATCGGCCAGCGACAGGAAGGTGCCAATGCCATAGGTCAGGCCGCGGGCCTCGCGCACCTCTTTCATCAGGCGCGACTGAAAGCCACCACCGCCAAGGATCTGGTTCAGCACAAAGGCCGCGAAGAAATCGGGATCGTCGCGGTCGATCCCCAGATGGCCGAAGAAAGCGACCGATTGCGGGCTCGGGAAATCGATGACCGTTACCCCGCCGTCCAGCGCGAAATCGGCGGGGCCCGGCCGCGCCGGGGCCTCGGGCGGCAGATCGCCCAGAATGCGGTCGATCAGCGCGCCCAATTCCACAGGCGTGATATCGCCCGCGGCACCCACCACCACGCGTCCCCGCGTCAGCGCCGCGCGATGGGCCGCCACGATATCCTCGCGCGTCAGCGCGGCCACGCTTTCGGCCGTGCCTGTCTGGGCCGTGCCATAGGGGTGATCGCCATAGGCGAGCCGGTTGAAGGTCGTGCCGGCGATGTCATCGGGGTCGCGGGCATTGCCTTCGATCATCGCCAGAACCTGAGCGCGCACCCGCTCGATGGCAACCGCGTCAAAGCGTGGCTCATTCAAGGCACGGCGCAACAGATCGGCCGCCTGATCGCGGTTCTCGCTCAGCATCCGGGCGCTGATGGTGACGGCATCGCGCGCGCTGTCAAAGTCGAAACTGGCTGCCAGCCCCTCGCGCGCGGCGGCAAAGCCTTGCGCATCCAGATCACCCGCACCTTCTTCGAGCAGACCCATCATCAGATGGGTGGCGCCGCGGGCGCCGGGCGGGTCCAGGACCGAGCCGCCGACAAACCAGAATTCCAGCGCCACAAAGGGGATCGAGGCGTCTTCGACCAGCCAGGCCTTGATGCCGCCGGGGGATGTGACCTCGTCGATCTTGATCGTGGTGGCCGTGGCGGCGGCGGGAAAGGCGAGACATGCCGCGATCAGGGCGGCTGCGATGCGGGTGATCATTGGCTGACCTCTGTGGGTTCGGGCCGAAGCAAAAAGCCTGTGACGGTCGCCGGGTCGCTGAACAGGCGCCGGGCGGCGGTCATCACATCATCGGGCGTGACGGCGGCCAGAACATCGGGCCAGCCCTGAATGTCGGCCACGCTCAACCCCGAGGCAAGATCCATCCCCCAGCTGCGGGCGAGCGATTGGGTGTTGTCTTCTTCGTAGATCTTGCCGGCCTCGATCTGAAACCGGATGCGCGCAAAATGATCGGCATCGATGCCATCGGCCAGCAAGCTGTCGATCATGCGCCAGATATCGGCCTCGGCCTCCTCCAGCGACAGGCCGGGGACAGGCACGTTGATCAGGCTGAACCCCGAAGGATCAACGCCGGTCGGGTCGTAAAAGGCTGCGGCGTAAAGCGAGCGTTCTTCCTCGATCTGCAACCGGCGCGCCATCAGCGATGTCTGGCCGCTGCCGCCCAGCAATTCGGCCAGATAGACCAGCGCGGCCGCTTCGGCCTGATCGCCGGGTTCGCGCACCGGGGCCAGCATCTGGATCGAAACATAGGGATTGGCCACGCGGGCATCGGCAAGATGGACGCGGCGGTCGGCAATATGGGGCGGTTCGGTTGGGCGGGCGCGGTTGGGCAAGCGGTCCGACGCGGGGATCGCCCCGTAATGCGTTTGGGCGAGGGCGCGCACGTCATCGGGGCTGACCGCACCCGCCACGATCAAGATCGCGTTGTTGGGGTGATACCATGTGTCATAAAAGGCGCGGGCATGGTCGGCTGACAAACGCTCCATCTCGTGGCGCCAGCCGATCACGGGGATGCGGTAGGGGTGGTTGAGAAACAAAGCCGCGCGCATCTGTTCATTGAAAAGCGCGCCGGCCGAACTTTCGGTGCGCTGGGCGCGTTCCTCAAGAATGACCGAGCGTTCGGTGTCCACCTCGACAGGGTCGAAAACCAGATCGCGCATCCGGTCGGCTTCCATCTGCATCATCAGGCCAAGCCGGTCGGCGGCGACGCGCTGAAAAAAGGCGGTGTAATCCCAGGACACAAACGCATTGTCCGACCCGCCATTGGCCTCGACCACGCGGCTGAATTCGCCCGATGCCACATCGTCGGTCGCCTTGAACATCAGGTGTTCGACGAAATGCGCAATCCCCGAAAGGCCCGGTGGTTCATCGGCGGCACCCACGCGATACCAGACCATATGGGTCACGGCCGGGGTGCGGTCATCGGCGATCACCACGACCTGCATGCCATTGTCGAGATAGAATTCGGTCACCTCGCCTGCGGCTTGCGCCAGCATCGGGGGCAGGCTCAGCAAAAGGGTCAGACCCAATCTGGTCGCAACATGGCGCAGCATGCACATCCTCCGGTTGGGGTGCTGTGGTCGGCAAGATAACCGTAGGCCATCAGGGATCAACCGTGGCTGACAAAGCCGTGAGCGGCCTTAGTCCCGGTCAAGGCCTTCGGGTGGGGCGGCAGGCGTGCGCACACCCGCGCGGCGCAGGCGCGCCAATTCGGCATAGGTGTCAAGCGACATGTCGCGATAGGCGCTGAAATAGACATTGGTGTTAAACAGGCGTTCCAACAGGCGCCCCCTGTTCTCGCGGCGGAAATCCAGATCCTCGCGCGCCAGCACATCGCGGATGTCGGGTGACACGCCAAAGCGTGCGGCATAGGCGGTGATGCCGCCCGCCTGTTGGTTGCCGCGATCGGGATTGCCGCCCAAGGCGCGGACCGCGTCGCCTTGCGGATCGGGATCGGTGCGGTTCACCCCCCCCGGTGTCGGCTCTGGCAGCAAGCTCAGGTCTTGGGGAACCTCGATCGGTCGGGTCGGCAGGATCGAGAATTCATCCGGGCCGGATTCGGTATTGCGGATGTTCATCAGACGTGGATCGCCCCCGCCGCAGGCCACCAGCGCGATCAGCGCGGCACCAAGCGTCAGGCTGGAAAACAGGCGCGGCATGCAACGATCCTTCGTCATCCTCGGGGTCGGGGTCTATCGCAAATCTCAGGCCCCGTCACGGTCCATCTTGCTGTCATTGGCAAAGATCAGCAAGCCAAAGGCCCCCGCGAAGATGCCGATATCGGCGATGTTGAATGCAAAGGGGTTATGGACCCCGCAGCATGACATGTTCAGAAAATCCGCCACGGCCCCGTAGAGCAGGCGATCAAGGGTGTTTCCCAGCGCCCCGCCGATCACCGCGCCGGCCGATATCAGCGCGATGGGCCGTGTCAGCCCGTGCTTGGCCCACCACAAAAGCCAGCCCGTGATACCTAGCGCCAAGGCAATCAGAAGCCAGCGCATCACCTCGGGGCCACCCGAAAACAGGCCGAAATTGATGCCGGTGTTCCAGCCCATCTTGAAGGTCAGATAGGGGGGGGCCACCTCGATGATGCCGCGTGTGGCCAGATCCATGGCATGGACCACGACGTATTTCGAAATCTGGTCCAGCGCAAACCAGAGGGCGCTGGATAACAGGACAAGACGCATGGTGGCTTCCCCGCTTGGGCCTTTGGGTCGAAATAGGTCATCGCGAAACCGATGACCAGCGTGCCCAAGGC
>ERZ888423.969-NODE-969-length-27334-cov-21.450823_pt1 | contig 27334 bp, 22 predicted proteins | sample MGYA00520523_ERZ888423 | MGnify/ENA primary metagenome ERZ888423 (study PRJEB32303, sample SAMEA104408611) | aquatic metagenome | biome: Brackish water; feature: Pelagic; material: water | place: Baltic Sea | collected 2014-06-08T10:24:00 | depth 30,27 m ...
GTGGTGCAGATCGTTAGCGTTAGGGCGCATGTCAAAAATATCGACGTTCTGATTGTCATCATCTATATAATCTCCTGTTACAGGTTAAAGGTGCCGACTTTTACGACAAACCAACGTTACCGCGAATCATGCGGCCCGTAAAGTCTACCCCTCGCAGTTTTGCGCGCCTGCTCGAGCCCGAACTCAGAGACTCCCAGTGGCGGCCTAGTTATGATGCAAACAGGGTAACCCTGTTGCAGGCCGGCAGTTGTCCTGATATATTTTTTAGGCTTGGACCCTACCCTTTTACGACCCTATACATTGAATGCGTAAAAATTTAACAACCCGCAGTAGTAAACATTGCGTGATGGCCGCGCAGAAATCATGGCGGATGGCGCAAGTGAATTGTTCGGAGAAAACAAGTTGAGCAAACCAGTGGAACCTCTTAGCGAAGCAGAACTCTATGAAATTTCGGCTCTCGAAGAAAAATTGCAATCGTGCGTGGGCGCCAAAGCGGGCCCTTTTTTAGCATGGGACAGCGTTAATCGTGCAATGGTTAGGCACTGGTGCGAAGCGATGGGGGACAAAAACCCCGTGTATAGTGATCCTGCTGCTGCGGCCGCTATGGGTGCGCCAGCGGGCGCCGTAATAGCCCCGCCCACAATGATGCAAGCATGGACTATGACAGGATTTGGCGCCCAGCACCCGCCCGGCTCTGATACGCGCGAGCAAAATCCAGCCATGCCTTACCTTGAAGAATATGGTTACTTGGCGGTCGTCGCTACGGACTGTGAACAAGAGTACATGCTGCCGATTTGTGAAGGCGATGACATAAATAGCCGCTCAACTATTGAATCTGTTTCTGAGCGCAAAACGACTGCGTTAGGCGTGGGTTATTTTGTTACCCAGCTCACTGAATATAGAAACCAGCACGATGAGGTCGTCGGCACTATGCGTTTCCGCATTCTCAAATACACTCCTGCCGTGCCGCTTTAGACCTACTCGATGCAACTTTTGGCGCATAACAGTGACATAGGAATTAGGGCATGAAGGGTATCGAATTTACTAGTGTTCAAGTGGGTGATCGACTGCCGGAATTATGTATCGACATTACTGCAAAGTTGATTACGGGTGCGGCTATTGCATCGCGTGATTATCAGAATGTCCATCACGATCAAGATACTGCGCGCGACCTAGGGTCACCTAACATCTTCATGAATATATTAACCACTAACGGTTTTGTCGGTCGCTATGTTACGGATTGGACGGGTCCGTCTGGCATTTTAAAGAAGGTATCAATTAGACTAGGTGCACCTAACTACCCGGGTGACGCAATGGTGATGAGCGGTGAAGTTGTTGGTAAAAACGACACGGATCAGTCTGTTGAGTTAAAGGTCACGGGGAAAAATGCTATCGGGGATCATGTGAAAGGGAACGTCGTTGTGCTGCTGCGCTGATTTTGCATCGAGGACTGAACAGCAGCACTGACCTACGGCCAAGTCAGACAGAACTCACATACGTATTGTATCTGTGTGAGGTTGTCGATGCCTTGCAGGCATTGGAGTGACACGCAATTAACCGAAAGAGAGAATCATATGGTGCAAGCACTACGCCCGAGAATTGGAGTCAACAAGGATACCCAGTTTTTTTGGGATGGGCTGAAAGGCGGCAAACTCCTGATACAGCACTGCCAAAACTGCGATCAGCTGCAACACCCGCCCGGCGCGTGTTGCAAGCACTGCCAATCATTTGACTTAGATGCGATCGAATCATGCGGCCGCGGTGAAATTCATAGTTTTGTACGAATGCATCACCCGATTCAGCCGCCGTTTGAAGCAGGTCATCCTATCATCTTAGTTCAGCTTGAAGAAGGCACTCGAATTATTGCTGGCTTCATTAATAGCACACCTGAGCAAGTACGCATTGGCGAAAAAGTGAAGCTAACGATCACCCGATGTGATGACGAAGTAACGTTGGCGCTATTTGAGCCCGCCTAAATTAAGTAGGCGTTAAAGACCGCTGTAATTATCTCAGCGTAAAATGATAGGAACAATTTTGCCACATTATTTTGAGATGTAGTTTCGATATGAGTTCGATGTGGCTTGCAAAGAAGGCATAGTATGAGCGATAGAACGATTAGTGGTAAGACGGCTATTGTAGGCATTGGTGCAACGGAGTTTTCAAAACACTCGGGGCGAAGTGAAATGCGTTTGGCGGTCGAAGCCGTTTTGGCCGCATGCGCAGATGCGGGTATCGCGCCTGCTGAGGTGGACGGCATTAGCACCTATACGATGGACAATAACCCCGAAATGGAAGTGCACCGTCTGATCGGTGGTAAAGCGCTTAAAATGTTTTCTCGTATCGACTACGGCGGCGGCGCCGCTTGTGGGCCTCTGTTGCAAGCAGCGATGGCTATTTCAACCGGTATTTGCGAGTGTGTATTGGTTTATCGAGCCATGAACGAACGCTCGGAGTATCGGTTCGGCACAGGCGTCGCTGATCGTGGCGCTGACCCCACACACGAAACTGCGGCATTTGGCTGGCATAGTCCGCATGGACTGATAACACCTGCGTCTTGGGTGGCAATGGCCGCCTCTGCCTATTTAGACAAGTATGGCGCAACCACCTTAGACTTAGGTCGCGTGTCTGTAGGTGGGCGCGCCATGGCCGCGACCAACCCAAATGCCTGGTTCTATCAAAAGCCGATTACGCTAGAGGATCATCAAAATAGCCGCTGGATTTGCGAGCCACTGCGCTTGCTTGACTGCTGCCAGGAGTCTGATGGCGCGGTCGCTTGCCTCGTTGTATCCGCTGAGCGCGCTAAAGATTTAAAACAAAAGCCTGCGTATATCCGCGGGGCGGCACAGGGCTCTTGCGACGACCAACAGTCAATGACCTCGTATTACCGCGATGATATGACGCGTCTTACAGAGTGTGCATTAGTCGCCGAACAGCTGTATCGACAAGCTGGGGTTGGCCCAAATGACATTCAGACTGCGGTTATTTACGACCACTTTACCCCCTACGTGTTAATGCAGTTGGAAGAGTACGGGTTTTGTGGGCGCGGTGAAGCCAAGGATTTTGTCCGGGGTGGAGACCATCTCATGAGTGGGAGCTTACCGATCAATACGCATGGCGGCCAGCTGGGCGAGGCTTATATACATGGCATGAATGGCGTTGCTGAAGGTGTCCGACAAATTCGCGGCGAGTCGGTTAATCAAGTCGACAATGTAAAGCATGTTGTCGTGACTGCGGGAACGGGCGTGCCTACCAGTGGCTTGCTGTTAGGCGCAGAGAACTAACGCTTTACCTGATATGTAGACGTTTTCAAATCCCAGGTTGAGGGCCCAATGCCGGCCTCTCTTAGCTTAAATTTTTGCACTTTATTTGTCGGGGTCATGGGCAATGAGTCAACAAACTCCATGTATCTTGGTACGAAGTAATGCGGGGCGTTCTCATTAATAAAACACGCCAAATCTTCATGCGTCAAATGTGTGCCGTCTTGTAACACCACATTCAGTTTTAGCTCATGTTCACCCTCAACCTCTGCCAATGCGATGCCAAACGCTGCGACCTCTCTGACATCGGGGTGCCGAATAACGACGCTCTCGACCTCCATGGTTGAAATGTTTCTACCCGCATATCGAATAGCATCTTTCTTTCGGTCAACAAAAAATAATGCACCCGTATTACCGTCTCGCCGCCCCAAGTCACCGGTACGATACCAGTCGCCGAAAAAAGCTTCATGCGTGGCTTGGGGGTCATCAAAATATCCGTTAAACACCACGTAAGGCTCTAAGGGTTTAACACAAATCTCACCAACTTCTTCACCAAGCAAGGTCATACCGTCATCATCCATAAGGCAAACCTCGCTGTCACGGACCGCGAAGCCTAAGGCATGTAAGGGGATATCATCTCGCTCTTCCAACTGGTTGCATACTAACAAGCACTCACTTTGACCTAAGCCGCCACGCGTAATCTTGACCCCAAAGCGCTCTTCAAACCGTTGCCTTTGTTCTGCTGACAGAGGCACGACGCCCGCTGTATGCAGCGTATTCTTTGCGTCATCCGCTTTCTCTGGCGCATTGAGTAAAAAAACGCCCATCGCGCCTAACACAAACGTTTGTGTCGCTTTAAATTGACTAATACGATCCCAAAACGTTGTCACAGAAAATTTCTGCTCAATCACGCAGGGTATACCTTCCAGCAGCGCGCGGTAGATGCCGGTTATCCAGGCGGCTGAATGGTAGAGCGGCAGGGTATTATAGATAATATCTCCATCACGAGAGTTGTACTGTTTACTCGCACCATAGACGATCGCGCGAACCCAGCAATTATAACTTTGCATCACACCTTTTGATTTTCCCGTGGTGCCGGAAGTCCACAAAATTGAGCACGTATCACCGTAGTCAATATCAGACGGCCTAACTGTTAGCGCCTCTGAAGTCCGCAGACTTTCATAGCCTATGGGGTTATTTAGCGTGGATTGGTTGATGTCGCCCACCAATACAATAGTTTCATTCCCCAGTTGGTTTTGCACCGCTGCAACACAGTTTTGTAGCGCATCATCGACCACTAGCACTTTGTAGCGGCAGCGCAGTAGATTATCTAATAGCCACTCGCCTTTGTACTCAGCATTGATTGGCGTCCACATCGCACCAAGTTTGTTTATCGCGAGTGCTAGCAGCACCATTTCTATATCATTGCTGAGCATTAATGCGACACGGTCATTCGGCTCAACGCCTATATTGCGCAAGCCGCCTGCTAATTGGTCCGTCAGTGCGTCGACTTCTGCGAAGGTTAACCGTCGCTGATCCGTCACAAGAAATTCACCGGAACCATTTTCTATCGACTGTTTGCGTAATATCGCTGGGAAATTGCGATTTTCCGGCTTGCTCAGATCAACTTGGTTCATTCTTTACGCTCGATAATTTTTAATCACAGGGCATACTAACAGCCTATTGACACAGAATCTTAGCTCAACATCACGAGCTTGTGGCTGAAGATAGGACTGATTCATGGCAGAATATTTCCAAATCACGGAGGGGGCTCTACACCCTCCCCTCCTCCCCAGCGGAGCTGCAGAAGCGGCAATCCACTTCCAATGCTCAACGTATCGTTCGGGCTACAGCCAATTAAAACCTGTCGAGGTTCATCACTTTTGTCCATGCTGCAATAAAATCTGCCACAAAGCGCTGTTTCGAGTCACTTGAAGCATAAATTTCAGCAATAGAACGTAGGATCGAATTTGAACCAAAAACCAAATCAGCCCGCGTTCCGGTATACTTTACTGTGCCAGTTGCACGATCTTTACCCTCAAACATCTCCTCATCTGTGCCGATTGATGACCACGCAATGCTCATATCGAGCAGATTGACAAAGAAGTCATTGCTCAATGTTCCAACGCTATTGGTAAATACGCCGTTTTTGGAAGCACCTGCATTCGCACCAAGGACGCGCAGTCCCCCGACGATCACTGTCATCTCTGGAGCCGTCAACGTCAGCAGGGCTGCCTTGTCCACGAGCAGTGCTTCAGTTGAACGCGTGTCATTGGTCTTTTTGTAGTTACGAAATCCATCAAACGTGGGCTCGAGTACTTCAAAAGATTCAACGTCTGTCAGCGCCTGAGTAGCATCACCGCGGCCCGGGGTGAAAGGAACGCTTGCGCCGCTGGCTTCTTCAATTGCCGCTGCACCACCGAGCACAATGAGATCAGCGAGAGAGGCCTGTGTGCCGCTGGCATTGAAGGCGACCTGAATACCTTCGAGCGTTGTGATCACCGCGCCTACACCAGACGAGGTATTGATGCCCCAGTCTTTTTGCGGTGCGAGGCGAATGCGGGCGCCGTTGGCTCCACCGCGCTTATCTGACCCGCGGAAGGTAGAGGCAGAAGCCCATGCCGTGTTGACGAGCTGCGCGACCGTAAGGCCAGAAGCGAGAATCGTTATTTTCAGGTCTGCGATTTCTGCATCACTGATTACGGGGCCAGAATGTGCAGTAATTGGGTCTTGCCAGATCAACTCTTCGCCTGGAACTTCTTCCCCGAGGTAACGCGAAATGGGTCCCATGTCGCGGTGGGTGAGCTTGTACCATGCGCGAGCATAGGCGTCTGCAAACTCCTCAGGATGGCTATGAAAATGCTTGGAAATCTTGGCATACTCAGGGTCCATTTTCAGCGCCATGTCAGCCGTTGTCATCATCAGCGGCTCAGTATCTGACGGGTCATGCGCTGCTGGCGGCTGATCTGCATGAGAAGCCGCAGTTGGCGTCCACTGCACATGACCGGCTCCACTTGTCGTTTGTTCCCACTCATAACCCAGTAGAACGTCAAAATAACCCATATCCCATTGCGTGGGGCTTACAGTCCAAGCGCCTTCAAAACCGGCTGTAGTTGTATCGCCACCTTTCCCTGTCCCATAGCTGTTAATCCAACCCAAGCCCATATCCTCCATACGAGCACCCTCTGGCGCAGCGCCCACTTTGTCCTCCGGACCGGCGCCGTGGCCTTTACCGAATGTGTGGCCTCCCGCTACCAGCGCTACCGTTTCATAATCATTCATCGCCATACGCTTAAACGTATCGCGGATGTCATAGGCAGATTTCAGTGGATCCGGGTTGCCATTGGGTCCCTCTGGGTTCACATAGATTAGGCCCATCTGAACGGCTCCAAGCGGCGCCTCCAGATCGCGCTCACCCGTATACCGCTTGTCATCGAGCCAATCGGTTTCCGGGCCCCAGTAAATGTCTTCTTCAGGCTCGAAAACATCTTCGCGTCCTCCGCCGAAGCCAAAGGTTTTGAAGCCCATAGACTCCATGGCGACATTGCCCGTTAAAATCATCAGATCAGCCCATGAAATCTTGTTGCCGTACTTCTGCTTGATGGGCCAAAGAAGACGACGTGCTTTGTCGAGATTGCCATTGTCGGGCCAGCTATTGAGTGGTGCAAAACGCTGTGAACCCGTGGATGCTCCTCCGCGACCGTCATAAGTGCGGTATGTACCAGCGCTGTGCCAGGCCATACGAACAAAGAGACCACCATAGTGACCAAAATCAGCGGGCCACCAATCCTGACTATCGGTCATCAACTCAGTCAGGTCTTTTTTCAAGGCCTTCAAGTCGAGACTATTAAAAGCTTCTGCATAGCTGAAAGATGCCTCAAGCGGTCGCGCCTGAGCTGCATTTTGGTTCAAAATCTTCAGATTTAATTGATTTGGCCACCAATGCTGGTTAGCGGTACTACCCGTTGCTGCCGCTTTATTGGGGCCATGTAGAACCGGGCACTTGTTTTCGTTGCTCATAATAATTCCTCACTCACTTATCTTGATATATTGCGCGTTTTTAAACTAATAGCGGCTTAAAGATGGGCCTTCAGCCCTTTCCTACCAACAGCCTATAATCATATTCGCATTGTGTAAAATGATCAAAACTAATAGACACCATAGATAATAACTATGTTAATTTCTGTCTTCTGACGATGTTTACCCGTATTCTAGATTGAACTGTACATTCTCCCTCTGGTCGATCAAGGATTAAGCTTGCAACTATCAACACGGTCGGTAGGCAGACATGGATACTGTCAACCAGCAGCATGCGCGGCCTCATCCTTCGTTATACTATATGACACATATCTACATCCTTGAGGCTCATCAGTGCGGCAATATTTTGGCGGATTATTATTTGTTCTCATCGCTTTCTCTACCATGAGTGTTGGCGAACCAGCCAACAGTATTTCCTCCGGTGCGCCAACGGCTGCTGACGGACGTTTTACCAACTCTGCCGGCGATATAGCGCACGGCTCACTTGCGGTACGTTTGCCATTTATGTTGCGTCGCTTCGGCACGTATTTCAGAGATGGCGGGGGGAGACCTAACCGAATTGCCAACGATGGAGTATTCCTAAGAGAAAACGCCGGCCACGGCATCCCTACTGTCACCTGGATAGGACACGCTAGCCTCCTCGTGCAGATGGAGCAGGTTTCCTTCCTCACCGACCCAACCTGGTCAAATCGGCCGAGTCCGGTGCCACTGATAGGTCCAAGTCGTTTTGTCGCACCCGGACTGGCGATGGATGACCTACCACCGGTTGATTTTGTGCTTATCTCCCACAATCACTATGACCATCTTGACCTACCTACCCTGAGATCGCTGGCAGAACGCAATCCCGCAACGGTGTTCTATGTTCCTTTAGGTAATGGTGCACTCTTGCAGCAACAAGGGATCGTGAATGTGGAAGAGCTCGACTGGGGGCAAACGCATGCTTACAAAGGCGTCACTATCCACTGCCTTCCCGCGCAACACTGGAGCAAACGCAGTCTTACAGATGACCGCAAGGCCCTGTGGTCATCGTGGGCGGTGATCGGTGCGAAACAACGTTTTTACTTTGCGGGAGATACCGGCTATTTCGATGGCTTTACAATGATTGGAGAGGCGCTTGGGCCATTCGACCTAGTGGCTGTGCCTATCGGAGCGTATGAGCCCAGGGCCATGATGCGTGGTTCACATATGAACCCAGAAGAAGCGCTGCGTGCCGCCATCGATCTGCGTGCCAGCGTCGCTGTGGCGATTCATTTCGGCACGTTTGACCTGTCCGATGAGCCGCTGGCAGAGCCACCGCAGCGTTTCAACAAGGCGGCGAAAAACTCTGAACTGGGTAGCGACGCGGCATGGATTCTTGATATTGGTGAGACCCGCGCATTCTGACTTAAACAGAGATGGAAAAATCCCCTAAAGCTGCGTCTATTTAGTCGCGAACAGCCGCATCAATTCGCTGCATCAGAGACAGTTCTAAATCGGGCGCCGCTTCTGCTGCCAAGCACTCTGCCAGCTCCTCCCGATTTTTGACACCTAAAACCAACGTCTCAACCCCCGGCATCGACAAGGCGTATTGATGCGCAAGTTGCGCCGGAGAGATCCCCATCTCAGCAGCGATTAAGCGAAACGGTGCGGCGCGCTCAAAATCAATCTGTTCTGCTGAATTCGCCGCGACGGGTCTGTCAATGACGCTGGTGAGCGAGCCTGCCGCAACCGCTCTAATACCCATGACACCAACAGAGTGCTCCCTTGCGTGCTGAATGACTGCCCGAGGGTCGGGTTTTTCTGCGGCAATGGCCATGCCACCCGCTGAATCCAGCAAATTGCTCACACACTGAACAATATCGGGGCGTCTTTGCGCACTGATAATATCCAAATTAGTTACCTGCGTGCTGGCAGCCGTCACACCCCAAGCCCTAATTCGCCCGCTCTGCTTGAGCTTTTCAAAGGCCGGAATGACATAGTGATTAAAGGTCGACGAGGTAACTGCAATTTTTGATAACACTGTGTGCGGAATTTTCGTCTGCCAATTATCGGGAACAACATAACCATGGAGTATAAAAATATCGACATAGTCCCGTTTTAGCAACGCCAAACTTTGCTGTAGGGAACTCGATAATATGCCTTCAATATCTACGCCGCTTGCAGCGCCTAACAGGCATTTAGTGGTCAATAGAACAGCGTCCGGGTACCCATCAGGAAAAGCCAGACCCATCACTTTTTCTGCCTCACCGTCACCATACAAGGGCGCCATATCAAACAGATTGATACCTGCTTCATACGCGGCATTAACAGTCTTTATCGCCTCGCCCTGAGACGTGGAACCCCAGACTTGCCCAATACCCCCGCCGCCTAATGTATAACGACTAACATCAAATAACTGACCCAACTTTTTTTGTTGCATGAGCTTCTCACCTGTTAAAACTCGTTAATCTGTTTCCTTCCGAAACACATGCTCACCACTGTTTACGCACTCTGAGCTATCCGACATAACAGCTCTCTGGTCTGGATATGTTCCTCGGAGGATGTTGCAAAAACTGACGCCGCATAATCCGTGACTCCGGACTCCCTTAGTTTTGCTAGGCAATCTTCGACTTCACTGGCGCTGCCAACCAGTGCCAAATCGCCAGGTTCGCTCACCCCTTCTTTTTCAAACATTGCCTTATAGGAAAGCAACTGCCCATACATAGAAAGGGTTTTAGAAATTTGGTTCCTGAGCGCAGCGGGGTTATTAGTCACACAGATGGGTAAGGTCGCAATAATGCGCGGCGAAACTCTGCCCGCTTTCTCAGCCGCTGCAGCGATCGTCGGTACGATATGTTCAGCAATTGTCTTAGGGCCCACCCATGCAAGCGTCGTACCATCGGTTCTGGTACCTGCGACTCTCAATGCTTGAGAGCCAAGCGCCGCGACAACGACACCGGGCCTGGGGCCGGCTGTTCTGAACACTTCAGCCTCGCAAGAAAGTGTTTCTCCCTTGAATGCTACTTTGCCGTCTTCAAGCAACGGCATCAGTATGGAAAGATATTCCCTTAGGTGGCGTATTGGTTTGTCGAATCCAATTCCCAACTGCGCCATCATCACCTCGTGCGAGAGTCCTATGCCAAGCGTTAGACGGCCATTTGTCGCTGTTTGAGTCGTCAGCGCCTGACCTGCCATCGTCATAGGATGCCGCGGCAAGGTCGGAACAATCGCTGTTCCCAATTCAATATCTGGGACTGTCTGAGCAACCACCGACAACACCGTCAGCGCGTCAAACCCTCCGGTTGGATGTTCCGCTAACCAGTAGCTTGAGAATCCGTCTTTGAATGCTGATCGCGCATCTTCTGTGATTGCTTCAATAGAGGCTTTTAGTACCAGCCCTGTTCCATTAATGCCAATCTTCATGGCGTCATCCTTGTTCGTGCTGTTTTGCTAGCGCATTCGCAACCGGTGTCACACCGGCCATATACAGCAGGCCTGCCATAATGGCCATATTCTTAATAAAATTCTGCAGTTCATGCCCCTGTTGCAGCCCCTCTTCCATGGCCCAAAAATTGTGCATAAAAATACTAATGACCAGTGTGAGCCCGGCCAATACAAACGCCACTAACGGCACCCGATAGCCCGCCAGCAAACTCAGGCCCCCTCCGATCTGGATAGCGATGGTCAGCACAAGCAGGACAGGGATAAAGGGGACGTTATGCACCGCCATATACTCGCTCATCTCACCAAAACCAGTGATTTTAGTGATTCCGGGGACGATAAAATACAAACCGAGCAGTGCGCGACCGACCAGTTGTAACGCGCGTTGAGTGGTGACTAGGTTGTTGTCCATCATTATGTATCGCTCTTGTTATTGTGTGACGTAGAGTATAGTCGCACTGCGTAACGGATAATATCGGGCGGGAATCATTAGCACTTGTCAGTACCCGCTCACGCTTCGAATAGAGAGCCTAACCACAGCACTTCTTGAATTTCTTGCCACTGCCACAGCTACAGGGGTCGTTGCGTGCTGGGATTTTATCCACTGTAACCGTAACGCTTTTGTTGAGCAGCGCGGTCAATTCGCCAATCGACTCTTCGGCACCTTCGCTGCTATCGACACGAATCTGGGCATACAACTGCGCTCCGTCCACCAGCGCCTGAACGTCCTTCTGGCGCGTTTCACTGGTTACCAGCAAGGCCAGCGGGTATTTCTCACTACCCCCATTACTGCCCGCTTTGGTCTGGTAAGCACCCCCGGCGGCATCCTGACGTGCATCCTGACGGCCATTGAAGAAAAACTTATCTGACATACTGTGGTCCTTTTTCGAGACATTATTCGCACATAAAACGTCGTGAATTTATCGCTTAAACCATTGATTTATATATATTGTTAAAAAATAATTTACCCGAAAAACGCGGAGGGGCCTGTGTGAATAAAATTGATGAATGATTAATGGATGAAAGTGCGGCTATTTTCCGCATTATAGAGAGTCTAGGCAAGGGCCATAGCGCAGGCTTCGCCTCTAGGAAGTGCTTTATGAGCAAAAGAAAACGGCACCTGTCAGCTAAGCCTGGGCGAGGTTTGAGTAAGACCGCGGGGATATCTGACAGGAAGCACGGCTGTAGCAGCCCGTCTGCGAAGATGTCGACACATGGCAGCCCTTTGATTTGTTGTATAATTACTAATGAGTCAGCACCACGACTCTTTTATTTCGTTTATACTTAAAGTCAGACTATATAAAAAGGAGTGACCGAAAATGTTTCAATTGATCTGGCAGATTTACACCACGGGGATTGTGATATTTTTCTTGGTCTTCTTGCTTCTTGAAGACAAGGCCTTTGGTCCCGCATTGATGAACGCGATCTTTTGGCCCGCCGGGGTCTATAATATTTATATCGCCGGTGGCTGAATCAGGTTTTGATGCGTCAACAGCCAGAGTACCAAAAAATCGGATCGTGATAGTCAGACTCTGCCCCATGCGGCAAACGCACTGACTCTCAGAGAGCGATAGTGCCCAGTCGGGGTCAGGTGTCTTCTAGGCTAAACAGATTACAAAACACAGGGTCTACACCCGGCGCACCGTCAACGGTGCTAAAATTGGATGGATACACCCTGCACGAAAACACCTTGCTCCTATTAGATCGCCAACTGACTCTGCGGAACCGGTGGATTCTGCCGCAGGCGCAGACTAAAGCGCAGTAGCTTGAGCATCAGTATGGCTTTGCGCCAGAAGGGAGCGTCGTCTACCTGTTCCAGTACGTCGGTAGGAAAAACACTCTGAAAATGGGAAATGTTGTATTTTTGTCGAATGTCGTCCAGTGGCGTATTCCACTCGGCTTCCCACTCGATATCCATCATCGCTGGCGCTTCGCGCCCGTGACGCCAGCCTTCGTTGATAATTTGCATCAGAATGCCAAAACCCGCTGGCTCCTTGAATGTGCTGATGGCCATGACAGCAGCGAGAAACATCGAAGAATAGTTATGGCCAAACTGGGCCAGTTGGAACCCCGAGATTGCAATCTCGCCAGAAGAGGTTGTTCTATACCCGCCCACTAAATGCCAAACCTCATGCATTTGCAGAATGCGCGCATTGAGGTAGTGCAATACGTGAGGTAATTCATTCAGCTGTATTTCGTCGCGGCTTAATACTTCGGGGTCGTAGCCGTTATCTAAAACGAGTCGGTAAAGCGCGTAACCCAAACTATTGGTGGGGCATTTGGCCAGCGCTTCTATATCAGTATAACCCGGGATGTCGCGTATCTGCGCCGCTGCTGCACCCGGATGATTGAGAGCATGCTGTTCCGAAATCGGCCCCATGTCTTCGTGGAGCGCCTCGCCCAGTGAGGCCACCGCTACCGTAATTTCAATGGCGTCGTAGCCCTCATCGTGGCCATCAACTACTGCCCAGAATGCCTTCCAAAAGCTGTCTGGCATGGGCGCTTCGGCTTGATTCCTGGGCACCTCCGGTGTTGGGCCGCTGCCCAGCCATGCGGAGGAGATATTGTCGCACACCGCCGGACAGGCGTCCGGGCAGGAGTAGGCGACCCAGGCCATAGTCGCGCTCAGTTGTACCCTGGCTTCGCCACTACCGCGTTTGGCCGCTACGACTGCGTCCCTGATAGTCTTTGCATCGGTATAGCAGGCGAGTTGTTGGAGCTTTTCTCTACGATTCATCGTTATCTCCCTAGCGCCTAGCTGCCCATAATCGGAGCTCGCGCGTATGACCAATAGGTCTAATATATGTATGCTGCATTAATAATTATAGGACATTTACAGAAAATTAAACACATCTCAGCCCGGGGGCAGAGATAACTCATTCTTATGGGCCTCGTCGGTGGTATACCAGCTTGGCATGGTGTATCTCTGCCCAGCGGTGACGGCCTTTACGCCATGCTCATGTTCTGGGCCTGAAGAAAAAATTACCAGCATACCCGTAGTCGGCTTCAGCGCCTCATTAAGACGGGGAAAGAAAATCTCCCCTCCTTCGAAATCTTCATTTAAATAAACCAATGAACTGTAAGTTCTCCATGGCGTACTGTCTTCATGGGAGTCTTGATTGTCGATGTGCGGAGTAAGCTGTTTTCCGACATCCCACCGGCACAACATAATACTGTCGCTGAATATCTCTTTGGGCTTATACACGTCTAGGATTGCCTCGCGGGTTCGGGTGCTGGTATCTATCATCAGCTCAAGAATATCGCGGTCTGTAATTTTGGCTGGGTAAACGATCATATTGTCCCAAAAGCCGTTTGCTGAATTTGTCAGGGCATTGTTTTCAAAGGCATCGACCAGAATTGCACAGTCCTCATCGGAGATGAAGTTGGGTATTTTTATAATGTCTATTGATGTCATTTTCCCAAGGCTCTGAGGATAGAATGCCGATTATATACAGATCGACGCTATCGCGAAACAGGGCTACCGGCTACGTCAACTCTAACAATGTTTTTGGGCACTGCGGTCAGTTCGGTAATCGAATCTTCGGCATCATCTAGCCGACGCTGACCTGAACGTAGCTGAGCACTATACTGTTGTCCATCGAAGCTTTCAGATTAGCCCGACAATACTAGACCAGCGTAGGTGACATCAATCTCTCCCCTTCCACAATCTGCTCTAAGTAACTGGCCGCGGGCAATAGTAGATCGGAGCAAAAGTCCGGCACGACGAAAATTGACTGCGCCATTATATTGAACGTCAATACAGGTGCGGCTGCGACCCGATCGAACATATGCCCTGTACTCTGGGGTGCGGGTTTGTGGCATGATGAACACGGTGGCTTTTAAACTCCGTAACACATAACTGGATTGGTGTATGTCCGAAGCCCAAATCGCTACATTACTTGGGATCGTTCTTTTAGTGGCGATGTCTACGCACGTTTTTTACCGGCGTCCACCGGCAGCGCTGTGGCCGGCGCTTCCCATGGTATTCCTCTCGGCGCTCATCTTCTCATTCGGCGACCTCCTCGCCTCAATCTGGTCCGAAGACTTAGATATCCGCTGGGCCGGAATGCTTATGGTCTACACCGGCCTGCTGATGATCGCGCCGGGCTGGTGGCTCTTTACGACGCGCTTTTCAGAAATGGTGGGGCATCAAAAGATCCCCTTTCGGTCAGCCTTTCCCGTGCTCGTCACGATCAATGTCCTGCTCTGGATCACCCTAATCACGAATCCCTGGCATGGACAGTTTATCGAAACGCGTCCCCTAGGGAGAAGTGAGTACGGGCCGCTCTGGTACGTGACAGCTATCGTCAACTACGCTGCCCTTTGCGCGACAGTATTCGTCCATGCGCGGGAGGGATATTTCGCACAGAATCCAACGATACGCGCGCAATGCTGGATCCTTGTCGTCGCCGTCTCCATTCCGATGTCGATGAGCATGTATTACGTGTTCAGTCCCGTGGCGCTATCGTTCGACCCGACAGCGCTCGGCTACGCGTTCAGCTGCCTCCTCTTTCTATTTGCAGTCGAGCGCCGCGACCTCTTCGTGCTAGAGTCCGTCTCTCTACCGGGCGTTCTCGACCATGACGCTGACCCTATCGTGATCGTCACCCGTCACCACCAACTAATTTACGCAAACCCAAACGCACAGGCACTCTTCGGTCAGGGGAGATTAAACCCTGGGGCTCCAATTGATGAAATTCTCGCACTTGCGGTGCCTAGCTTTTCACTGGCGGGCTCCGAGAAACATGCGCCGCACTCGCAAGAACACCGATTCACCTCGCCATCGGGAATCGAAAGCTTAGTTCTGATAGAAGTTTCCATCGTTGAGAGAAATCACGGGGACGAAATAGGACTGTGTTTGCGACTGAGAGACCGGACGGCGCTCCGAAATGCCCTGAACAAGTCTGAGGAACATTTCGCATTGTTTGAGGCTCTCGACCTCGCGATGGGAGAGGGGCTCCTCTTCAAAGAGCAGAGCGGTGAAATTCGGTATATTAACGAAGCGTTTGCGAATCTGTGGAGGATGCCGGCTCGAGAGATGTTCGATCTGGGCCATCAACTTCAGGTTCATTTAGGCACAATACTTCGTGAGCCCCCGCCAGAAACAATGCAATGGATGTGGAATTCTGAGGGGGAGTCATTCAAATCGATAAGACGAGAGTCGTGCGATCTCATGATGCGCGACGGCAGGATTCTCGAAGTGAGAACATTACCCATAGAGACGACGCGAGGATTTCAAGGAAGGGCATGGCGAATGTCCGATGTGACGCAGGCGCGGCGCGAATCGCAGGCCATGATTCAAGCACAGAAACTGGAAGGTCTCGGTCTGTTGGCGGGCGGTATCGCCCACGACTTCAACAATCTGCTCATGACGATCCTGGGCAATACAGAGATCGCTCGTAAGGGGACCCACTCCGCTGCCCCGATTCAGAAAGCACTGGCCGATATTGAGGTGGCGGCCACAACCGCCGCAGAACTCACCGGCCAGCTTCTCGCCTATGCTGGCAAGACCACCTTTATGACAAAGAGTCTGGATTTATCCTTGCTGATCCGTGAGGTGGCCAATTTGATCTCTGTAACAATCCCCAAAAACATCGAGATTCAGTTTCGTCTGGAGGACGATCTTCCGCTCATTCGCGGGGGATCCGCTCAGATCCGTCAGGTGTTAATGAACTTGATCACGAACGCAGCCGACGCAATCGACAACGCCAAGGGTACTATCGAAATCGTCACGGGCATCGGGCGCCCCGCGCCGATGAGTGACGGGTACGCATGCATCGAGCATGGAGATATCTCGGTAGACGTTGTCTATGTCTCGATTCGCGACAATGGAGAGGGAATGGATGTCGAAACACTAACGAAGATCTTCGATCCCTTCTTCACCACAAAGTTTGCCGGACATGGTCTGGGGCTGGCGGCCACACGGGGCATCTTGGATAGCCACGAGGGCCAGCTTAGAATCGAGACGAAACAGGGGCAAGGAAGCAACTTCACGTTCATGCTCCCGGCTCAAGAGCGTTCTCACCCCAGCTCAAAGGACATCGGCTTCTCTGCTTCCCCAAGTTTCGCGAATGGGGACGTCCTCATCGTCGACGACGAAGCGCCAATTCGTGCCATTCTGGCAACGCACCTCGCTGGCGCCGGATTTAATGTTCACCTTGCTTCAAATGGAGAACAGGCGCTTGCTACAGTGGAAGAAATTGGACCGGCACTGCAGCTCGTGATCATGGATATCACGATGCCAGGACTCAGCGGCATCGAGACATGGTCGCAGCTCAGAAAGATACACAGGGAACTGCCAATCATCATGTCGAGTGGTCATCCTCAAGAGGCACTGCAGGACCTAGAGGGATGGAATCCTGCTTGTGATGGCTTCATTCAGAAGCCCTACCGGAGCCAATCACTTCTTCTTGCGGTAGCGTCACTCTTGAATCCCGGAGAATCTTAAACAGGCATCGTTGGACCGACCTCCAGTCTCAAAACCCCTTTATCCCACCCCACTTTAAGCCAATTTTTTGGGACGCACCCAACATCGCAGTCATGCTGCTGGGCGCACTCATTGCGCTCAATCAGGGGGCAGGCATTGCGCCGTATAGGCTTGAAGATAAACTCGGCTCGCAACATACCGTTCATAGCCTCTATACTTATCGTAGGAACTCACCTCTGCTTATTTTTCGACAAAAGGGCTATTGATTCGAATGCGCTATATTTTTACCCTGGCATTACTTCTAGCGACCGCTTGCACCCATGCAGCAGATTGTCCGTCTACACCGGGCAATGAGCGCTTTTTTTCCAATAGCTGGGGAATCTCAAGCGACAACAGTCGTTATCAGAGTTCTGCAAACACCAGCATCACCGCCGACAACGTCGATGAACTGGAACTGGCCTGGGTGTTTGGGTTTGAGGACAGTGAATCCCCTCACTCGTACCCCCTGATTACCGAGGATACGGTTTACATAGGCTCTGACGCAGGCATCCTCTACGCACTCGAGCGAGAAACCGGCTGCCTGCGCTGGCGGTTTCAGGCGGATGGCGATATTCGCACTGCAATAGTACATGGGCGGGTTGAACACAACGCGGTCACGCATACGCTATTATTCTTTGGCACTTTTGAAGGCAGTGTCTACGCATTAAATGCACTCAGTGGAGACCAAGTCTGGCAAAAAGAAATGGATCCCCACCGCTTCGCCATGGTGACCGGAACGCCGATTTTTCACCAAGGGCGACTGTTTGTTCCCGTATCTTCCTACGAGCTAATGGTGGCCGCGGTGCCCTTCTACGAGTGCTGTGACTTCCGAGGTTCAGTGGCTTCACTTGACGCCGTCAGCGGCGATGAGATCTGGCGCTTCTACACTATCGAAGACAAGGCCAGCGTGCGCGGCAACTACTGGTTTTTCTTTGACAAACTTGGCCCATCCGGCGCTCCGGTGTGGCAATCCCCAGCGGTTGACCCCAAGCGTAATCGTCTCTATTTTGGCACCGGCGAGAACTACACCGACCCTGCCACCGACACCAGTGACGCCGTTTTTGCTCTGGACTTGGATAGTGGAGAGCTGATCTGGAAACGGCAGTTCACCGAGCAGGACGCTTACAACGCAGCTTGTGAGATCGGTGGCCCTAGCTGTCCAGAGTCGAATGGTCCCGACCTGGACTTCGGTGCTCCGCCAATACTCACACAGGATTCCGCCAACAACGATATCTTGCTGGCCGGGCAGAAATCCGGTGTGGTTCACGCCATGAATCCGAACAATGGGAAAATTTTGTGGCAGATGCGCGCTGGCCAGGGCGGCAAGCTCGGCGGAATTCACTGGGGGATGGCGGTCAATCCTGAATTGAACACACTGTTTGTACCTATCAGTGATCGCAGTATATTGCCGGAAGGTCAATTACAGCCCGCTCCGGGGCTTTATGCGCTGAGTATTGACGACGGCACACAGCAGTGGTCAGCTACACCCAAGCCCAATTGCGACAATCGGAAGGGTTGTTATGGCGGTTTTTCTGCCGCGATAACAGCGGCCAACGATCTGGTATTTGCGGGGCGCCTCGACGGTAGCATCATGGCCTATCGGGCGGCAGACGGCGAGCAACTGTGGTACCACGATAGTTGGCGCAGCTACGAGTCGGTCAGCGGCATAGGAGCCGAAGGCGGGCCTATCGATGTACATGGCCCCATGGTCGCGGCAGACATGATGTTCATCTCTGCCGGTTATTCAAGCTTCGGCCAGAAAGGTGGCAATGCCTTCCTCGCCTTCAGGCTGAGACAGACAAACCAATGAAGAGAAAAACCGCGCTGTGTCCGGCCTAACTCGTGGGCGGTTAAACGTCGGCCGGTTTTGATGTCTTGAAAGCCAGAGCCTCAGGCAACCCGATTCCGTATCTTTGCACGCTTTAGACTCGCGATGTCACTTCTGTGATCACACTGCCGCGGCGAACGCCCGTCGGAATCGCATCAGCGGGAGGCAGCAACATATGGCGTTTTTAAGTATTCATCACCTGATTCTTGCAGTGACAGCGGCTTAAGTTAGCGGTACGTCTATTTAGGCTTAGAAATAAACGCCATAAACTCGGTTGCGTTTGCCTTCTGGTCAGCGTCAATTTTTTGGGCGATGTCGGTGCTGGCCATCATCGCATCCCAATCGGCAAGCCCTGGCACTACCTCCATCACATTCCAGTCTAGCTTGGCAGGGCCAACCATCTTTGGAATTGCCAGGGCGTAACGCAAATAAATATCGGCAAGTGTTAGTTCCGGTCCAACAAGATAGGGGCCGAAGTTAGCCAGAGCCGTCAAAGAGTGTGCTCCGCGCTCCAATACAGACTTCACTTCGTCCAAAGTAGCCTGGGGGAACTCTATATTGCCCAGAACCGCAGGCAGTAAACGTCTGGCAGCGAGTTCAAGATAGAGCTCAGACACCTTCATTAACTGCCGAACCCTGCCCCTGACCTCAACATCTTCAGGGAATAACGAATGCTCTGGGTAGGCATCTTCCAGATACTCTAGCAGAACACTCGACTCGGATAGCTGTGTGCCTTTTTCTGTCGTCATGGCCGGCGCTTTTCCGGTGGGATTTACCGCCAGCATTTCAGGCGTGTTGGGATACACAATATGCTCGTCAAAGGGCACACCCTTTTGCATCAGCGCGTGCTTTACGATGTTATGATAATTTGAAAACGGAAATCCGTGCAATGTCAGCATGCTGTCGCTCTCGCTCTGGTTTATTGTGTGTTTAAATTTTTCAGCGTACTCGCCAAGGCGCACCGTATCCGGGCCGCCTCACGGGAATACATCAAGTAAAGGAGACGGTTAGAGCACGCGTCCTGGCTGCGAAAAAATCTTTTGCAACAGCGGCTCAAACGAATCCAGGCTATCGGCCTCAAAATCAGGATCGAACGCGGGAGCATCCCAGCGATCTACCAATTTTACCGCAAGGTCATACCAGCTTTTTTGGGTAAAATCGTCTCGCATATTCGGGTTTTCACCCATAAACGTGTAATAGAATTTTCCTTGAAAATGCTGATGGTTATAAATCACGTGATACGCATCTTCTGACACATAGGGTCGCATCAATTCTGCCGCAATGGGCCCATGATTGGGAATGTTCACGGACTTGCCAACATCATGCAGCAAGGCAATAGCCACTTCTTCGTCGGTAGCATCGTCGCGTCGCGCCAAGGTGCCTGTCATTAAAGAGTGTTGCAGCTGATCGCAGGCAAACCCGGCGGTGATATTTTTAAGGCTACGCAACATATCCATGAGATGTGCCGGTGTCTTGTAAAAGTGTTCTTTGTGCGCGGCTCCAATTACGGCCCAATCTTCGGGAGTGCCATCTTGCATTCTCGTGAACATAGCATCGTCATCCTGTTGTTTTTAACTCGTCACTTAGCTTATTGATCACTATCATACCAGCTGTGCATTAAAAGTCGCTATACAGGATTACCTTAGCACCGCTCTGGTCTGTTCCAGATTACCACCTCTCTGCGAAAGGCTAATGGGCTTCTCCGGGCCTCCCTCCTAACGTTGCACCCGAAGTGCCATTGGAATGAAGTCGGCCTTGAGTGGCCTAGTTTGAAGACCCTGCGTATGCACTGACAGACCCATCTGGCGAGGACCTGACATCCTTTCTGTTACAGCCTATCAAATGACCCGGTAAGCGCCGGCTGGGTAACGACAACTTGATTTTCCAGTACCTTAAGGTTCGAACAGGCGGACCAGACTGCTAAAGCGGATTTTCATACCATATCAGGCCTAGGCCCCTGGCGATAAAATACGAGCCCGTGTTCCCGTTTTCTTCTGTTGTTATAACATCCAGATCGCCATCTCCATCAAGATCGTTCAACAAGAGATTATCGTGCTTGATGCCTTTGCGGGTATTGTGATTATTATCGGATATGACTTTCAGGTGCAGGGCCTGGTCCCCCGATATATCTTGTAAGTTCATCAATGCAAAAATCCCATGCCCATAGCCGCTGGCTGATATCACCAGGTCAGTCTCTTCATTGCCATCGATATTTCCGCAAGCGATTCCTTTGATATCGTAGTCATGCTTGCCTACATCGCTGGGCATGGCTTCCAGCGCACTCAATGTATTTTTAATCCATTTCCCCGACCAGTTACCTGCTTGATCGAAATCTTTTTTAACTGAGTAGAGAATCGGACCGCCTACTTCGACATGTTCTTTTGCGGTTACATTACTCACGATTAAATGAATTTTTGATGGGTCTTTCTTGTCCACTGCACAATTTGTGAAATTCGAATTTGCCTCCTTGCTGATAACATGCTTAGCCCAGGTTGACTGGCTGTTTTTTACAATAGCTTCCTCACCGGGATTCTCGAACCATGACAGAGTAGCCCAGTCCGACATCAAGACATCATTATCACCGTCCTGATCTATATCCATAATTAGAATCGTTGTAATCCAGTTAATATCAGCAATTGGCCATCCTTTCCACTGGTCCGAATTGGTATAATCCGGATTCTGGGGTGCTTGGTACCATAAAAGCTTGCCGGGTTTGCTGTCATTCTTGGAGCCGGCCACGATATCGTTGGCACCAGAACCGTCTATTTGCCCAATAGCAACCTTTATGAAAGGTAGTTGAATGGACGGAACAATCGATACACTTTTCCAAGAATCATTGTTGAAGATGTCATTCCTGTCTACAAGCCAGTGGATGTTGACCTTCTCATTGCGATTTTCGGTGGCGCTAACGACGGCGTCAATTTTGCCATCGCTATTAAAATCGGCAAATTGTGCATCTTCGATTTTCCGGACATCCAGTCCGACACTGATGTTGGTCCGGTGCCAATTCTCCAACACATTGGGCGCCCCCGGATTCTCATACAGCGCCGCCTGACCGGATTCTTCCCATCCGACAACCAGGTCTACGTTACCATCTCCGTCGATATCATTAGCATCGACACCGTCGGCCCCTTCAAATGTGTTGTCAATTGTATGCATGGACCAGTACGCAGTAGTGTCAGGCTTTGAACTACAAGCGCTCACCGCAAACGCCGTTAGTGTCATTGCTGTCAAGGATCGTAAAGCCTGAATTGTCCCGCTGGCAGTTACCGCTTGGAACCCATTGAGTTTTAGAGTTTTCATCTGTGGATTAACGTGTACGCCTAGTTGAGAGTGGCCCTTATCCTACAACTCATGCGGGTCCATCTGGCGGTTATTCAGCGACCGACTTTTGCCGTTGTCTCCAGTTCATCTGTCAACACCTTGCCGCCATTAATTCGATCAGCTAGCACTTGCTTTCAGGCGTTGGTATAGCGCCATATTCATACGTTCGAAGGCTGCACGAGTGTATTCTGTGCGCTTCTCTCTTTGTGGCAGTAGCGCTGGGATAATGCCCCTGAATTCTTCATAGTGGTGTAGATCTGTATTGCCGTCATCACGGGGATATAGCTCAAAAACATGCCTCGTATCAAAGAGTCCCTGAATGCCCAGTCGGCCCGTCCAGTAAAAACTCCTGTTCACTGACACGTCACCCAGCTGCGCACCAAGCTCAAGCGGTTCAGGAAAATTTTCGTCCACAAGGGTAAACGAGACGCTCTCTCCAGTGACAAATTTTGCTTCGACTCTGGGTAAATACGGGTTCCAATCGGGATAGCGTGCAAAGTCAGTCAATACGTTCCAGCTTTTCTCTGGGCTGGCTGGAAGCACTATCTGCGTCTTAATGGTATACAACGGCGGGACGCGAGTGGAGCCAAAAAAATACAATCCTGCAAAGACGACTGCGATTGCAATTGTGAAAATCAGGAACTTTTTCTGTTTCATTCGTTATTATCCTAGCGGTCGACTAATTATGCCTTAAATAGGTACTGACAAGTTAACTTCTTGAGTCCAAGATAAACCAGTCCCACTGTCTCAAGCAATCGCCCGACTTCATTCTTCGAACCCACTGACCCAGAACACGCTGCGGGGGTACGGTGAAGGTTACCGCTTGCATTGAAAATCAGGACGTCACTGAGCGGATTCTGGATCACCTGGGAAGGAAGGTACACGATACCCCTATTCGGCCGATTCTGGCACCGTCCGCACGAGCCTCACCTGCTGTCCCCTTTTGCGAGGAAGGGCCGTAGCAGAACACGCATTACCACAGTTCAATCAGCAGGGACACCGCTGACCATTGAGTTGGCATGGCTTCCTGTGAGTCGCCAGCTGCAGTCGACCCAAAAAGATTGGCACGTGGGCCAGTGCAAGCGCGCTTTCAGCGAACTGAGCGACCATCGCTCGGTTCCATTGCGGTAAAGCATCGGAGTACTGGAAGAATATTTTCCTCCATAGCTCTTTTATTTGTCCTCTACTTCGCGGCTAACATCCTGCAGGTCGTAATCCTCGGGCGTCGTCTCTGGTGAAGTGCGTCTCGCTCAGGCTGATGGGCGACCCTTCGAACCGAGCAGCCAGCGATGTACTGGGCTCCGCTTGCGCATGAGATAGACCTCATCATCTTGTAGTTTTTGATAGGGCTCGGGATCTGCAATCGACAACTTACGGCGTACTTCTTCTAACGGGAGCGGCAGCATTGCTTCCCAATCTACAGCCACCAACAACGTCGCCTTGCGGCCACGACGGATCGCGGTGCGCAAATAACCAAACCCTTCGAAGCGACCCATAGTGGCCAACATAGTATTTGCGATGAGCGCGAGGATGAGCCAGGCCCAGCCACCTAGTTGCGCATAGCTGTAACCCAGCAGATGCACTTCTCCGTAGATGTCGGAGTCCCAGCCGTTCAATACGTGCCACAGATCGTGCATATCGACTACGCGTGCGCTCATGTTAGAACGCGGGTCTTTGCTTTCCCGTCCCACCTGCTTGCTAACTTCCTGAGCAATTCCGTCGGCAGTGAAGTTGCGCGTGCTGGTCCAGTCGAAATAGGTCCGTCCGAGCGAACCGGCAGGCAGTGAGGACAGGTAGGTGCGGTCAGCAAGCGTTGCTCGAAGGTCGGGTCCTTCCTGAAGGATAGAGCGACCCATTGGGTCGTTCCAGACCTCGCGCAGCAGACGATCGGAAGATGGTCCGCTCAAAAGCCCGATGAAATCCCCGATCAGGTCGGTTCGATTCGGATCTTTCGTGAGTTCACCAAGGGTAGAGAACGCCTTCAGAATGTCCCGCGGGTGAGTCCAACCTCTTTTTGCCCCAAGTGATTCCATCGATTCGCAGCCTCGGACGCTATGCGGATTTACCCTACTATAGTACACAACCATGGGATTCTCGCTACATAAAGGTATTGCTTAAACAGGCTGGCAGCGCCATTACCAAGGCAGTCAACGATGGTGACATAACAGCGGAGGATGCCGGCTCGCTGGCGAACCTACTGGAACAAAGCACAGACAGGCTGACACCGGACGGCCTGACCCCGTCGGTGGCGTTCCTGACGACAGCGTGTGCGATGTTCAATTAGCGCACATGCGGGTGACCAAATCTGCTCGAATATAACAAGGCGGTTAGATACTTCGGATGTTCCCAGCCAAGGCTCACAGCCCCACTGTGTTTGATTTCAAGCGTGCAAAAGTTGGAGGCGACGCAGCATGCTGCCAACGGGCACTGGAGGGTTTGCCCCTGCTCATGCCCTTGGTCACGCCACCTATGGGATAAGGCGCGCAGCGCCTGCTTTTTCCGCACATGGCACGATGGCCACTGTTATGCCTGTGAACATAATATAAGGGGGTAAGCCCAGCCCGATAAACCACGCGCGCTAGAGACAATATAGCGGCTTGCGGCAAAGGTAAACGGGCTGCAAAAGTGGTTGCGGAGGTGGTGACTAACGCAACCATTCGTTACGGCAGTTAGCCACCGTAGTGCAGGTCAAAGCGATCCAGTTGCATCACTTTTGTCCAGGCTGCAACGAAGTCATCGACAAAGCGTTGCTGTGAATCGTCGTATGCATACACCTCCGCTATCGCACGCAGTTCCGAGTTCGAACCGAAGATCAGGTCAACAGACGTCGCGGTGTACGCCACTGTGCCTGATTCCCGATTCACGCCCTCATAGACGCCAACTTCCTCAGCCTTCTGCCAAAGGGTGGCCATATTAAGCAGGTTGACGAAAAAGTCGTTGGTCAACGTTCCCGGCTTGTCGGTGAGAACGCCGTGAGCTGACCCGCCTGTATTGGCATCGAGAGAACGCATCCCGCCAATCAGCACGGTCATCTCTGGCACTGTCAGGTCGAGCTGATCGGCCCTGTCGACCAACATTTCCGTGGGTGAACGATAGCTCTGGTCAACGTTGAAGTAGTTACGAAATGCGTCAGCCTTTGGCTCAAGCAATGCAAATGATACGACATCGGTTTGCGCCTGGCTCGCATCCGCCCGGCCGGGGATGAAAGGCACCTCGACATCCGTTCCGCCTGCACGCGCCGCCTCCTCAATGGCAGCTGCACCGCCCAGTACGATTAGGTCTGCCATCGAGATCTTGCTGCCGCTGGCATTGGACGCGTTGAATGCCTTCTGGATGTCCACGAGTTTGTCCAGCACCCGAGCGAGCTCAGCAGGGTTGTTTGCCGCCCAATCTTTTTGCGGTGCCAGTGCAATGCGCGCGCCATTAGCCCCGCCACGCCTATCGCTAGCTCGGAAGCTGGCGGCAGATGCCCATGCAGTGCGAACCAGTTCGGGCTCGGTTATCCCGGAGTCAAGGATGTCTTGCTTCAGCGCTTTGATGTCACCGGCATCTACCAGTTTATAATCCACATCAGGAATAGGATCCTGCCAGATCAATTCTCCTGCCGGCACGGCATTACCGAGGTAGCGAACGCTCGGGCCCATGTCGCGATGTGTCAGCTTGTACCACGCTTTGGCGAAAGCCAATTGGTACTCTTTCGGATCGGCAAGGAACCGCTCCGCAATGGCCTTGTACTGCGGGTCGAACTTCAACGCCAAATCAGCGGTGGTCATCACTGGCGCGTGGGTCTTGCCAGCCACGTGCGCATCGGGTACCGCGGTGCTCATCGACTCGTCGGTGGGTTTCCACTGAATCGCGCCACCCGGGCTGCGAGTCTGTTCCCACTCAAGATTCAGCAAGTTTTGCAGGTACAGCGTAGTCCACTGTGTCGGTGCCTGTGTCCAGGCGCCTTCCAGCCCGCTGGTGACAGTGTCTTCAGAGTGGCCCTTGCCGCACTTATTTTTCCAGCCCAGACCCTGCTCTTCTATGCTGGCCGCAGCCGGCTCAGGTCCCACGCAATCGGCCGGCTTATGGGCCCCGTGCATTTTGCCAAAAGTATGTCCGCCGGCGATCAACGCCACGGTTTCCTCGTCGTTCATTGCCATGCGAGAGAAGGCAACGCGAATGTTCTGGGCCGAACCCACGGGATCGGGCTTGCCCATCGGGCCTTCCGGATTCACGTAAATGAGCCCCATGTGCGTAGCACCCAGTGGCCGCTTCAGCTCGCCGTCTTTATCCCGGCGATCGCTGGCCAGCATTTTCACTTCTGGCCCCCAGTACACAAGGTCAGGTTCCCAGTCGTCGGCGCGGCCACCAGCAAAGCCATAGGTTTCAAAGCCCATATTTTCCATCGCCACATTACCCGCCAGAATCATCAGGTCGCCCCAAGACAGACTTTCACCGTACTTTTGCTTCACCGGCCAGAGCAACCGACGGGCTTTGTCCAGGTTGCCGTTATCAGGCCAGCTGTTCAGGGGATCGAAGCGCATCTGGCCGCCCTCACCGCCGCCGCGTCCATCCAGTGTGCGGTAGGTGCCGGAGCTGTGCCATGACATACGAATGAAAAAGGGACCGTAGTTGCCATAGTCGGCGGGCCACCAGTCCTGCGAAGTGGTCAGCAGCGTGTTGATATCGTTTTTGACAGCATCGAGGTCCAGCAAGTTGAATGCTTTTCCATAGTTGAAATCTTCACCCAGAGGATTCGAGCGCGAGTCATGGTCACGCAGCGAAGATACGTCAAGCTGCTCGGGCCACCAGAACTGGTTAGTTTTGGGCTGATCGGTCGCAACGTTGCCACTGCCCATAGCGCCGGCGGGCTTTGAGACGGCTGTTGAGGTTTCGCCAATGGCGGTAATGGGTGCCATGAACAATGCCAGGACTCCCACTAAAGCTCCAGGCATGATGGCATTGAGTTTTCTCATGGTATATCTCCCCTCGAGACATGCTACAAAAGCAGCGGAATGTTATGTGCAAGTTGCGCCT
>ERZ888423.970-NODE-970-length-27284-cov-81.674061_pt1 | contig 27284 bp, 24 predicted proteins | sample MGYA00520523_ERZ888423 | MGnify/ENA primary metagenome ERZ888423 (study PRJEB32303, sample SAMEA104408611) | aquatic metagenome | biome: Brackish water; feature: Pelagic; material: water | place: Baltic Sea | collected 2014-06-08T10:24:00 | depth 30,27 m ...
CGCCGCCTGCGTGGTTGCCTACGGCAACGGCCAAACCATCTGATCCCGCTGACATTGGGGGCAGCCAGAGCCAGGGGGCCAAGAACCCCCATCTGGCAAGAAAGGTGGGGCACCATTGGCCCCGAACCGATGGCAGGGTCACAGCCGAGACCGGTTGGGAACTGCTGACAGACCCTCGAAACTTAAGGGAATAGGAGGGATCCTTGTAGAAGCCCTACAAGTGAGTCCGTCATGGTGACGTCAGGCTTTCCCCTATCCAATCAAAACGAAGCCGATGGCTTTGACATTGGCCAGCTGAGCCTGCGCCAGCTGCGCCAGATGGCCAGTGACCTGGGCATCGGCCGCTACAGCCGCATGCTCAAGGACCAGTTACTGAGCGCCATTCAACGCAGATCAGACGCCGGGGCCGACTCACCGGACCAGCCCGAGCAACTCCGTTCAATTGAGGCCGAGATGGTGCCCGCTCCCCGCCCGGAGCTGCAGACGACAGTTGTATTCCTCCCCCGTGATCCCCAGTGGGCCTATGTGTTTTGGGAGCTCTCAGACGTTGACCGGAGACAGGCCATGGCCGACGGCTCGACCCAGCTGGTGTTGCGAGTAGCCGATGTAACGGGCCTGGGCGGCGGAGCGGCCCACCAGCACACCCTGATGGAAGTGGTTGTCAACAGCCATGCCACCGAGTGGTACCTGCCGGTGCCCCTCAGTGACCGCGATTACCGGGTGGAGCTTGGCTATCGGGTGGCCAGCTCCAGCTGGCGCTCCCTTGCCTTCTCTGGAGTGGCCCGCGTTCCAGCCCTCCACCCCAGCGAGCAGGTGCTGGACCAGTTCGTGCCATTCAGCCTCGATGCGATGGCTCCAGTTTCAGATGAGAATTTCTCCGTACCCGCTGCCACCGCCGGCATCCATGAGCGGATCTATCAGGTTGCCACCTCAACCAGCCGCACCCTGGGTATGGGTAGGGGATCTGAGGCCTTCCACACCACCGATTCATTCTCCCTGAATGACCAGGGCCTGCATGCTTCAGGCGTTGGCAGATGGGCCAGTGGGCGCAGTGAATCTGGAGCTGGACTTGTAGCATCCCGCCCCAGATCCTTCTGGCTGGTTGCCGATGCTGAGTTGGTCGTCTATGGCGCAACCGATCCAGCCGCCACCTTGAGAATCGGCGAAGAAATAGTACCCCTGGCTGAAGACGGCACCTTCCGCATCCAGGTGCCCTTTCGGGATGGCCAACAGCTCTATCCGATTACGGCCGTTGCGGCAGATGGGGAACAGAGCAGGCACATAACGCTGAACTTCAACCGCACCACGCCCGAAGCCAATGTAAACACCGCGGAGGAGGCTGAGCTGGCCGAATGGTTCTGAGCCGGCTAGCTGGAGCCTTCAGGGCACCAGATTGACCAATCTGCCAGGCACCACGATCACTCGGCTGGGAGGCTTTCCTTCCAGCCATTTGATCGCAATCTCACTTTGTAAGGCCAGCATTTCAAGCGTTGCCTGATCCACATCAGCGGGCACCTGAAGACTGCCCCGCACCTTGCCCTTCACCTGGATCACCACCGGGATCGTTTCTTTGCTGAGGGCAGCCCTATCAACGCTTGGCCAGGCTTGCCTGTGAATGCTGTTGGTGCCAGCAGGGTTGGCCCCCAGGCGCACCCAGAGCTCTTCGGCCAGGTGAGGGGCAAAGGGTGCAAGCAGAATCATCAAGCTGGCAAGGGCCTCACAGGCCACCGGCTTGGAGGAAGATTCCAGATGGGTAACCATCGCATTGCTGAGCTTCATCAACTCCGAAATGGCGGTATTGAATTGATAGTCACCGCTAAGGTCTTCGCTGATCGCCGCGATCGCCGTATGCACGGCTCTACGCAGCTCCACTTCTGGAGCCGACAGGTTGCTGCGGTCTATGGCTTGAGGCTCGAGCTCCAGCTGGAGGCCCCGTTCACAGGCGCCGTCCACCAGACGCCAGATCCTATTTAAAAAGCGAAACTGTCCCTCCACGTCGGCGTCATCCCATTCCAGATCCTTCTCCGGTGGCGCTTTGAACAGGATGAACATGCGGGCAGTGTCGGCGCCGTATCTTTCGATCACCTGGGCCGGATCGACACCGTTGTATTTCGATTTCGACATCTTTTCGTAGAAAGTGACAAGCCCTTCGCCACTTACCGGATCCCGGGGATCGTTGGGATCAGCCACATCCGCAGGGGCGATGTACTTACCGCTGTGGGGGTTCTTGTAGGTGATTGCCTGGACCATCCCCTGGGTCAGGAGGCGTTTGAAGGGTTCATCAAAGCCCAGCAAACCACGATCGCGTAAAACTTTGGTGAAAAAGCGGGCATATAGGAGGTGCAAGATTGCGTGCTCGATCCCGCCCACATACTGATCAACGGGTAGCCAGCGATCTACCAATTCACGATTAAAAGGCAGATTTGTGTTATGGGGATCGCTATAGCGAAGGAAATACCAGCTGGAACACATAAAAGTGTCCATGGTGTCCGTTTCCCGCCGAGCCGGTTTGCCGCAGCGGGGGCAATCCACCTTCCACCAGCTCTCCAGCTGGGCCAGGGGCGAACCTCCCTTCGCGGCCAAACTGGCAGCTTCGGGCAACTTGACCGGCAGCTGCTCGGCTGGAACGGCCACGGTGCCACAGGCTTGGCAATGGATCACCGGAATTGGGCAGCCCCAGTAGCGCTGTCGTGAAATCAGCCAGTCCCGCAGCCGGTAACTGGTGCGCGCCTCTCCCCAGCCCTCCTGCGCTGCCGCTGTGGTGATCGCTGTTTTGGCGGCGCCGCTGGCCAGGCCACTGAAGCGGCCGGAATGGATCAGCACGCCGGCTTCGCTCCAAACTCCACCCCCGTAGGCGTGCTCATCGCTGCCCTCGGGAATGATCACCTGCCGCACTGGCAGTTCGTATTGGCGGGCAAAGACAAAGTCCCTCTGGTCGTGGGCAGGTACGCCCATGACCGCCCCCGTGCCGTAGTCGGCCAGCACGTAGTCGGCAATCCAGATCGGCATCAACTCCCCGCTGGCGGGGTTGCGAACCTGGGAACCAAGGGCCACACCCCGCTTCGGTTTGTCCTCGGCAGTGCGTTCCTGCTCGCTCTGGCGACTCACCAAGTTGCAGAAGGCCTGCACCGGCAACTGCTGAGCGACCGCAGTCAGCTCTGGCACCAGGGGGTTCTCAGGAGCGAGCACCAGGTAGGTGGCTCCATAAATAGTGTCTGGCCTGGTGGTGAAGATCGCAATCTTGCTGCCGCTGGGTCGGCCGTCCCCGTCCACCACCTCAAACTGCAGCTCTGCCCCCGTGCTGCGGCCAATCCAGTTGGCCTGCATGGTGCGCACCCGCTCCGGCCAGCCATCGAGCTTGGCGAGATCGTCGAGCAGCTGGTCAGCGTAGGCAGTGATCTTCAGAAACCATTGGCGCAGCTTGCGCTTTTCCACCAGAGCTCCAGAGCGCCAGGAGCGGCCAGCGCTGTCCACCTGTTCATTGGCCAGAACGGTCTGATCGATCGGGTCCCAATTCACGGTGGCATCCTTCTGGTAAGCCAGGCCCGCCTCTAGGAATTGGAGAAATAGCCACTGGGTCCATTGGTAGTAGTCGCTGTGACAGGTGGCGATTTCTCGGTCCCAGTCGATCGACAGACCCAGCCGCTGCAGCTGGGCCCGCATTGACGCGATGTTCTGATCTGTCCAGAGGCCGGGGTCAATGCCCCTTTCGATGGCAGCATTTTCCGCCGGCAGGCCGAAGGCATCCCATCCCATTGGATGCAGCACCCGCTGGCCCCGCATCCGCTGAACTCTGGCGATTACATCAGTGATGACGTAGTTGCGCACATGGCCCATGTGCAGGTTCCCCGACGGGTAGGGAAACATCGAAAGGGCATAGAAAGACTCACCAGCTGCAGCGCCCTCTTCGGTGGCGTGCAGGCCGGAGTCGCTCCATTGCCGCTGCCAATGGGCTTCAAGGGCCTGGGGTTGGTACCGGGGTGATTCGCTCACGGCAGCCAGGCCAGGATCGGAGCGTTGATCGTGCCACAGCCCAGCAGCAGCAAGTTTCTCAACCCAGGGCCCGGATCGTGCTGGCAGCCGAGCGATAGATCAGGGTCAGGGGCCGGCCCTCCGCCTGGCTGAGGGCCAGGTAGCTGCCGTCCTGCCAGTGCAGGGTGCCTTCCAATTCACCGATCCCCACCACCTGGATCGCCACGGGGGTGCGATGGCGAATCAGATCCTGCAGGTGGCGAATGCTGGGCTGGGACGTATCGAGAGCGATCGAGTGCTTCTCGAAAAAGCTCTGCATAGGATTCTGCTGTGGCTGCGCTTGCCTCCATCGTGCTCCAGTTCAGCAAATATCAAGGCCTGGGAAACGATTTCCTCATCCTTGATGGGCGGCTCAGCCCCAGGGATCAGGACGATCTGGGGCTCACCCCGGAGCGGATTCAACGGCTGTGCGAGCGGCGTTTTGGCGTTGGGGCTGACGGAGTGATCCTGGCCCTGCCTGCCCGGGGCGAGGGGGAGTTGCGGATGCGGATTTTCAATGCCGATGGCAGCGAGCCCGAAATGTGCGGCAACGGCATCCGCTGCCTGGCCAGGTTCCTGGCCGACAGCGATGGCGACCCTGCCGGACGCCGCTGGCAGATCGAGACCCTGGCAGGAAGGATTGTTCCTGAGCTCCGTCAGGACGGCACCATCCGGGTGGACATGGGAGTTCCCTTCCTGGAACCTGCCGCCATCCCCACAACCCTGGAGCTGGGCCCAGCTGGGGTTGCCCAGGGGTGCCTGGAGATAGCTGGCAGCCAATTTGAAGTTGGCTCCGTCGGCATGGGCAATCCCCATGTGGTGGTTCCCGTTGCGGATGTGGCTGCCATTGACCTCGAGCGGTTCGGCGCCGCCCTCGAGCTGCATCCGGCCTTTCCGGCCCGAACCAATGTTCATTTTGTCCAGGTGCTCAGCCCCAGCCATCTGGTCATGCGGGTCTGGGAGCGGGGTGCGGGCCCGACCCTGGCCTGTGGCACTGGCGCCTGCGCCACCTTGGTGGTGGCCCATCGCTTCGGCCTGGCCGACCGGATCGCCAGGCTCGACCTGCCCGGGGGCAGCCTCGAAATTGAGTGGGATGGCCAGACAGACCATCTGTTCATGACCGGCCCGGCCCTGGCCGTCTTTGACGGGGTGGTCACCCCCGAACTGTGGGGCAGCAGCCATGGGGAGCCCAGTCCAAAGGCAGCCGGGGTCGACTGCGCCAGCGCCTGCGTCCAAGGGTGTATCCAACCTGAGGCCTGTGCATCTGCGGATGCCCGGGCGAGGGTGCAGGCCATGCTCGAGGCCAATTCCCTAGACGACCTGGTGGCGCTGGCAAGCAACTCGCTCGAATCGCGCATCCGGGCCAGGATCGCCAAGTCGCCCGGGGGCCAGGACGATTTTGACTAGGGCGGTGGCTAGCTGCTGGGCGAACTATCTCGATGCCTGTGCCACCACACCGCCGGCACCTGAAGTGCTTGAGGCCATGGCGGCGGTCCATGCCGGGGCCTGGGCCAACCCGTCGAGCCTGCATGGTTTTGGTCTGGCTGCCGCCGAACAGCTGGAACGCTGCCGCCAACGGATAGGGGAACTGCTGGGCTGCGCCAGCCACCAGGTTTTGTTCACCTCGGGCGGCAGCGAATCGATCCACACCGCCCTGCTGGGGGTGGCAACCGCTTTGCCTGCGGGTCGCCTGTTGATCTCAGCGGTGGAACACCCGGCCACCCTGGCTGCCGCAAAGCAGCTGCAGAGCCGCGGCTGGCAGGTTGAACGGTTGCCGGTGGATGGGCTCGGGCTGGTGGATCAGCAGCTGCTCGAGCAATTGCTGGTGCCGCCCACGCGCTTGGTGTCACTGATCTGGGGCCAGAGCGAAGTGGGCACAATCCAGCCCCTGCAGGCCATTGGCCGCAAATGCAGGGCGGCCGGTGTGCTGCTGCACGTCGATGCGGTGCAGGTGATTGGCCACCAACAGCTCAACTTCAACGCCTTGCCCGTCGATCTGCTCAGCCTGGCCGGCCACAAGCTGCAGGGACCCAGGGGGATTGGCGCCCTGCTGCTGCGCCCTGACCTCCAGCTCAGCCCCCTTATCGGCGGAGGCGGGCAGGAGGCGGGACGGCGGGGCGGGACGGAGCCCGTGGCCCTGGTGGCGGGCCTGGCCAGGGCCCTGGAACTCTGTACGGACCGATTGGTTGCCCATGGGGGCAGCGATCCGGTGGGGCCCCTGCGCAATGCCCTGCTGGAGCAGCTGCTGCAGCTGGAGGGCGTCAGGCTCTCGGGGCCCGATCCCCGCGATCTGGAGGCCCCTGAGCGCCTGCCCCACCACCTCAGCCTCCTGCTGGCAGGCCCGGATGGCCAGCCCCTCTCAGGCCGTCGGCTGGTGCGCAACCTCTGGCAGCAGGGCTATGCCGTAGGCAGCGGCTCCGCCTGCAGCAGTGGTCAGGCTGGGGGCCCTGCTGGCCTGACACCGAGCCCAATCCTGCTGGCCATGGGGTACACCAGTGAGGTTGCGGCCAGCGGCCTGCGATTCAGCCTGGGGCCCTGGCACCGGGCTGCGGATTTGGCCGGGGTGGGGGCGGCCCTGGAACGGGCCCGTCAGCCCAGCCCCCCTAGGGTCATCTGAACGCCCTGGACTGGATGCTCCCCGCCGATCTGCGCAGTGCCGAGGCTGAAGCCCTCGGGGCCATCCAGGCTGCCCTGGCGTCAGGCCAAAGGGGGCTATGGACCGTGGAACTGCGGTTTGAGGGGTTGCGGCTGCTCCCCCTGGCCCTGAGGCTGCATGGGGCACTCACAGCCGTGCTGCCTGGCGCAAAGCTGCTCTGCGCCGATGCCGGTGCCACGGCCCTGGCCAAGCGCGACGCTCCGTCCCTTGCCGCCAACATTGCCAGCCTCAGAGACCAGATGCGCCTGCAACAGGCCGATGGCGGCAGTGAGGGCGTGCTGGTGCTGGTGGGACCAGCACCCTCGGACTATGACCAGGTGGAGCAGGTCTGCGCCCTCCACCGGGGAAGCGTCGTATTGCTGAATGCCAGCCTCGAAGATGGGGCTGTCGGCATCGGCAGCGTTGCCAGGGAGCGCCGTAAGGGCTTTTTGCACGAGCTGCAAACGGCCTACGCCCTGATCCCTACAGCCGATGGCGCCCTGCGCCGTGCCTTCCCCGACCAATGGCAGCTCTACCGCTCGGACCCAGATGGCTATCGCGCGGTGGCCAGCTTTGAGCAGAAACCCGATCTGGAAGAACAGGCCCTGGCCCTGGCGGGGGAGGCGGGCCTGGGCCTGGGCGCCAACCTCAGGGTGATCGACGCCTTCATCGAAGGGCTGCGTAACTAGGCAGTGGGCTCGCGCCGACCTCCTTACACTGCCTCGAACGCCGCTGAGCCCGATGGCCGCCAACAGTGACCTGCCTTCCGCCCCGAGCGGCCGCTCCTGGAGCCTGGTGGATGCAGCTGCCGCCGCGGCTGTAGTTCTCGCCGCCGTCGGGGTGATCTGGAGCCCCAAACTCAGCGGCGCCCTGGCCAAGGCCACCGGTGCCCTGACTCCGGTCACGGTGTTTGTGGATGTGCGCGGGGTGCCCGTGGCCAATCCGAGCGCCCTGATTGAGGCTGCCAAAAGTGAGGGGAAGGTGGCCATCGTGATCCGCAACCAGCCCCACGGCTCGGTGGTGGTCAAGCAGGTTCAGCCCCTGCAACGGCTGCTGGTGGCAGTCCAACCCAACGGCACTGTGGTGACAGCCACCGATCCAAACCAGGCCAGGCTGGGCAGTCTGGATGCCCGCTTTGTGCTCGAAGGCCAGGGCCGCAAGAGCGGCGGCGGCGTTGTATTTGGCAACCAGAATCTCAAGATCGGTGCACCGGTGGAGATCGAGGGGCAGCAATACCGGCTCAGTGGCACGGTGAGCGGCCTTGAGATTGGAGCCAACTGAGATGGCTTACCCGAAGCCTGTCCGGTTGCTTGCGGCGCTGCTTCTGCCAGCAGCAACCCTGCTGCCTGCCGCTGTCATTGCCGAGCAGGGGCCGGCGCCCCTGGCCACCATGCCGGCAGCGCCACCGCCGATTGGCCTGCCCCAACTGCAGAGCCAGCTGAGTTGCCCCGCCTTGCAACAACGCCTGCTGGCAACGGTTGGCGGCCAGGCCTCCCTCTGGAGTATCACGATTGCCGATTCCCAGGGGCGGCTCCTAGCCGACCTCAATGGCAGCCGGCCCCGGATCCCTGCCTCCAACCAGAAGTTGGTGAGCACGGCCTATGCCCTCGACAGGCTCGGCACCGACTATCGCCTCAGCACCCAGTTGTGGCGGCTCAGTGATGGCAGTTTCCGGCTCACCGGTGAGGGCGACCCCGACCTAGCCCTGCCCCAGTTGCAGCGCTTCGCCAAGCTGGCGCTGGGCTCCGGTGGTGGCAGTGGCCAGCTGCCATCGCTGCTGAAACTGCAGCTAGCCGAGGAACCGCGCCAGGCCTGGTGGCCCCAGGGTTGGCATCCCGATGATCGTTACTACGCCTATGGCGCGCCGATCACCCGGCTCGCGCTCACCTCCAATGCGATCCACGAGGCGGTGATGAATCCCCCCTCCCGGCTCCAGAACCTGTTGCAGAAAACCATGCAGCAGCAGGGAGCCAAGGTGCAGGTATCGCTGATCTCAGCCCGGGCGCCCCTACCGGGCGATGCGGTTTTGATGCACCAGGAAAACTCGGCACCGATGCACAATCTGCTGAGCCTGGCCAACACGGAAAGCCACAATTTCACCGCCGAGGTGCTGCTGCGCCAGGGTGCGGGCAGCTGGGATCTGGGCCAGGCCATCCAGCGGCAAACCCTCTGGCTCACCGAGCAAGGCTTGCCGATGCAGGGCGTGCGGGGGGCAGATGGCAGTGGCCTGGATCGGGCTAACCGCCTCACCAGTCGCTTCCTGGCGGCCCTGCTCCTGAGGATGGACCAGCATCCCTACGGCCGGGCCTACCTGGCCTCGATGGCGGTGGCTGGTCAGCGCGGCACCCTGCGCAACCTGTACGTAGGCAGCCCGCTGCAGGGCAAGTTTTATGGCAAGACCGGCACCATCACTGGGGTCCGGGCCATCAGCGGCGTACTTGTCACAACCGAAGGGCCCCGCTATGTCAGTGCCATCAGCAACGGGGCAAGCTCACCGAACAACACCATCGGGCTGGTTCTGCGCGAGGCCCAGAACACCAGGCTCTGTGCGTCCTAGTGGGCCTTTTCAGCCGGCCATCTGCTTGATCCCTTTGGCCAGGCGACGCCTGCGGCTGACCGTCAGATCGGCGGCGGGGGGAGGGGTGATCGTTTCAGGGGACTGGAGCCGGACCAGCTCCCTGCGGCCGCCGAGCACCACCTGGCTCAGTTCCTTGAGGCGGCCTTCCAGTTCGCCCAGCACCTGTTCGGCGTAGCGATTGGCACCCTCCTCGGTGGCGCCCGCTTCCTGACGGCTGCGGGCCAGGAGGGCGTCGCACTGCTGCTGGGTCTGTTGGCGGAATTGCAGGGCGTCGTTTTGCAACCGCTCAGCCTCGGCCTGGCTGTCCCGTTGGACCCGTACCCCCTCCTGGCGGATCTGCTCCAGCTCCCCCATCGCCTGCTGACGGTTGCGCTCATGTTGCTCCAGGAACTGGCGGTTGCGTTCAGCGCTTTCCTGCTCCAGCTGCTGGCGGCGGGAGGCAAACTGCTGCTCCATCTGGGCCATGCGGGCCTGGTGCTCCTGCTCTGTCTGGGCAACCTGGTTGCGTGCCTGCAGCATCAGCTGTTCGCACTGCTGCCGGGCCTGCTCTCTCAACTCCACCACATGGCGTTCGGCTTCCTGGCGGATGGAGGCACTGTTGATCAGCTGCTCCCTTTCCCGTTTGCCCGAGGCGATGATCTCCTCACCCTGCTGGCGGGCCTGGTTGATGAATTCCTCCCGCTGACGGATCAGCTCCACGGCCTGGGCCAGTTGGACCGGCAGGGACTCGCGCAGGCTGTCGAGAACCTCGATGGCATCCTGTTCGTTCACCAGCCGACCGCCGCTGAAGGGGATCCGGCTGCCTTCCAGCACTATCTCTTCGAGTTGGTCGAGCTGATCGAAGGCGGTGATGGTGGCCTCGGCCATGGGGAGGTTTAGGCGGTTGCCCGATTAAAAAGCCTGGCAAGGTCTTCCGCCACTCCCGCGGGCACCATGTGACGCACATCGCCGCCGAAACGGGCGACTTCCTTCACCACCGAACTGCTCAGAAAGCTGTGCTGCACGGCTGTAGCCAGAAAGAGGGTTTCCACCAGGGGGGCCAGGCTCTTGTTTGTGTGGGCAATCTGCAACTCGAATTCGAAGTCGCTCAGGGCCCGCAGCCCCCGCAGGATTACCTCGGAGCCGCTGCGCACGGCGCAATCCACGGTCAAGCCATCAAAACTGCCCACTTCGACGTGGGGCAGGTGGCCCGTGGCGAGGCGGATCTGCTCCAACCTCTGCTCCAGGCTGAAGGCGGGTTGCTTGCTGGGGTTCTGCAGAACCGCAACTGTGAGGCCCTCAAACAGCCGGGCGGCCCGTTCAATCAGGTCGAGATGGCCCAGGGTGAGCGGGTCAAAACTGCCTGGATAGAGGGCGCGCATGGGAAAGGTCGGTTGGGGGCTGCTGCATTTCTAGAGTTATCTGAGTTTGCCGCGCCCCAGGGTGCTCCTGCCACCATGGCCCAGAACGCCACTCTCAACGCCGAAGCCAAAAAGACCCTGCTGCGCAAGATCCCCCACGGCGTGTTCATCTGTGGCGTGGCCGAGGGCGATGAGGTGAACGGGTTCACCGCCAGCTGGGTCACCCAGGGGAGCTTTGAACCGCCCCTGGTGGTGATGGCCGTGCGGGCAGACAGCACCAGCAATGGCATGATCCAGCGAACGGGCAAATTTTGCCTCAATGTGCTCAAGGCAGATCAAAAAGACCTGGCCGCCGTCTTTTTCAAGCCCCAAAAGGGGGTGGGTGGGCGCTTCGATGCCGCACCGTTCAGCCTGGGGGCCCTGGGTCTGCCGATCCTCACCGACGCGATTGGCGCCGTGGAATGCGAGCTCGTGGGTCAGGTTGCCCATGGGGACCACACCGTCTTTGTCGGTGAGGTAAAAACCGCCACCCTGCATGGGGATGGCCCCGCCCTCGAGCTGGGCACTACGGGCTGGCAGTACGGCGGCTGAGTTGGCACTGCCCCTGCTGCAACAACCGGAACGGCTCAAGGCCCGGCTGGGCGAGGTGCCCTCTGAGCCGGGCTGCTACCTGCTGCGGGACAGTGAGGACCGCATCCTCTACATCGGCAAGGCCAAGCTGCTGCGCCCCAGGGTGCGCAGCTATTTCCAAAGCGGCAGCGGCCATGGCCACAGCCCGCGCATCTCCCTGATGGTGCGCCAGGTGTGTGAGATCGAATTCATCGTCACCGACAGTGAAGCCGAGGCGCTGGCGCTCGAATCCAACCTGATCAAGCAGAACCAGCCGCACTTCAATGTGCTGCTGAAAGACGACAAGAAATATCCCTATCTATGCATCACCTGGAGTGAGGCCTACCCCCGCATCTTCATCACCCGGCGGCGGCGGTTTCGCTCGCCCCTGGATCGCTTTTACGGGCCCTACGTGGATGTGGGCCTACTGCGCCGCACCCTCACCCTGGTGAAGCGGGTGTTCCCGCTGCGCCAGCGGCCCCAGCCGCTCTATCGGGAGCGCACTTGCCTCAACTACGACATCGGCCGCTGCCCAGGGGTGTGCCAGGAAAAGATCAGCTCCGAGGCCTACCACCACACCCTGCGCCAGGTGGCGATGGTGTTTCAAGGGCGCAACGAGGAGCTGCTCGAGCTGCTGAACGAGCAGATGGGCAAGTACGCCGAGCGCCTCGACTTTGAGAGCGCCGCGCGGGTGCGCGACCAGCTGCAGGGCATCGACACCCTCACCGCCGACCAGAAAATGAGCCTCGGCGACAGCTCGGTGAGCCGTGATGTGGTGGCATTAGCCGCCGATGAGCGGGTGGCGGCGGTGCAGCTTTTCCAGATGCGGGCCGGCAAGCTGGTGGGGCGGCTCGGCTTCACCGCTGATGCGGTCGGCGCCGATGGCCAGCCCCTGGAGCCCGGCCGCATCCTGCAGCGGGTGGTGGAGGAGCACTACAGCCAGGTGGAGCCGGTGGAGATTCCCCCCGAGCTGCTGCTGCAGCACGCCCTACCCCAGCAGCCCCTGATCGAGGAGTGGCTGGCGGAGCGCCGCGGCCGCAAGGTGAAACTTGCCGTGCCCCAGCGGCAGCAGAAAGCTGATCTGATCGAGCTGCTGGAGCGCAATGCCAGCTACGAGCTGCAGCGGGCCCAGCGCGGCGCCGAGCAGCAACTGCTGGCCACTGAAGACCTGGCCCAGCTGCTGGAGCTGCCAACCCCCCCGCGTCGCGTCGAGGGCTACGACATCAGTCATATCCAGGGCAGCGACGCCGTGGCCTCCCAGGTGGTGTTCATCGATGGGCTGCCGGCCAAGCAGCACTACCGCAAGTACAAGATCCAGAGCAGCTCGATCCACTCCGGCCACTCCGACGACTTCATGGCCATGGCCGAGATCATGCGCCGCCGCTTCCGCCGCTGGGCCCAGGCCAAGGCCGAGGGTGCCGACCTGCGCCAGCTGCGCCGGGCCGCCAACACCACACTCCACACCGGCGGCCTCAACGACTGGCCCGATGTGGTGATGATCGACGGCGGCAAGGGCCAACTCTCAGCCGTGATGGAGGCCCTGCGGGAGCTCAACCTCGATGAAGATCTGGTGGTCTGCTCCCTGGCCAAGCAGCGGGAGGAGATATTCGTGCCGGGGGCGAAGCTGCCGCTGGAGAGTGAACCCGACCAGCTGGGCGTCCAGCTGTTGCGGCGTCTGCGCGACGAAGCCCATCGCTTCGCCGTGAGCTTCCACCGCCAGCAGCGGGGCGAGCGGATGAAGCGCTCCCGGCTCTCCGACATCCCCGGCCTAGGGCCCAAGCGGGTCAAGGAGCTGCTTGCCCACTTCCGTTCGATCGATGCCATCCAGCTGGCCAGTCCGGCCCAGATCGCTGCGGCCCCGGGGGTTGGGCCGGCCCTGGCCCGCCAGGTGTGGGATTACTTTCACCCCAGTGACGACCCCGCCGGCGAGGAGTTGGCCAGTTGAAGCGCCTTGCAGGTTTGCTGCTGCTTTCCCTGGTGATGTGGCTCCTGCCGGTGCTGCAGGTGGGTCCAGCCTGGGCTGCTCCCGGGGTCTGCGTCGGGCCGGTCTGTGCTGATGAGATCAGTCGCAGCGCCAAGCACCACTGGCAGCTGCGCCTGCGGGTGAGCGACCAGCAGGGACAGCATGAGCGCCTGGTGGTGGATTGCCGCAATGGTGGCGTCAGCCCCCTGGCTGGACCGGTGGAGCGGGGCTATGCAGCTGCCGTGGCGCGACGCGCCTGCCGCTTGGCCGGCGAGACCCCACGCGCCTAAGCGGCCGGTTCTCCGCCCATGGGCCGCCGTTGCCGCTGGAGTTGGAGCCCCAGAATTGGCAATGATTTCAGCACGGGTTGCCATGGCTCCGACCCAACCCCTCCGGGTTGCCAGCAGGAACGGCCCTCCGCCGGCCATCGTGGCCCCGATCCTGGGCCTGGCCGCCCTGGGAGCCCTGGTGGTGATTCCCCTGGTGGCCCTGGCGGCGATCCCCCTGCTCCTTGCCACCTTGTTCGCCGTGGGCGGGGTGGTGGCCTTCGTCCTCAGCGTCTGGGCGCTGATCGAAGGGCTGGCCGCCTTCGAGCGCTGGATCGAGTCCGACCGCCGCTTCCGCCAGTGACGCGCAGGCGTCGCAGAACCTGGGGTGAGCCGTGAAGGGGGTCTGGGTGCTCGGCGACCAGCTCTCGCTAAGCCAGGCGGCCCTCGCCAGCTTCGCTCCGGCAGAAGCAAGGGTGCTGTTGATCGAAAGCACTTCGGTGCTGCAGCACCGCTGCTACCACCGCCAGAAGCTGGTGCTGGTGTGGAGTGCCATGCGCCACTTCGCCGCCGAGCTGCGCCAGAGCGGCTGGAGCGTGGACCACCGCGAAGCCTCCACCTTTGCCGATGCTCTGCAGAGCTGGATCACGGAACAGGGCATCAGCGAACTGCATCTGATGGAGCCGGCCGAGCGCCCCTTCCGGATGGCGATCGAGCGGCTCGACCTGCCAGTGCCGTTGGTGTGGCATCGCTCCAATGCCTTTCTCTGGAGCCGGGAGGAATTCGCGGCCTGGGCCCGGCCCTACAAGCAGCTGCGCATGGAGCTGTTCTACAGGCAGGGCCGCAAGCGTTTTGGCGTGTTGATGGGTGACGATGGCCACCCCCTCGGCGGCCAGTGGAATTTTGATCACGACAACCGCAAGTCACCGCCCAAGGGTTTGGCCGGCCCCAAGCCATTGGCATTTGCGCCGGATGGGACCACCGGCGCGGTGATCGCCAAGGTGGAGCGCCTTGCCACGGAGCTGGAGGCGGATGGGGTGGGTCCTCTCCCTGGGCGGAGTGAACCCTTCAGCTGGGCCGTGACCCGCAGCCAGGCTCTGGCGGTGCTGGAACATTTCATCGATACGCGGCTCGATGGCTTCGGCCCGTTCCAGGACGCCATGGTCAGCGGCCAGCCCACCCTGTGGCACGCCCTGCTCTCCCCTTATCTCAACATTGGCCTGTTGCATCCGCTTGAGGTGATCCGCAGGCTGGAGCAGGCAGGGCTGGAGCGGGGTACCCCCCTGGCCTGCCTGGAAGGGGTGATTCGCCAGATCCTGGGCTGGCGCGAATACACCCACGGCCTCTACTGGTGGTTTGGCGCCGACTATCCAGCCCGAAATCACTTCGGCGCTAATCGTCCCTTGCCCGCCTGGCTGGAGCAGCTGGGCGGCAGTGGCATGGCCTGCATGGACACCGTGCTGGCCGAGCTCGAGGTAAGCGGCTACGCCCACCACATCCAGCGCTTGATGGTGCTGGCCAACTACGGCTTGATCGCTGGGCTGGATCCCCAGGCCTTCACCGCCTGGTTTCACCGCATGTTCATTGACGGCTACGACTGGGTGATGCAGACCAACGTGCTCGGCATGGGGGTGTTTGCTGATGGCGGCATGCTGGCCAGCAAGCCTTACGCCGCCAGCGGCAATTACATCAACCGGATGAGCAGTTACTGCCTGAGCTGCCGTTACAACCCCAAGCAGCGCACTGGCCCGGGTGCTTGCCCATTCAATGCTCTCTACTGGGACTTCCTGGCTCGCAATCAACAGTCTCTGCGCCTCAATCACCGCATGGGACTTGTGATGAAGCAGTTGGAAAAGCTGCCGGCGGAGGAGCTGGCGTCGATCCGGGCCACCGCTGCGGCCCACTGAGCACTGCGGCCCTAGCTTGTGGGTCCCTGCTTGAACTACCGCCATGCCCTTATTGACCCTGAGCTGGCCCGCCGAGGCCTACCTCTGGTTCAAGACTCTCCACATCGTGGGGGTGGTGGTGTGGTTTGCCGGGCTTTTCTATCTAGTGCGGCTGTTCATCTATCACCGCGAGGCTGAGGAGCTGGAGGAATCCCTGCGGCCGGCTTTCCAGGCCCAGTACGGCTTGATGGAACGCCGTCTGGCCAACATCATCACCACCCCCGGCATGGTGGTCGCAGTGGTGTGTGCGGCTGGCCTGCTGAGCGTGAATCCCGCCTGGCTGCAGCAGGGCTGGATGCACGCCAAGTTGGCCTTCGTGGCTGCCTTGCTGGCCTACCACGCCTTTTGCTATCGGTTGATGGGCCAGCTCAACAGGGGAGCCTGCAGCTGGAGCCCTAAGCAATTGCGGGCCTTAAACGAGTTGCCCACCCTGCTGCTGGTGATCGTGGTGATGCTGGTGGTGTTCAAAAACCAATTCCCCACCGGGACTGCCACCTGGTTCATCGTGGCCCTGGTGGTTTTCATGGCTGCTTCGATTCAGTTCTATGCCCGCTGGAGGCGGCTGCGGGCGGAGCGGTTGTCCCCGAGTGCATGATCGACCGGTGCCTGATCACCCCTTGCGCCAGGTACTACGCCAGCTGACGCCGGCCTGCTGCCCTGGCCGGGTCAATTTCCACTGCCACACCACCTGCAGTGACGGCAGTCTGGCTCCTCGGGAGCTAGCCCAGCAGGCCCTGGAGCTTGGTTTGGAGCACCTAGCGATCACCGATCACCACAGCCTGGCCGCCCACGGGCCTGCCATGGAGGTCTTTGAGGCGGCGGCTAGCGAGGGCCGTGCCGTGCCCAGCTTCTGGCGAGGGGTGGAAATCAGCTGCTTGCTCGAGGGTTGTTTGGTGCATGTGCTGGTTCTTGGTTTTGATGCCGATCACCCCAGCCTTGAGCCTTACCTGCAGGGCCGGGCCCTGGTGGGGCCAGCGCTCCACGCTGAGGCGGTGCTGGAAGCGGGGCGCCAAGCGGGGGGCCTGCTGCTGCTTGCCCATCCCGCCCGCTACCGCCTGCCCTTCCAGCGATTGATAGCTGCGGCTGATCGTCTTGGTTTTGATGGCGCCGAGGCCTGGTACGACTACCAGATGCAGCCGCGCTGGACACCAACGCCTCTGGTGTGCGATGCGATCGCCGCTGAGCTGCAGCAACGTGGCCTTTTGATGAGTTGCGGTACCGATACCCATGGACTAGCCCTTCTTGGCCGCTAGGGTTTCCTGACGCTTACCCCTGGCAGACGATGGGTTTGTTTGATCGCCTGTTCGCCACCCGCGACGGCAACGCCGCCGCCCCGAAGACCCCCCAGCCCAAAAAGGAGGTTGAGACCTTCTTCCTGGACGCCGATGCTTCCAGCAGCATGGGCAACGTTGATTTCATGCGGCGCTCCAACACCATTCGCCGCACCTTCCCGGGCACGGCTGACAGCCCCGGCAACAAGGAGATGGTGGCAGAGGTGGCTTCGATGGAGTCGCGGCTGGAGCGGGTCTCTGATGGCTTGGGTGGGCAGACCAACCAGGCTGAACCAGCCTTTGATCTCACCCGTGGTGTCCCAAAACCAGTCAAGAAGACCTTCGCCCAAACCATGTCCCAGGCGGAGCTTGATCAGCGCATGAAAGGTTCTGCCATGGGGGTGAACGTGCCTGGTGGTACCGCAGCGATCAAGCAGGAGCAGGAGCAGGCGCAAGCTCAAGCTCAGGCCCAGGCCCAGGCAGCTGCAATGGCAAGGTCTCAGGCCCAGAGCAGCCAGCAGGCCAGCGGCAAGGCTGGCGACATTGATCCCTTCAAGCGCATGAGCAGAGAATTGAAAGGTTGAGCAAGCCGGCTTGGTTGCCTTAGCGCTGCTCAATCAGACTTTCGCTATCAAGAACCAGCTGGCGCAACTGCTCCAGCTGGTTTTTTTGTGCCCCTTCCCATAGCCCCCTGTTGTGGGCTTCCAGTAGCCGTTCGGCCATGTCGCGCAGGGCCCAGGGATTGCTCTGCACCAGGAAATCACGCACTGTCTGATCCCCGAGCCACTGGTCGCAGATGGCGCCGTAGCCCCAGTCAGGCACTCGGCCGGTACTGGCGTCGTAGGCAAACAAATAATCGAGGCTGGCAGCCATTTCGAAGCCGCCCTTATAGCCGTGGCCTCTCATCGCTTCGATCCAGCGGGGGTTGAGCACGCGGCTGCGCAGCACCTTGTCAAATTCCCGCTCCAGCCGGTGCAGCCGGGGCCGGGCAGCTCGGGAATGGTCGCCAAACCAAAGTGCTGGGCGCTGGCCTGAGACCCGCTCCACCGCAGCACTTAAGCCTCCCTGAAACTGGTAGTAGTCGTCGGAATCGAGCAGGTCGTGCTCCCGGTTGTCCTGGTTGTGCAACACCACCTGCACTGCCTTGAGCCGTTGCTCCAGGCCGCTCCGGTCGGCCTGGGCTTCGATTCCAGCCTGCCCAGCAGCCCCGGCCTGGCTGTCGTAACGCCAGCTGCTCCAGTTCAAAAAAGCCTCGCCCAGGTCAGCCCGCTCCTCCCAGTGGCCGCTGTCGATCAGACCCTGCAGTCCTGCCCCGTAGGCCCCTGGCGCTGAGCCGTAGACGCGGGCGCTGTGGCCTTCGCGGCGGTAGGCGGCGGCGAGGGGGTTGTCTGCCTCTGGTTCGGCTAGAGCGGCTACCAGTTCAGTGGCCCGGTTAACCCACCCCACCAGCTGGGGGAAGGCGTCGCGGAACAGTCCTGAGATGCGCAGGGTGACGTCCACCCGCGGCCGGCCCAGCAGGCTGAGGGGAATCACCTCCAGATCCACCATGCGGCGGGTGGGTCCGTCCCAAATCGGTCTCACGCCAAGTAGGGCCAGGGCCTGGGCGATGTCTTCGCCGCCATTGCGCATCGTTGCCGTGCCCCAAACCGATAGGGCCAAGTTGCACAGGTGCTCCCCCTGCTCTTGTAGGTGCAGTTCCAGCAGCAACTCGGCGCTGCGGCGGCCCAGGTCCCAGGCCGCTTCTGTGGGTAGCCCGCGCAGGTCGACACTGTAAAAGTTGCGCCCCGTCGGCAGCAGGTCTGGCCGGCCGCGGGTGGGGGCGCCGGAGGGTCCTGCGGCAATGCGCTCCCCCTCCAGGCCCCGCAGGAAGGCTTCCCGCTCGGCGCGGCCGCAGGCCAGTAGGGGGGGCAGCAGGGCCTGGCGCAGGTGCTGCAGCGCCTGCTGCAGCCTGGGTCCAGCCAAGGGCGAAGCCTTGGCTTGGCTTTGTTGCAAACCGGCCAGCTCCTGCTCCACCAAGGTCAGTGCTTGCGCCTCCAACAGCGCAACCCCATCTCCCACCAGGCGCGGTAGCTCTCCGCCAAAGGCGGCCTGGAGCCGTTGCTGGTCTGGCTGGCCCAGGGGCGTGCTGTCTTCATCGCCCCAGGGGTCGAAGCTGAGCTGCAGGTCTTGCGCCAGGGCCTGGGTGAGGCCGGGTTGCGCCGCCAAAGGACAGCGGGAAAGGCAGAGCAGCAGCTCCGCCAGCCGACCGGGCTCCGGCAGGGTGCCGAAGGTGTGGAGCCCCAGGCGGATCTGGGCCTCCTTGAGCTCGCAGAGGTAGCCATCGGCAGCATCGAGCCGGCTATCGAGTTCCGCGCCGCCGCCGAGGGGTAGCTCCAGGTTCTCGAGCTGCTCGGCCAGGGTCTGGCGCAGGGGGCCTGCCCGTTCACTGCCGAGCTGACAGGCTTCCCAATACTCATCCAGCAGCACCTCAAGTCGCTGCAGGGCCCCATGCAGGCCTGCCCGTCCGAGGGGTGGCGTCAGGTGATCGAGGATCACCGCCTGGCTGCGGCGCTTGGCCTGGGAACCCTCGCCGGGATCGTTGACGATGAAGGGATAAAGGTGTGGCAGGGGCCCTAGGGCCCACTCCGGAAAACAGCTGGCGGACAGCCCCAATCCCTTGCCAGGCAGCCATTCCAGGTTGCCGTGCTTGCCCACATGCACCACCGCATGGGCGCCAAACTCCTGGCGCAGCCAGAGGTATTGGGCCAGGTAGGCGTGGGTGGGGGGCAGGTCGGGGCTGTGATAGCTAAGGGCCGGATCCCTGTCGTAGCCGCGGTCAGGCTGGATCAACACGCTCACGTGGCCGAGCTGCAGACCACGGATCGGGAAGCCGGCTGCAGCTCCGGCGGCGCTAACCAGAGCGACATCGAGTTCAGGCGGTCCCCACACCGCCTCGAGCCTTTGGCGGCCCTCGCTGGGGAGGCAGGCATACCAGTCCTGGTATGTGGCAAGGGGCAGCAGGGTCAGGGCGGGTCTGTGCTCGCTTTCCGGATCGTTGCTGCGTCCAGCCAGCAGCATCTGGATCAGGGCCTCGCCATCAACAGGCAGTGGGCCCTGCAACTTGTAGCCAGCCCCGGCAAGCCACTGCAACATCAAGGCCGTTGAAGCCGGCGTATCGAGTCCGACGCCATTGGCGAGGCGGCTGTTGCGGGTTGGGTAGTTGGCCAGCACAAGCGCAACGCGCCTTTCGGCAGCTGGGGTTTGGCGCAGGCGGATCCAGTTGGCACAGAGCTGGGCGATCCAGGCCAGCCGTTCCGGATCCGGTTGGTAGCGCTGCAGGGCCGAGGCCAGACGCTCGCTGGCGCCCACGGTCTCCTTAAAGGCGCCAATGCGGGTAGTGAGCCGCCCGTCCAACTCTGGCAAGGCCACCTGGAGGGTGAGGTCGGTTGGGCCCAAGCCGATGCTGCTGGTCTGCCAGCGGCTGCGGGGCTGGCTACTGCAAAGCAGCTGCAGCACCGGCACACCTAGTTGCTCCCATAGCGGCGCCCCTAGGCCGGCCTCCTCAAACTGCACTGAGGCAAAGGAGGTGCTGCACAACACGGCCTGGACTGCTTCCCGCTGCAGCAGGTCGGCCACACCCCGCTGCACCGCCCCATCCCGTAGGCCGCTTACCCACAGCGCCCTCGGACATAGTCCCGCCTGGCGCAGGGCCAGCAGGGTGGCATCCATCAGGGCCAGGTCACCGGCCTGGAGCAGGGCCCGATAGGCGATCACGCCTACGCGAGGGCCTTTCTCCTGCTGCCAATCATGGGCTAGTGGATCGGCGATGGGCTCGGCTCGGGGCGGCGCTGGGGACCGACCTTCGAGCAGACCCTGCAAAGCCCGTAGCAGTTGGCGCAGGTTGGCGGGTCCCCCCTCCCGCAGGCAGCGGGCCAGGCCGATTGCTAATTCAGGATCAACGGTGCCCAGCCCCGCCAGCACCTGCTCCTCATCGGCCGTGCCAGCCAGCACGAGCAATTGGCGCCCTGGAGCTGAGCCTGCCCAGCTCTGGAGCTGCTCCAAGCCATAACTCCAGTGGCCCCTTCCCCCCAGTAACCGCACAACCACCAGCCGGGCGTGGCGCACCGTGGAATTGAGGTAGTGGTCGATCTGGGCCGGGTGGGCCAGGGCCGCCAGGTTTAGGCCGCGCAGCTCAGCTCTCAGCAGCTGGGGTTCCCGCTCAAGCAGCTGGTCCATGGCCAGCAGGTCGGTGTCAGCACTGCTGAGCAGCAGCACAGGCGCGGCAGGCTGCTCCACCAGGGCGCCGATATCGGCTGCTGCTCCTCCCCCAGGTATCGATGCCAAGCGATGCATCGCCCCATCCTGCTTGCTGCGGTGAGAAGATCGGTTCATCCCGGCCCCAGGCCGCCGCGCCAGCACAGCCCGCTTCGCCCTCACCATGCACCAGTTCCTGCCCTACGCCTGGTTCGGTGGCCGATGCGTGCCCTTTGCCGAAGCCACCCTGTCGGTGGCCACCCATGCCCTTCACTACGGCACTGGAGCCTTTGGCGGCATGCGGGCCCTGCCCAACCCCAGCGACTCCGCTGAGATTCTGCTATTCCGCGCCGATCGCCACGTGCGCCGGCTTAGCCAGAGCGCCAAGCTGTTGCTCACGGAGCTCCCCGAACAGACCATTCACGATGCGATCGTTACCTTTCTGCGGGCCAACAAACCCACCTGCCCTGTTTATCTGCGGCCCTTCGTCTACACCAGTGATTTAGGTATCGCACCGCGGCTTCACAACATTGAGACTGATTTTCTGATTTACGGGCTCGAGCTGGGCGACTATCTATCCCCTGAGGGTGTGAGTTGTCGCATCTCCTCCTGGACCCGCCAGGAAGACCGTTCCCTGCCCCTGCGCGGCAAGATCAGCGGCGCTTACATCACCAGTTCCCTGGCGAAGACGGAAGCCGTCAAAAGCGGTTTTGATGAGGCCCTACTGCTCAATAGCCGAGGCAAAGTGAGTGAAGCCAGCGGCATGAACCTGTTCATCGTCCGAGATGGCTTATTGATCACTCCTGGGGTTGATCAGGACATCCTTGAAGGCATCACCCGGGCCAGCGTGCTGGAGCTGGCCCAGGCCATGGGCATTCCTACCCTTGAGCGTCCTGTCGACAAGAGCGAGCTGTTTGTGGCCGATGAGGTGTTTCTCAGTGGCACCGCCGCTAAGATCACTCCTGTGCGTCGAGTCGAAAGTACCGACATGCCTGGCCAACGGCCCATAATGAATGCAATTCGTGACCGTCTAACGGCAATCACGGAAGGCCGAGATCCCACCTATGACAACTGGGTGACACGGATACGCGTAGACGGTTGAGCAAAATGAATGCAGCATTAGCACCTCAGGTGGTTCAGCGGATGGGCTTTCTAGATCGCCTGCATGGGTCTGAGCGCCCTGTTCTGGTGTTTGACGGTGCCACAGGCACCTCCTTGCAGCTGATGGACCTGGGCCCTGATGATTTCGGCGGTGCTGCCCTTGAGGGCTGCAACGAAAACCTTGTATTCACGCGCCCCGATGCGGTTCAAGCAGTCCACCGTCACTTTCTGGAGGCGGGCTGCGATGTGATTGAAACCGACACCTTCGGGGCCACCTCGCTGGTACTGGCTGAATACGACATCGCCGACCAGACCTTTGCCCTAAACAAGAGGGCCGCAGAGCTGGCCCGGGAGATAGCCGCTGCCTACTCCACACCGGAGAAGCCTCGCTTCGTTGCTGGCTCGATGGGGCCGACCACCAAGTTGCCGACCTTGGGTCACATCGACTTCGACACGATGAAAGCTTCGTTTGCGGAGCAAGCCGAGGGTCTGCTGGCGGGAGATGTCGACCTGTTTATCGTTGAGACCTGTCAAGACGTGCTGCAGATCAAGGCGGCGCTGCAGGGCATCGAGGCCGCCTTCGCTAAGACCGGCCAGCGCCGGCCGTTGATGGTGAGCGTGACGATGGAGACCACCGGCACGATGTTGGTCGGTTCAGATATCGCTGCTGTGGTGGCGATCCTGGAGCCATTCCCGATTGATGTACTGGGGCTCAACTGCGCTACGGGCCCGGAGCAGATGAAGGAGCACATCCGTTATCTGAGCGAGCACAGCCCGTTTGTGGTCAGCTGTATTCCTAATGCCGGCCTGCCAGAAAATGTCGGTGGTGTAGCCCACTACCGCTTGACACCGCTCGAGATGAAGATGCAGTTGCTGCACTTTGTTGAAGATCTCGGCGTGCAGGTGATCGGTGGCTGCTGCGGCACCACCCCAGCCCACATCGCCGCATTGGCCGAGTTGGCAGCGGAACTGCGGCCCGCTGCCCGCCCGGTGCGCATCCCCAAGACCCAGCACGCCCGCCCCCTGCTTCAGGGTGAGCCCGCTGCTGCCTCGATCTACAGCACCACCCCGTACCACCAGGACAATTCTTTCCTGATCATTGGTGAACGGCTTAACGCCAGCGGCAGTAAGAAAGTGCGCGAGCTGCTTGCTGAGGAGGATTGGGATGGCCTAGTGGGTGTGGCCCGCGGTCAAGTGAAGGAGAACGCCCACGTGCTCGACGTCAACGTCGATTATGTCGGTCGCGATGGTGAACGGGACATGCACGAGTTGGTGAGCCGTCTTGTCACCAACGTCAATCTGCCCCTGATGCTTGATTCCACCGAGTGGCAGAAGATGGAGGCCGGGCTCAAGGTGTCCGGTGGTAAATGCATCCTCAATTCCACCAACTATGAAGATGGTGATGAGCGTTTCTTCAAGGTGCTGGAGCTGGCCAAGGCCTATGGAGCTGGAGTGGTGGTTGGCACCATCGATGAAGAGGGCATGGCTCGCACAGCCGAGCGCAAGTTTGAAATCGCCCAGCGCGCCTATCGCGATGCGGTTGAGTTTGGAATTCCAGCTCACGAGATTTTCTACGACCCCCTAGCCCTTCCTATATCCACGGGCATTGAGGAAGATCGGCTCAACGGTGCGGCCACAATTGAGGCAATTCGCCGCATTCGCACCGACCTACCAGGGGTTCATGTGGCGCTGGGCGTCAGCAACGTGAGTTTCGGCCTGTCGCCGGCGGCCCGGATTGTGCTCAATTCGGTGTTCCTGCACGACTGCTGCGAAGCCGGCATGGATGCGGCGATCATTAGCCCCGCCAAGATTCTGCCCCTGGCAAAGATCAGTCCAGAGCATCAGCAGATATGCCGAGATCTGATCTACGACCGGCGTCGCTTTGAGACCAATGAGCCGGGTGCTATTTGCAGCTACGACCCCCTCACCGTGCTCACCACCATGTTTGAAGGGGTGAGTGCCAAAGAGGCCAGGGCCTCTGGTCCCTCTCTCGCCGACCTGAAGGTGGAGGAGCGGCTAAAGCAGCACATCATTGATGGCGAGCGCATCGGTCTCGATGCCTCCCTAAACGAAGCGCTGGCTACCTACCCGCCGCTGCAGATCATCAACACTTTCCTGCTCGATGGCATGAAGGTGGTGGGCGAACTCTTTGGCTCCGGCCAAATGCAATTGCCCTTCGTGCTTCAGAGCGCCGAAACCATGAAGGCGGCGGTAGCTCATCTTGAGCCTCACATGGAAACAGCTGAGGGAGAAAGCTCAGCCAAGGGTAAATTTTTGATCGCCACTGTCAAAGGCGACGTGCATGATATTGGCAAAAATCTTGTAGATATTATTCTTACTAACAATGGTTATGAGGTTGTTAATTTAGGCATTAAGCAGAGCTGCGAGGCGATCATCGATGCCCAGCGGCAGCATCAGGCCGATTGCATCGCCATGAGTGGTTTGCTGGTGAAGTCGACTGCCTTTATGAAAGACAATCTGGAAGCCTTTAATGTGGCTGGCATTGCCGTACCGGTGATATTAGGCGGAGCCGCTCTTACTCCCAGATTTGTTAATGGCGATTGCCGCGCCGTCTATCGCGGCCAGGTGATTTACGGCCGCGACGCTTTTGCTGACTTGCGCTTTATGGATGCGCTGATGGAGGCGAAGGCTGTTGATTCCTGGGACGACCTCCAGGGCTTCCTTGGACCAATCCCTGATGGCCTTGGCTTGGCTGCCCCTGAGTCTTCAGCGCCAACGCCTGCCGATCCTGGTGTCGACAATGCACCAGCTGCTGCGACGACTGCGGCAGCTGTCGTAACCAGCATCGAGCCAAACGATCAGCGCTCCGCGGTTGTAGCCGAAGAACCTGCCCTTGTGCCCCCTTTTTGGGGTAGCAATGTTTTGACGGAGCAGGAGATCGATCTGCAGGAGGTTTTTGCCTACCTGGATCGCAGCGCCCTGTTTGCTGGCCAGTGGCAGTTGCGTAAGACCCAGCAACAGAGCCGTGACGACTACGAAGCGATGCTGGCCGATAAGGCGGAGCCGGTGCTGCAGCACTGGATGGGGCGCTGTCTCGAGGAGGGCCTCCTGTCGCCGCGGCTTGCCTACGGCTATTTCCCCTGCGGCCGTAGTGGCAATGCCGTGGTTGTGTTCGATCCAGCCCAACGGGATCACCAATTGGGATGGTTCGAATTGCCGCGGCAGCGCTCTGGCAACCGCTACTGCATCGCCGATTTCTACCGAGATCTATCGATCGGAGCCGATGGCTCTGCATCGCCAACTGATGTGTTGCCGATGCAGGCCGTGACCATGGGCGAAGGCGCCACCAGCTTTGCCCAGCAGCTTTTTAAAGCCGACCAATACACCGATTACCTCTACTTCCACGGACTGGGGGTCCAGATGGCTGAAGCACTGGCCGAATGGGTGCACGCCCGCATTCGGCGGGAGCTTGGTTTTGCCGATCCGACTGCGATGCCTTTGCGAAATGTGCTGGCCCAGCGCTATCGCGGTAGCCGCTACTCCTTTGGATATCCCGCCTGCCCAAACGTTGCCGACTCCCGCCAGCAGCTCGCCTGGCTCGGTGCTGAGCGGATTGGCCTGTCAATAGATGAGAGCGACCAACTCGAACCAGAGCAGAGCACCACTGCCCTGGTGGCCCTCCATAGCCAAGCCCGTTACTTCTCAGCCTGAGCAGGGGGGCGGCGGCTTCTAGCCTGGTCAATCACCTTGCAAAACGGCTATGGCCATTGCCGGTCCAGGCGGCGTTGATGCCGCAATCGCCTCGGGCATCGACCTTGATGGCACCCCGATCCCTCCCGAAATGGTGGCCCTCTACACGGAGGTGATGGATCTGGAAAGCCAGCGGGCCCGCAGCGGCGTCAAGAAGTCGATGCGCAATCGCATCGTCAAGACAGGCTCGAAGCATTTCGACCAAGACGACCTTGATGCCCGACTCAAGGCCGCCGGCTGGGATGGTCTAAAAGCCAAAGAGATAGCTTTTTTCTACTCCTGAGCGCTAGCTGCACATCTCTTCGAGGGCGTCGATCACCTGCTGCTGAAACTCCTCCAGTTCGGAGGAGTCGCTCAGGTCGATGCCTTCGCCGGCGGCGTTCTGGGTGAGTTCCTGAAAATGGAACGCTCCTTCGCCGTGGGCGAGGAATTCCATGGCGGATGGTTCACCGCTTTCTTTGTACGCGTCGCAGAGGGCCAGAAAGGCCGCATCTTCGGTGAATTCCCAGCTCATGAAGGGGGCCGCGCTGAAAAACAGGATGAACGCGCTCTTCGACCTTTAACGCCTCCCCCCCGGAATCCGTCAACTACCCAGGCCGACTTTGTGCGGGTGTGTTGCCTTTGGCACACCTTCAAAACTTGTCGTCAGGGCAGTGCTGCAGCCCCCGAACTGCCTGGCCAGACTGGCAGCATCCACATTTTTTCCGGTTCCCGTGAGCGATTCCAGCCAACCTGCTCCCGCTTCGCTAAACGTGCTGGGTGATTCCTTGGTGGTGTGCGGCTGCCAACCGATGACCGGTTGGTTTCGCGACGGTCATTGCCGCACAAACTCATCCGACCTGGGCCGTCACAGCGTCTGCTGCGTCGTTACCGATGCTTTTCTCCGCTACAGCCAGGCCCAGGGCAACGACCTGAGCACCCCGGCGCCCGCCTACGGCTTCCCTGGGCTCAAGCCCGGAGACCACTGGTGTGTATGTGCGCCTCGCTGGCTAGAGGCCTACGAAGACGGCATGGCTCCACCGGTGCGATTGGAGGCTACGGAGGATTCGGCATTGGAGGTAATTTCCTTGACACTGCTGCAGGCCAACGCCGCCTGATCCCAGGGCTACCAGGCGATTTGCTGGCCATCCCAGGCCCAGAACTGACCCGTTTGTTGCGGTCCAATTCCTGTCAACACAGCGAGCAGCTGCCTAGCAGCCCGCTCAGGGCTAAATAGCCGCTCGGGGGGTACACCGGCCTGGAAGGGGGCTGAGAGGGCCGTGGCCGTGGTTCCGGGATGGAGCAGGCTCAAGCACCCCTGAGGTTTTCTGCGGGCCCACTCCAGGGCCAGGGTGCGCAGCAGTTGGTTCTGGGCAGCCTTGGCGGCCCGATAGGCGTACCAGCCACCGAGCTGGTTGTCGCCAATGCTTCCCACCCTGGCCGAAAGGCTGGCGAAATGAAATGGATCCGCAGCGGGAAGTAGGGATTCGATCGCCTGGGCCAACAGCAGGGGCGCAAAGGCATTCACCGCAAAGCTGCGCTCAAGAGCCTGGCGATTCACCTGGCTGAGCCGCTTTTCCGGTTGGAGCAGGGGCCCATGCAGCAGGCCGGCCGTGTTGATCACCAGCCGCAGGGGGGGGC
>ERZ888423.971-NODE-971-length-27280-cov-8.852599_pt1 | contig 27280 bp, 22 predicted proteins | sample MGYA00520523_ERZ888423 | MGnify/ENA primary metagenome ERZ888423 (study PRJEB32303, sample SAMEA104408611) | aquatic metagenome | biome: Brackish water; feature: Pelagic; material: water | place: Baltic Sea | collected 2014-06-08T10:24:00 | depth 30,27 m ...
GGGAAGCCTGGATTCCTGGATGCATTGAAACGAATAAGCGTTTGGACCAGCGTGTGACCGCCTGATCTTTTGGTGAGAGGGTACATTTCGGGATGAAAGATTTCCGCGATTTAAAAATATGGGAGACAAGCCAGTCCTTCTTTTTGGAAATGCACGCCATTTGCAGGCATCCATGCTTTGACCAAGACAGATACCTTAAAGTTCAATTGCTGCGTGCAGCCTTATCCATCCACCTGAACATTGCAGAAGGCGCTGGACGTGCTAAAAGAGGAGAATTTGCATACTTCTTGCGTATTTCGCGGGGATCATTGGACGAAGTGCATAGCTTACTCCTCCTATTGGATAAAATGTACCAAGGTCAATTCCGCACAATAGAATTAAGGGAAAATCTTGCTGGCTTAAGAAAATCAATCAATGCCCTCCACGCCAGACTCCACCCACCCAGCGCATAAAAACCCTTCTACTCTTAAACCCTTAAACCCTTCTACCCTTAAACCCTTCTACCCTTAAACCCTTCTACCCTTAAACCCTTCTACTTCTTCAGCAAATCCCGAATCTCCTCCAACAACGCGGTATCGGCACTCTTCATGGGTTCTTGCTTCTTCTCATCTTCTTGGATGTGCAAAGCATTCAGCCCTTTGAGCAAAAAGAAAATGGCGACCGCTACCAGTAAAAACTGAATGACGGCATTGATCACCAATCCAATTCCAAAGGTCATTTCGCCCAGGGTAAGGGTCCAAGTTTCCCCTGGCAAGGTGCCACTTAAGGCTTTGATAGGGGGCATGAATAGATTGTTCACCACGGCATGGACAATAGCTTGAAAGGACGTGCCAATCACCACACCAATGGCCAAGTCAAGGGCATTGCGTTTTAGGGCAAAGGCTTTAAATTCGGATAAGAAGGACATGTCCCAAAGGTAAAAGCGCAAGAATAAACGGCCATCATGAATTTACTACGCGAAATCGCACAAGGGGAAGGGCAATGCTTGGAATTCAAATTCCGCGTGGATAGCCAGCGTAAGATTGCTAAGACCTTGGTAGCGTTTGCCAACAGTGACGGCGGCAGGATGTTGATTGGTGTCAAGGACAATGGGGTGGTGGCCGGTGCCCGGGGTGAAGAAGAGCTCCATATGATACAAGGGGCAGCAGATTTGCACACTAGGCCCCCTGTGCCGTTTACCGCCTTTGGAATGCAGTACGAGGGTAAGGTCATCCTCGTGATCGATATTCTGCCATCTGCGCAAAGGCCCCACGAGGCACATGAAGAGGTTTTGGAGCAAAAGCCCACGCTCCTCATAGGGGCTAGCAAAACGACGAAAATAGCAGGAAGGGCAAAGCCGCGGGAATGGTGTGCCTATTTTCGGCAAGGCGCTGCCAATTACCGCGCCAATGGAGTGCTATGGGAATATTGGCGTCGCGAGAAAGAGCCACAAAAACTCCATGATGCGCAGCAGGCCATCCTACATGTGCTGAAAGGAGAAGAGGGCTTGTCGGTTGCTCAGATCATCAAACGATCCGGAATGGAGCCCAGAAAAGTGGAGCAAGTCTTAGCGGCCTTCATCGCTTGGCAGTTGGTAGTCTATCAGGCTACAGAGCGCGGAATTCGGTTTAAGATGCAATGAATTTTATGGCGTATGTACATATGTACCCTTTGTGTACCCCTTAGGTACATAGCATGTACCTACCTTGCCTCTAGGGAAACACGGATGCGTCCTTTGGTAACATAAAATGCGCAAAAAGTGAAGGCCTCACACCAAACCAAAAGCCGAGCCTGTTATGGGTTCGGCTTTTCTATTTTTTTCACTAAGGGCAATAATCCAGGAAAGGCATCTAAGGCTGCTTTATATCGAATCTCTGTTCGGCCTAGTTTTATCTCTGCGATAGCATAAAGTGCCTCTTGATAGGTTTTATACGATAAATACCAATGTTCGGGTTGAAGTTCCTGCTCAAGGAGGCGAAATTTACCCAGCTCTCCTAGGTCAGCATAGGCGATCATCAGGGCTAGCCTGCTGACATCAAGATCTAGTGCGGCGCCCCAGTGGTGGCATTCAACATCAAATGCACGGTTCTGATAGTTTACTTGAACAAGCTGTGGTGCCAAACCTAATAATGCCATGATGGGAAAGACTTCTAGCGCAAGTAAAAAATGCTTTTCTGGTAATACCTGAATAAAAGCGGCTTTGATTGCTGCCACCGTGTCAGGATTGACGGTGCCATGGTCAATCCAGTCGACCAAAACTAAGGAGGCCAAGTAGCGTGAATTCAGGATGGGATACTGGTTTTTATTGTACCCTTGCGCAATGATATAATTCAGATGCACGCGTCCTTCTTGTGGCCTGCCGAGAAATAAATGTCGCATACTAAGCATCCCGCAATTAAAAATATCGTCTCCGTGATATTTGTGCATGGCCGCGGTCACATAGCCAAAGTAACCGGATACGAGGGTGCTATAATCCACAAAAAAGTGAATAATCCAGTGGACAATATGTGGATGGCTAACAAATTCCTCTGCCTCTTCTTGGCTTTGAATCCTTGAGCGTATAATCGGACCTAAGGCATTGACGTAAAACATTTTAATTCCGTGATAGTCATCGTCTTTTCTCCAAAGTTCAGGATCGATCCAATTCAGCCACTCATGCACAGGGGCATGGCGAAATGTTTCTTGCAAGATGACCAACAAGGAGGATTGGGCTGTACGGTCTTCTTTGATGACGGAGTCAATCAGGGCTTTTTTATCTGCGTTCGTCCACGTTTTTTTGTGGATTATGGTCATCCAATAGGTGTAAAAGAGATGACGTTCTTGGCCAACGCTGTATTCTTGATAATGTTTGTACCCGAGGTATTGAGCGTAAATATTTAAAACGGTTAAGCGTGGTTCGCCGCCGGTTGCAAGTCCAAAAAACCTCCGAATCGTGTTGTAGCTGACAAGTTGTTTGGTTACCCGATAAATATCCGCTTCAAGGTCAACTGCCTCTGTTTTGGTCCTAATGGCCCGTCCAAATTTGCGTTCAAGGTCACGGCGCAATAAATCAAGGTTCATAGGAGCATCTTAATGAATAGAAAAAATAAGGTACAAGCAATGTACCCAAAAAAAACGAGCATCTTTGCCACCGTGAATTTTTTGTCCCCGCTCGACCTACCCTTCATTACAGAAGACGCCCATTTTGTCCCTTATGCTTCAGGGGCTGAATTGGTGAGCCTGTTGCTCTTCATGCGCGCGAATACCCTGTGGCGTTCAGAGGGAATGAAGGAAACACCCATCGCATTGCTATTGATTCGGTCCCTATTCGCCTTGAGTTTGTTGAACGCAGGAGCCATCCTTTTTGGGCGGGATGTTTTGCCATTTTATGTCTTGTCCCGCACAGAGATTTTTGTGCTTTTTTTGGGAATGTACGGAGGCTTTGGCCTACTATTATTCGCCAAGAGTTTGGCCAATCTGCCTTCCAAATTGGTGTTTTTTGGTGGCACTGTTCACCTTCTTTCTGGTACTATTTTGGGCTATCTAGTTCTCCATGAAGCCATTAGCCCGGCAAGATGGGTGATATTATGCATTCTCGCATTGATACAAGCGGTCGTTTTTTGGAAGGACCGAAGCACTTGGCTGGCGATGCCCTGGACGCAAAGGATCGTTCCCTTCTTCATTGGCTTTATTTGGGGGACGTATTATCCTTTCTTTGGGTTGGCACAGAATTCTCTCGGGACGTTCAATACCTTGATATTGACGGAATATGGGGTTATACTCACCATGTCGATGGCCTTTATAATCAAAATACGTTCAGAACACAGAGGCTTTCGTTTAGGAATACACTATCGTGAAATGGGCGAGCAGGCGTTTCTGAGCGTCATGGCCCAAGGCTTTACCGCCCTCTGTATTGGTTGGGGAGGGGTGGTGTTGCATAGTATTTTGACTAATTTTTCCAGTTTATTAAATGTGACGGCGTTCCGGATTCGTTTTGGGGAAAAGTTTGACTATAAGTATATGGTCTTCTTCTTCGCTTATGGGGCACTCATGCTCTATTTAGCTTTTTTATAAGGTGCAGAAGCAGCAATTTGTCACAACATTCAAATGGCTTGTTAGACTATTGTTTGGAAGTATTGGCAGATCAACCCACCCCGAACACCCTATACCCATAGATTCTGCTGTATTGCGTTCAGCCTAAACCCCTTTATATACTTTGTACCACGTCAATATCCGTAAAGGCTTTCAAACGCGCTTGAAGTTCGGCCCAGTCCAATTGCTTGAGAGAAAAAGTAAGGTGACATTGGGTGCCATAGGTTGAATCTATGATCTGGGCATGGACTTGCCTGAGTAGAAGCTCAACAGACCCAATCCTTTCATAGGGTAGGGTGCATGTTACGTGTATCATGGGAAATACCTCTGTGATGTGGGCAACAGCAAGGGCTTCCTCTGTGGCGGCGCGGTAGGCTGCAATGAGGCCGGGCACCCCCAGCTTTGTACCACCAAAATAGCGCACGACAATGGCGGATGACTGCAAAACTTCGGCACTTTGAAGGGCATGTAGAATGGGCGCGCCAGCGGAATGCGCGGGCTCACCCGCATCGTTGGCGCGCTCCTCCAAAGGTTGTCCCCAGCGACCTGCCCAACAAAAATGACGCGCAGTAGGATGTTGCTTTTTGCATTCGGCCATCTGCGCCTCAAAAGCAGCCAAGTCCGGACAGGCAAAGGCATAGGCGTAGAACTTAGAAGCTCGGTCCTTGAGAAGGGCCTCTCCAGAAGTGATGACTTGACGGAAGGGCTGCATTTCCATGGCATAAAGGTACCCACTACCTTCGCAGTGTGAAATGGACTTTGCTCGTTCCCACTTTTAATGAAGCAGCATGCCTGGAGCGCTGTTTGGCCTCCGCCATTGACTTGGCGGATGAGGTGTTGATCGTCGACTCCTTTAGCACCGATGAGACGTTGGCGATAGCCCAGCGTTTTGGCGCACGTATCGTGCAGCGGGAATATGTGCATTCCGCGTCGCAAAAAAATTGGGCTATCCCGCAAGCCCATCATCCATGGATTTTATTGCTCGATGCCGATGAATGGCTAAGCCCCACGCTGTACGCCGAACTCAAGGCCATGAAAGAAGGTCCTGAGCCCCAGCAAGCGGGTTTTTGGATCTACCGGGCCAACCATTTTTTGGGCCAACGGGTGCGCTACAGCGGTTGGCAGGGGGACAAGGTGATACGCTTGTTTCAGCGCGATGCCTGTCGCTATCAAGACCAGCATGTACATGCCGAAATCATCGCCAAAGGGCCTGTAGGCAAGTTGCAAGGGCGACTCAACCACGATACCTACAAGGGCATCGCGGCATGGGAGGCCAAATTGCGCCGGTATGCCCAATGGCAAGCCTTGGACTATGATGGCCGTACCGGGCGCATCACATGGGTTCACTGTTGGTTAAAGCCCGGTTTCCGCTTCTTTAAACAGTACGTTTTGCGTCTGGGCTTTTTAGATGGCGCGATGGGTTTCACTGTAAGTAAGTATGCTGCCTGGGCGGTTAGGCTGCGCTATGAAGCCCTGGCGGCCTATCGGAGGCAGAAAAGTTAGAGATGCCCAGCCATGGGTTTATAGCGTGTGCCCGCTTCAATACGCACGTCTAAGAGATTTTCTTGTGGCACTTTCGGACATGACCAGCGCCCTGAATACGCGCAATAGGGATTGTACGCCTGGTTAAAGTCCAATACCCAGTCCCCTCGTTCTACCTCTACATAGCGGCCTCCCCCATACGTTTCGTGGCCATTGGTCTCATCGCCAAAGGGGACAAACAGGTAATCCTCAAAGCCATCTCGTTCTTGGAGTGCTTGAGATTGGAAGGCGGTCAGCCGAAGCGTTTGACCTTCATATTGAAAATACAGATAGGCATATTTGCGATAGAGGGGTTTGCGTTCGGTGGAGGTAGACATCTCAAACCAATTGGAATCAGCACATCGTTCCCAACGCACTGTTTGGGCAAGGGATGGGTTGATAGGAAAAAAGGGCAGGCGGAATCCCTTGATGTGCCCTGAATCCAAAGGGGATGTCTGAGGGTTTTTAAACGCTGCGCGTTCAGACCGCTGCCACGAGCGCGTGGATCTTGTACGCTCAAGGGCAGTCGGCTGGCTAGTAGTAGATTGGCCGTATACCCCAAGGCAAGTGAACAGGAGCAGGGTGAATAGCCCTAGGGCCCAACGGCTGTTGCGCGCGGATGAACTCATAGACGTTTGATTTTGATATTTCGGAAGGATACCCCATCCCCATGATCTTGGAGGGCGATAGATCCAGACGCAAAGGAACCGAAGTCGGGATATTGAACAAATTTTGAGGCCTCAAGCAGATCCTGCCAATCCTCTTCGCCCATAGCCGTTTGGACAATGGTGATCCCATTCAACAGAAAGGTGACCTCCTCCTCTAAGACGATGATGTCGGTTTGGTTCCATTCCCCAGGAGGACGAGCACTTTCCGCATACGCCGCTACCAAATCATAGAGTGCGCCTGCGCGGTGGGTGGCTACCTGGGCATCTGGATGCCCAGGATTTCCTGGGCTGCCATTGTCTAGCAGCTGCATTTCGGGGCCCGTTTGCCATGCAGCCGCATACTGGGCTGCTTCTTTGACGTGAAAATGGATGCCACTATTGCCTTTCTCCGTGATTTTCCATTCGATTCGCAGATGAAAATGGGCATATTCGTCATCCGTCAAAAGGTCAAGCGCCGCATCTCCTTCATCTGGATGCAGTTGCAGTTCTCCTTGTTGCACACGCCATCTGCCACGAGCGGCGGGGGACGATTGACCATAGCCATGCCAATCGTTTAAAGTCTTTCCATCAAAGAGCCGTTGCCAGCCATCGTGCACTTCTGCTTCACTTAATGTGTTCTCACCCTTGGCGTTGTTTTGGGTGGTGTGCAGCGCTTCAGGAATGTCCTGCTGGTCTGAGCATTGGCAACCCAAGAGTCCAAAGGTGGTAAGCAGAAGAGAAAGGATCTTTTTCATAACAGGCAGGCAGTGAGGCTTAGGGCATTTTAATCACGGGAAGGTGCTGCACGTCGCCGTGGCCCTCTAGCAATTGAATCCAATACATTCCGGGTAGCATGCCCGACCAATAATAAGGACTAGGGCCTTGGTAGCGATGTACAACCTGACCTGTGGCATTGGTCATCACAAGATCCAACGTGTTCTCATTCTGCGAACTTGCTATCCAGATACCTTCAGCAAATGGATTGGGATAGGCATGCACCGCATCTCCGTCAATTTCTACGTCAGAAAAACTTCCTGCGTTGGGTTGATTAGGGGTAGGGTGCGCAGCAAAGACCACCCATTGAGGATGCCCATCCGTGTAGCGGCCATAGGAATAGTCGGGCGCAAGTGCCGGAATGTGGACTTCATCCAAAAGGTGGAAGGTTCCTGAGCTATCCTTAAAGTACAAGCCGAGCCAATCTCCGCCCGAACTGAGCTTAAAGGGCGCATGGTCTGCATAGAGGGTGGTGTCCCCGCTCGCCCAGATGAGGCGATGTCCGTTCCCTGCCATACTGCCTCCCGTAAAAGGGTAGGCGTCAGGGTCGGTTGGATCGTCACTCAAGTAGAGGCCCAAGAGCGATGTGCTCGTATTGCTGAGGTTATAGAGCTCTAGCCAGTCTGAGTCATCCCCATTCTGGTCGTTAAGGGTGTTCTGATTGGCTGACTGTGCTTCATTGATGACCACGGCAGGGAAGGGGTGGAGCAGATGGGTGCTGTAGGTACAGGGCCAGGTGCCCAATTGGCCCTGGGTATCTTGGGCAGCAAAGCGGTAATCCACCGTCGTCGCTATGCCCGAGACGCTGAATTGATTCCCATAAGTGCGATCCCCGGCATCCCCATCGCCATGCAGCCCATCATCGTATAGATCCACGGAGGTCCATAGGGTAGTCCCAGATGCTCGGTATTGCAAAAGAACAGAACTAGGGACAGCCTCGTCAAAGACGACCACGGTGGCATGTATGGGGGCCTGATTGCTGGCGCCCAATAACCTAGGCCGCCAAAGCACTGGGTCCGCATTGCCCGAGATAAATTGGGTCTGAGAATAACTGGCCCTTTGTGCCAAGAAAGGCTGAATCCCTTTTTTGACATGGCCTCCAGCCGCATTATGCCAAGCTTCATGGAAGTCAGTAGAATCATAGCCATAATCATAGCCATAATAGACATCTTCCGCAATGTAGTTAAGTTGCTGATCTCGAAAATGGATAGAACGCCCCATAAAATCATTGGACAGGATGCGTTGATGGATTTCTTCTAAAAACAGCTGTAAGCGCAAGGCGTATTCGGGAATGCTGCTCAATCGACTATAAAGCGGATAATTACTAGTGGCCCCCCAATTGTGAATATTCTTGCTCGTCCAATCTTGGTTAAACCAGTCTACGCCAAGGGTGTTGTCCAAATCAAAGGCCAAATAATGCATGAGCCCGTCGGTGTTTGAATGGTAGAGATAGAAGTTATTTTGGTTGTTGGCATGGTTGTCCCAATGTCCGATGGCAATCTCCACCGCGAGGGTGTACAGGTATTCGTTGACATCAAAAATCGCCTCAAGGGCGCAAGGAAGATCTGCCGTGGAGGTTTGGTTGAGGACCGAAATAAATTGGGCTAAATCACTATAATCATCTGCTGTCGTGTTGGTTTTAAGGTCGTAGGCGCGACGTCCGCCCGAAACAAATTTGTAGTCGTTTGGATTGCTCGAGATATAAGTCAAGGGGGCTGGATAGAGACATTTGTACAGGTTGCCTGCTTTGCCTCCGTAGCGCCGCTCTACATAATCGTCGTTGATATGCTCCACATTGGCGTAAAGGCCATAGAAGTCACCGTTAATATAGAGGCGCACAGGACTCACACGCGATGCCGCGAGCCCTAGGTCACTGAGTAAATGCCATCCAATACGCGCACGGCTGATACTTGGGTCGTTGTGTTCGCTATTGAGGTTGAGGTCTTTCAATCCTTCCCATCGGGCCCCGGATTGAAAGCTGTTAAAGCTGATTTTGAAGGACTTCTTGCCTGAATTTCGGGATGTGTTGCCACGAAGACGAAATCCCACATCCTCTACCGTATCGGCCAGACCATAGTGCATATGGACAAATTCGGCATGCCACTCCTTGTCACTCTGCACGTTTTGAAAAATCCAGTTCAAAGTGTCTGCAGGCAGAGTGATATAGACCCTTGGCACAATGGCTTCTTCAAATGGGCGTCCATTGCTGGGATGCGGAATCGGTTGTGCCGAAGTATGCCAAGCTAAGAAGGTCAGAAGAAAGGAGAAGTAGAATTTCATTTAGCGGGTCTAGGGGACATAACAAAGGTCAGTGTACCCCCTTGCATGAGGGTTAAGTGAGGAAGACGATGGTCGGTCACAGGCGTGCCATTCCATCGAATTTCTTTGACGTAAACGTTTTTGGGCGATTGCTTTTGTGCTTCAATATGGAGGGTGTTGCCGTTTTCCAAATGTATGCTTGCCTTTTTAACCAAAGGACTTCCCAGCTCGTAGTAGGGACTGCCTGGTGCAACGGGGTAAAATCCTATACTGCTAAAGAGATACCAGGCGGACATTTGCCCCGCGTCATCGTTGCCACATAGACCATGGGCCTCGGGGCCATACATATCCGAACAAATCTTGCGCACCCAGTATTGTGTTTTAGCGCGATCCTCCGTCCAATTATAGAGGTAGGGTATATGATGAGAGGGCTCATTGCCATGTACATAGTTGCCCAAAATCCCGTCCCGGGTCACATCTTCGGTGTGTGCAATGGCTTCTTCTGGAAGATCCATGGTAAAGAGCGAATCTAAGCGCGCAACAAATCGGCTCTCTCCTCCCATAGCGGTGATCAAGCCCGGCACATCATGGGGGACATAAAAACTATAATTCCATGCATTGCCTTCAATAAACCCTTGGTTATGGGTGCTGAGCAAATCAAAATCTTCTTTGAAGCGGCCATCACTGAATCGGGGCCGTGCCCAATGGAGGCTAGGGTCAAAGGTGTTTTGATAGTACGCAGAACGGGCCATGTACTCTTTGTACAAGCGAATATTGGGATGGCCCGTCCCTGTATACCAATTATGAGAAGGGGTAAGGCGCTTAGCTAATGAAGCAACGCACCAGTCGTCGTAGGCGTATTCTAAGGTTTTGCTTACAGAGGAGCCCACCACGTCTTCAGGCACATAGCCTTGGTCCATATAGGCGCCCAAGCCGTCATACCCCTTCCAAGAAGAGGAGGACACGGCCAAAGCTAGGGCCGCATTCCAGTCTACTCCGGACATTCCTTTTGCTTCTGCATCTGCCAAGACGCTCACGCCATGATAGCCAATCATACACCAATTTTCATTGGCCCAATGGCTCCAAACGGGCAGGGCATGATGTACACTCTGTTCGCCATGGGCCAGCATGGACAAAACAGCGTCTCGGTTATGGGCGGGGGCAAAGAAGTTGAACCAGGGGTGCAAAGCGCGGTAGGTATCCCAGAGTGAAAAGACCGTTAGGTTGGTAAATCCTTCCGCCCTGTGCACATTGCCGTCCACGCCGCGATACAGACCCGTCACGTCCTGAAAGACATGGGGTGCCAACAGGCTGTGGTACAAGGCGGTGTAAAAAGTCGTTTTATCGGCAGGGTGCATGAATTCGCCTTGAATCTTTCCTAATACATCCGTCCACTGCTGCTGTGCCAGGAACTTCGCCTGAGCAAAGGGCATAGCCTCCTCCCGCAGGTTGTCTAGGGCGCCAGCAGTAGATACCCCACTGATCGCAAAGACCACTTCTAAAGGATCCTCACTTGGGGCAAAGGTGAATTCAGCCCGCAGGGTTCGTCCAGCCATCTCTGGAAAGTTCCGGTCTTCATGAAAGCGTCGGTAGAATCCCCTGTAGGGCACTTCGTCATTTTTTTGGCTTCGATAATGGGCCAAGGGGCGACTAAACGATGCGGCAAAGTAGACATAACGATCTCTTGCCCAGCCTGATACATGGCGATATCCGGTGATGAGCGTGTCATTTTCTACACGTATGCTAGACCATAGCACCTTGCCCTCATATCCGTAAATCCCATTAACCATGTCTAAGAGCAGGGTAGCTGAATCCGCAATGGGATAGGTATAGCGGTGAAATCCTGCATGGAGGCTAGCCGTCAATTCTGCCTGAACACCGGAGCGCTGCAATGCCACCGTGTAGTAGCCCGGTTCGGCTGATTCACTGGATTTGTCAAACGTTTCAAAATACCCTGTGGTTGAATCTAGTCCATCACCAGGAAGCATGGACTGACCTTGCTTGACAGGTAGCAAGGAAAAGTCCCCTAGATCACTGTGGCCTGTTCCGCTAAAATGGGTGTGGCTAAAACCAAATAGGGTGTTATCCTCGTATTGGTAGCCCGCACAATAGCCATAGACTTCAGGATTATAGCTTCCATCGGGCATAGCATAAGGCACCAAGCGTGTATCGGGGCTAAGTTGCACCATGCCAAAAGGGACCACGGCACCCGGAAAGGTGTGTCCCATGCGCTCCGTGCCTACAAATACGTTGACATCCTGCAGGGATTGGGCGGCGGCGCTCACTGCACAGGCCGCCAGAAGACCCATCCATAACTTTTTCATTCTTGTATCGTGATTTCGTCTAGGAAGATGAAGGTTTCGCCTCCAGCGCCCAAATGCCAGCTGGGCAGTTGTCCCGCATTTTTGAACACAAAGCGAACGCCAGCAATTTTGGGTCGCTTCCAATTGGGCGCGTTGGCCTGGTAGCGTGTCTTCCAGTGCATGATTTCGGCAGGTATGTCTTGGATCTCAGGGTAATCCGACCAAGCGGCTAACCATTCTTCCCCATTGTCTTTGACCAAGTACATCTCAACACGCTTTGGGTAGGTGATCCAGGAGCGCTGGTCGTGCAGCAGGGTGACTTCGATGTTTACCGCTTTGAGGCGCTTTGGGCGCGGCGGGCTTACCAAAATAGTTACATCTTGCCCTTGCGCCCCGAACCATTCGCCTTTGTGCCAATCTACATCGCCACGCACGCCATCGATCAACGCGGCGTCCCCCGGATTGTATTGTGGATTTGGCGTTCCAGAAACGATGGCTACCGACCAGTCATTGGGTTTCTTGGTGGTGTATGCGGTGCTGGCGTGTCCGTTTTCAGGCTTCAGGGTGACGATGGCGCTCTCGGTGATCGACCGTGTTTCGGCCTCCATAGCTTGATGGCCATCGCGTAAAATGGTGGCCGTCGTACTTTCCTCAAAGCGACGTGGAACCTTAATCTGCGGCGCTGGCGCTAAGTCCAAATCTCGGCGATCTACAAAAGGATGCATGTTCTGATAGAGCGTCCACGTATTCTCCGCATCGTTAGGCGCGATAGCCCGAGAAAACACATAGGAGCTGTGTCCAATCAAATCCGCATGCGGAAGATAGCTGGACCGAGGAGGGCTTTCTGCACGCAGGTCATCCGTGGCGCGCTGCGCCAAATAGGCCCCGCTGCCTTGGCTGGTAAAATAAACCCCCTTAGGGCCAAGGGCAGGCAGAGAGACTTCATCCCATATTGGGGCGGCCAAAGCATACTGTGCTTCTCCTGGCACCAGTGGATATAGTCCCCAAGAACTCATGACATACCAAGCGGACATTTGTCCACAATCTTCATTGCCTTGATAGCCATTGGGTTGGTCGCTGTACATGGTCTCCAAAATTTGGCGCACCCGTGCATGTCCTTTCTCAGGGTGTGCAGTAGCTGCGTACAGCCAAGCGATGTGGTGGCTAGGTTCGTTGCCATGGGCATATTGGCCGATCAAACCGGTAATATCCGCTTGGTCGCGCCCGACAGTGGCAGAAGGGGCAGCAAACAACGCATCCAACTGCGCCTCCAGATCATGGCCACTTTGGATAAGCATGTTTTTCCAGCGCTTCAAATCGTGAATAGGCGAGAAGCTGTATTGCCAGGCATTGGCTTCTGTAAAATTGTTGTTGACCTCACGCGGTTCATAGCGCTCCATAAAGGCGCCATTGTCCCATGGGCGGGCCAATCCAGTCTCAGGGTCTAGTAAAGAAATCCAGGCCTGTGAGCGCTGCCAAAAGTGATCTGCAAGAGAATCTTGTCCAGCAGTTTTAGCCGTCCATGCAATACAGGCATCGTCGTAAGCGTATTCGAGGGTTTTAGAGACAGATTCAGACGCATCTTGAATACTTAGGTAGCCCTGCTCCCTATAGGTGGGGAGACCAAAGACATCCGCTTCTGCAGTGGCCACCATCGCTTTGAGCGCACGATCTATATCCACAGGGTAGCCTTTGGCGATAGCATCGGCTATCACGCTTACGCTGTGGTATCCGATCATGCAGTTGGTTTCATTGGCTGCCAATTCCCAGACAGGCAGACGCCCCGTTTGATCAAAGTGATCTAACATGGTGTGAATAAAGTCCATGGCACGCGCTGGCTGCGTCATCAGGTAGAGGGGGTGCGCTGTGCGGTAGGTGTCCCAAAGCGAGAAAACGGTGTAATGTGTATGTTCTTCATCTTGGTGCACCCGATTGTCCATGCCGCGGTACCGTCCGTCTACATCGCTCCATAGGTTGGGCACAATAAAGGCGTGGTAGAGGGCTGTAGCGTAGATCCGTTTCTGCGCTTCAGTGCCGCCCGAAACCTGCGCACGATCAAGTTCTGATTGCCAGGCCTTTTGGCATTGGGTTCGCGTCGAGAGAAATGGATTGATCCAAGCCTGCGCGCGTGAGGACAAAGGGGTGGCCCAAGTCTGGTAATTTTTTTCTGCCCCATCAGATCCTACGCCGCTAAGGGACACGGCAAAGATGACCGTATGGGGGTCCACGATCGTTTGTTCTTTGCGATCCTCTGGATGGGGCATACGAAGGGTAAGGAGATAGCGACCGGGGCTAATGTCTCGTATACTTATTATTTTTACGTGTGGGTTCTCAATATGCAAAGAGGCATAGAGATGCTGCTCCCGGGCCCAACCCTCCGATATGCGCTGCAGGGCAAGATAGGAGGCGCCAGAGGCATCTTGTGTCAGGGCAATCTCTTGTTGAAGGCTACGGTCTCGGTAGCCTAAATCCAAAAGGAAGTAGGCCATGCCATCCTCTCGCGAAGGCATCGCGTAATGGTGCAGCCCCACGCGTGAATCAGCCGTAAAAGCACATGCGATGCCATTGTCTAGCGTGACAGCATAATAGCCGGCTTCTGCCACTTCGGAAGCCTTGTCAAAGCCCACCGTTTCGGATAGGTCATCGGGCCCAGTGAGGGGCCGGATGAGAATATCTGCATAATCGCTGACGCCGGTCCCGCTTAGGTGCGTGTGGCTGAAACCATAAAGGGTGGAATCCGTGTAGTGATAGCCGCCGCAGCCATCCCAGCCATCCTTTCGGGTGTCGGGTCCCAACTGGACCATGCCAAAAGGGGCCGTAGCTGCAGGATGGGTGTGACCGTGGCCACCGGTGCCAATCAAGGGGTCAATATGCGCAACTTGGATTTGCGCTTGGGCGGCTATGGCGATAAAAAACATGCTGAAGCCAGCAAAAAAAAGAGGGATGCGTCGCATCCCTCTAAGATAGGTTAGGTCATGCCCTCGCGGTTGGTTCAAGGCTCACAAAACCGGGCAATCCTTGTAATTCGCGGCAATGAATACGTAGGTCTCATTTTTCCTTTCTGCTACCCATTCCAGCATCTTTGCCTGGCGTCGTTGATTTTGGACATAATTCTTCAGCAAACTGAAATCTTGGGTAAGGTTTGCACGGTGGGGGGCAATACGTTCGCGCAACTGAAGAACGCGGAAAATCTCATGGCCATCGGGCAGCCGCACAAGGGCGGCTTCTGAAATTTGCCCCACGTCAATTTTCTCAATGGCATAAAAGACGCCGCGGTCTAAGTTTTCAACATTCCATCGGACATCTGTGGTCATGGGATTCATCATAACCCCGCCATTCAACCTGGATTCTTCGTCGGTGGAATGCTTTTCTGCCACATATTCAAAGGAGAGGGCCCCTGACAGGATGGCGCTACGCAGGCTGTCTAAGGTGTTTTTGGCGGCATCTAAATCTTCTTGCTCCACTTTGGGTTTGATCAAGATGTGACGCAAATCCAATTCTTCACCGCGCTTGGTCTGCAGTTGCACAATGTGATAGCCGTATTCGGTTTTAAAGGGGGCAGAAACCTCGCCCGGGCGAAGATTGAATGCCACCGCTTCAAATTCTTTGACAAAGATGCCACGTTTGATGGCTTTGTATTCGCCGCCATTGCGGTTGCTTCCTGGGTCTTCAGAATAAAGAATCGCCATGGTGGCAAACGATGAGCCACCCAGAATGCGGTCACGCAACTGGTTGAGTCGGTCAATCGCATCTTGATTTGCTTGCGCACTAACTTTAGGCTCTACAATGATTTGGGCTAATGATACCTCGGTTCCAATGAGGGGAAGGGAGTCAAGCGGGATCATCGCAACGGCATCTTCCACTTCCTTGGGTGTGACATCCAGGGTTTCGGTAATCGTCATCTGCATGCGCTGCGCCGTCATTTGATTCTTCATCAAGGGGCGCATCTCTTGTTTGATTTCCAAAATGGATTTCTTGTAATACTCTTCGAGGCGTTGTTCTGTTCCAATCTGACCCACCAACTGTTCAATACGACGGTCAATGTTTTCATCCACTTCGTCTTCTGCTACGATGACACTGTCAATTGCCGCGTGGTGGATTAACAGTTTTTCGAGCATAAGCTCTCGAAGCATCTCACAATCCGTCAAGGTTTGGCCTTCACGCGCCAGCGCCTCACGTTGCATGGCAATATCCGAGGAAAGGATGATTTCTTTCCCCACCTGCGATACAACGCCATCTACCTGAACGGGTATAGGTTGTGCAAACAAGGGTAGGGCCAATAGGGAAAGGGCAACTGCCCCGAGCATCTTCTTCATCGTACAAACTTAGTTCAGGTCTACTGCCTGCGTATTTCGTGCCAAAATTTCTCGGCCGAGGTTTAAATAATTGTCAGCCCCTGTAGAAGAAGCGTCATATGCCAAGATGGGTTCGCCAAAAGACGGGGCCTCGCTCAGGCGCACATTGCGGGCAATGATGGTGGTAAAGACCAATTCCTGAAAATGCTGGCGCACTTCTTCCACCACCTGATTGCTCAAACGCAAGCGCGAATCATACATAGTCAGCAACATGCCTTCAATGTTGAGGTCTGGGTTTTGAAGATTCTGGACGCTCCGAATGGTATTGAGCAATTTACCCAGTCCTTCCAACGCAAAATACTCGCACTGAATGGGGACGACCACGCTATCGGAAGCCGTAAGGGCATTGAGCGTGACAAGGCCCAACGAAGGCGCGCAGTCAATGATGATATAGTCAAACTCATGACGCAGGGTTTTGAGTGCTTCTTTGAGCATAAACTCTCTCTTGGGCCGATCTACCAATTCAAGTTCGGCAGCCACCAAGTCCATGTGGGAGGGCATCAGCCAAAGGTTGGGTTGTTCCGTGGCGATAATGGCATCTGCTGCCGTACACGTGTGTTCCAACACCTGGTAGGTGCCGGTCGTGATTTCGGTCAGATCAAAACCAAGTCCAGAAGTGGCATTGGCCTGCGGGTCAGCATCAATGAGCAATACACGCTGCTCCAAAAAACCTAGTGAAGAAGCCAGATTGACAGAAGTGGTGGTTTTACCCACGCCACCTTTTTGGTTGGCCACAGCTATGATTTTGCCCATGCGGTAAAAGTAAAAAACCCATCCCGCATAGGATAGGTTTTTCTTGCTTCGTTGATAAGTTTCAGGCTAGCGGATGCCCGGGTTCTATTTGGCGCGTAAGCCGCAGATCTTAAAGGGTGTCGCGCACCACACCACAGGTCAACATCTCATCCCCATAGTAGGGATTTAAAACATGGGGTTCGGCACTAAGCCATGTCCCCCCTTGATGTCCAAAGGCCATGGGGCAATATTGGATAAAAAGGGGCTCTCGCCCCTTGTTTAGGATGGCGTCTGTTCCTTCTTCTAGCGCTGTTTGCATGGCTTGAGAAAGGGTGAGGAAGCGACTACGTTGTAGGGCAAGATCCTCATTCTCAATAATCTCTGTCAAAGGCTTGAGGATGGGTACATGTGCGGGATTGTCTATAGATAGATGCATGTACATCAACTTACCCGCGTCTCTTGCGCCTTGCACATTGCTGGACACCAGGGCATCCTTCATGTGCAAATACTGTTGCAGCACCGTTTCGCCATACGCTGCCTTAACGTAATTGTGTAGGGGGATAGGCGCGGCAGGAGCCTGTTCTGTTTCTTCAGGTGAAGAACAAGCGGCAAGAGTCAAAGCGAGTAGAACGGAGGTGCGATAAAATAGGTGCATGAGGGCTTATGGTTTCTGGGCGTCGCGCATGGGGTTGCTGCGGTATTGCTCCCAGCGTGAACGTTCAGGAAGTGCTTCTAGGTGGACATGGACATCCGCAGGCCAGGTATTATTGTACGTGTCGGTATCTGCGGTTTCCAGAAAGGGGTCCAATTCAATTTTGACCGCTTTCTTGGGAAGGTAGACGACTTTGGTAAAGGCGTCCTCGTGCTTGATCCATATTTCGGCGGGCCAGCGCTCCACATGCGTACTGCCATCTTCAAAAGTGAAAGCGACCATTACGGGCATGATCAATCCACCCTTGTTGGAAATGCTTAGCTCATGTAAATAGCCGCTTGAACCTGCTTCCATTCGGTCAAGTGCCGCACGATCTGCATTGGATACAGCGTAGCGGTCATAGCTATTATAAAAGTCATTGGCCGCAGGCACGGCCTCTACCACGGTGGGGCGGAGCGTGGCTTCATTGCGCTTTTGCCCAATAAAACGGGCCTGGTCTCGGGTGCCTTCCTCTTTGCGTTGCGCCTCAAGGGTAGTGGGATCTAAGGTGGGGACTGCAGCAATGCGCACTTTGTCTAGACTCTGGTCCGTGAATTCGGTGGTGTAGAACCATCCGCGCCAGAACCAGTCAAGGTCAACGCCAGAAGCGTCTTCCATCGTGCGGAAAAGGTCTGCAGGCGCAGGATGCTTGAAGGCCCAGCGCTCACAATAAGTTTTAAATGCGTAATCAAATAACTCGCGTCCCATAACGGTTTCGCGAAGAATATTTAACGCCGTGGCGGGCTTAAAGTAGGCGTTGTTGCCAAACTGCAAGATGCTCTCCGAATTGGTCATGATCGGCACCATATTTAGGGCCGGTGCGCGCATATAATCCGCCACCTTAAAGGCTGGGCCGCGGCGCGATGGGTAGTTGACATCCCACTCTTGTTCTGCCAAATATTGTACAAAGGTGTTGAGGCCCTCATCCATCCAAGTCCACTGACGCTCATCGCTGTTGATGATCATGGGGAAGAAGTTGTGGCCAACTTCGTGAATAATGACCCCGATCATGCCATACTTCGTTCCTTCACTATAGGTGCCATCGGCGTCAGGGCGTCCACCATTGAAGCAAATCATAGGATATTCCATCCCGATATCCTTGGTGTGAACCGAAATCGCACGAGGGTAGGTGTAGTCAACCGTATGCTGGCTATAGGAGCGAATGGTGTGTGCTACCACCCGTGTGCTGTATTGCTCCCATAAGGGGTTGCCTTCTTTGGGATAAAAGGACTCAGCAAGAATCACTTTGCCGCCGACTTTAACGGCCATTGCATCCCAGATGAATTTGCGCGATGTAGCAAAGGCAAAGTCGCGCACGTTGTCCGCCTTAAAAATCCACGTTTTGCGTCCTGTGGCCTGAGCTTTGGCATCGGCGGACTCTGTGACACGCGCTTCTGCTTCGGTTGTGATAAGTACTGGATTATCAAAGTTTTGACGCGCTTCACTTAAACGCTTACGTTGCGTTGACGAGAGGACACTTACTTCATTTTGAAGCACGCCTGTCGCGGCAACAAGGTGATCCTCAGGAACGGTAATGGCTACTTTATAATCGCCAAAAGGAAGGGTAAATTCACCCTGTCCCAAAAACTGTTTGTGCTGCCATCCGACGTTATCGCCATACACCGCCATGCGGGGAAAGAACTGCGCAATCGTGTACAGTGTGTTGTTTTCTTCTTCAAAAAGTTCGTAGCCACTGCGGCCACCATCAGCCAATCGATTGTTGATGGTGTAGTGCCATTTAATCGTAAAGGAATACGTTGCACCGGCTTTGAGTGGGGTCGGTAAGTCCACCCGCATCATCGTATTGACAATGGTGTAGGGGAGTGGGCTGCCATTGCTCACTTCATCCATGACAAATCCTCCTTCAAATGGGTCAAGGTAACGCGCCTGTACCTGCTCAGGCGTAATACTGCTGGGCAGAGATCCTGTTTGCTTCAAGTCCGTCATGGAACCAGGCTTGCGCATGTTTTGATCCAACTGCACCCATAGATACGATAAGGCATCGGGACTGTTGTTGGTGTAGGTAATGCGTTCATTTCCATCAATGCGGTGCACGGTCTCATCCAACGAGATTTGCATATCATAACTCGCGGTGTTTTGATAGTAGGCATGTCCAGGCGCCCCAGAAGCGGTTCGATAGCTATTGGGCGTAGGGAGTTCCTGTTCTAATTGGCGAAACTTACTTGTTGAAAGCCGTTCTGAAGGAACGGCCTGTCCCCAAGCGGTCAAACTACCGAAGGATGCAAGGGCAAAAGACATGAGGGCAAGAAAACGCTTCATCTAGGTTGAATTGAAAATTATGAGAAAGCCAAATGTAAGGCAACACCCAGGCACATAGCGCCTACGGCTAGGGCAAAATCGCGTGTACTCCAGCCCAGTTGTTCCACAAGGGCACGGACCATAAAATAAGTCAGGACAACGGATAGTTGGCCTAGCTCAACGCCGGACGTAAAGCCAATCCAGAGTTCCCAGGTCAGTCCATCGGGGGGTATCATGACCGAAAAGTCCTGCCAGAAGGCGGCTCCGTGAATCAAACCAAAAAGTCCTGCCAAAATCCAAAGTTTCGCTTGGGGTTTATGAGTGCCTTTCAGCCAAACAACCCTGGCTGCTGTCAGCACCAACGTTCCCAAGACAGAAGCTTCTAACCAAATGGGATTCAATGGAATGTGCGCCAATGCTTGAATGGCCATGGCCAAGGTGTGGCCAACGGTAAAGGCGCTTAGGGCGCCCAACCACGGCTTCCATGCCTTCAGGGGGATGGGGGCAATGAGTGCAAGGATGAACAATAGGTGGTCCCAAGCAAAGCGGTCCACAATATGGTAAAAACCAAGCTCGAGATAGAGAGAAAAGGCTGCGTTCATTGACTATTCAATCGTAAAGGTGGGTTCTTCTTGATGTAGTAGGGCATGTTGACTATAGCCCTCGGGTGATGTGCGCACAGCGTAGACGTTTCGTTGGTCAGAAAAAACCTCTGTCAACATCAAATCTGTTAGCCTAAAGGGCTTTTTCGTGCGAAAAGTGAGGGTGAGGCTGATAGACTCAGGATCATAGATATAGCCCGGCTCAAGCGTATAAGGGATGTCCTTTCCCTTGGTTGTTTGGATGCGCAAGCTTTGCCGCACATAAGAATAGACCTTTTCTTGATGTGCTATTGGATTAGACAGGCGCACGGCTTCATAGCCAGCATGCATTAGCGCTTCTTCTAAGTCATCCGTAAAGATGGTTTTTTTGAGCGTCCATTCTTGCTTTCCTGTAAAGGTTAGTTGCGCAGAAGAAATATGCAGCGGGTGCGGAGTGGCACCAGTCAAGAGTGTCCAAACACAAAAAAGAAGGCGGATCGTTTGGGTCCAATTCATACCGAAAATTACTGCCTTCTGTCTAGTCATGGTGCGTGCAGCGCAGATTTTTTACCTTGCTTCTTCACAATTTGATGTAACCCTGATCATGGATTACCCTTTTCAAGTCAAGACGCTAGGAGAATACGAAGCCGCTTACGCAAGGGCTCAGGCAGATCCAGAAGCGTTTTGGGCAGACATAGCACAGCATTTCACTTGGAAAAAGCCATGGGATACCGTCTTAGATTGGGAATTCACAACACCCATGGTGCGTTGGTTTGACGGGGCGCAACTTAATATTACAGAGAACTGCCTAGACCGTCATGTGACGCTATACCCAGCGCGTACCGCTTTGTTATGGGAACCCAATGACCCAACAGAAGCTTCGGTGGAATGGAGTTACCAAAGCTTGTTGGAGCGGGTAGAAGCATTTTGTCACGTGTTGCAAGCGCGAGGGATTCAAAAGGGTGACCGCGTGTGTATCTACATGGGCATGGTCCCAGAATTAGCGGTGGCCGTGTTGGCTTGTGCCCGTATGGGCGCCATTCATTCTGTCATTTTTGGTGGCTTTTCGGCTGAGAGTATTGTGGACCGCGTTCAGGATGCCCAAGCTACCGCCATCATCACCTGCGATGGAGCCTTCAGAGGCGCCAAGAGCATTCCGTTGAAGCCCATTGTCGACGTGGCCTTGACCCAATGCGCCTCGGTCCATACGGTGGTCGTACTGCAGCGGACCCATGAAAAGGTGCATATACAAGCGGGTCGGGATATTTGGTGGCATGAGGCCTTGCCCACACATGGAAAGCCCTTTCCGGCCGTTGCCATGGAAGCGGAAGACCCCCTCTTTGTCTTATACACAAGTGGTTCTACGGGCAAACCTAAGGGCGTCGTGCATTCCTGTGCGGGTTACATGGTTTGGTCTACCTACACCTTTGTGAATGTATTTCAGAGCTCACCCGGGGACGTGCATTTCTGTACCGCAGACATAGGCTGGATTACCGGCCATAGTTATATTGTCTATGGACCGTTAGCCGCAGGTGCCACCACTTTGCTGTTTGAAGGGGTTCCAAATTATCCTGCCCCAGATCGTCTTTGGCAAATCACAGAAAAACACCAAGTTCAGATACTTTATACCGCGCCTACGGCTATACGGGCCTTGATGGCTTGTGGTGTCCAGTATCCGGATGCCTATCCTATGGCCTCCCTGAAAGTCCTCGGCACGGTCGGTGAGCCCATCAACGAAGAGGCCTGGCAATGGTACCATCGGCATGTGGGCAAAGAAAAAAGTCCCATTGTCGACACGTGGTGGCAAACGGAAACCGGGGGAATTCTCATCTCTAACCTTGCCGGGGTGACGCCCGCCAAGCCCACCTTTGCCACCCTTCCTTTGCCGGGCATACAGCCCGTCCTGGTGGACGAGTATGGCCATGAACTGGTCGGGAACGACGTCTCAGGTAATCTCTGCATTCGGTTCCCTTGGCCTGGGATGATTCGGACAACCTACGGTGACCATGAACGTTGTCGTCAAGCCTATTTTTCCACCTATCCGGGCTACTACTTTACTGGGGATGGCTGCACACGTGATGCGGAAGGGCGCTACCGCATTACGGGGCGCGTGGATGATGTCTTAAATGTGAGCGGTCATCGCATTGGCACCGCAGAAGTAGAGAATGCCATCAACATGCATCCAAAGGTGGTAGAATCTGCCATTGTAGGCTACCCTCACCCGATTAAGGGCCAGGGGATCTATGCCTATGTGATTCTTTCTTCCTCTTGCGCAACGGCTCTAGAGGAAGAAGCCTTGCGTGCAGAAATCCTCCAGGAAGTGTCGAGGCATATCGGTGCGTTGGCAAAGCCTGAAAAAATCCAGTTTGTCTCGGGCCTTCCCAAGACGCGCTCAGGAAAAATCATGCGCCGAATCTTGCGAAAAATCGCCGAGGGAGCGCAAGATCAACTGGGGGACACGACGACATTGCTCGACCCTACCGTTGTAGAATCCATTTTAGCTGGCTGTCTCTGAACGTGGGAGGCTAGACTTTTTTGGATAGGGAAAAGAGATCCGTTCTTCGGTCGTTTAAATTGCGCACGCTACCCCGGGTATGCAGTTCTCGCAATAAATCAAGGTCCACATCCGCGATCAGGATCATCTCCGTGTTGGTTGTTGCCTCAGCCTTGATGCCATTGGATGGAAAGGCAAAATCACAGGGAGTAAAGACCATAGATTGTGCATACTGAATATCCATGTTCTCCACATTGGGCAGATTGCCTACGCTTCCTGCAATGGCCACATAGCATTCATTTTCGATGGCTCTTGCTTGTGCGCAGTGGCGCACGCGTGAGTAGCCATTTTGCGTGTCAGTCAGGAAGGGAACAAACAAAATATCCATGCCTTGATCCGCAAGTAGACGACTCAACTCAGGGAATTCAACATCATAGCAAACCAAGACGCCAATTTTACCGCAATCGGTAGTAAAGACTTCCAACTTTTGGCCGCCCTGCATGCCCCATACTTTGGCTTCGTCAGGGGTGACATGTAGCTTTTCATAGCGCTCATAACTGCCATCACGGCGACACAAGTAGCCTACATTGTACAATTGCCCATCCCGTATTTCGGGCATGCTGCCCGTAATGAGGTTGATATTATACGAAATGGCGAGCTCTTGAAACTTGACCAAAATATCTTGCGTGTGTTCCGCAAGGCTACGAATAGCCTCGGCCTCCGACATGTGGTTGTTTTTGGCCATCAGAGGCGCGTTGAAAAACTCCGGGAATAAGGCAAAGTCTGACCGGTAGCCGGAAACGGCATCCACAAAGAATTCAACCTGCTTCATCAAATGCTCAAGATCTTCGTAAGGGCGCATCTGCCATTGGACCAAGCCTACGCGGACAATGCGCTTGGTGGTCGTCGCGGATTCGTTAACCTCTTCAAAATAGATGTTGTTCCAGCGCAGGAGTACGGCCATGCCTTGGGAGTTTTCATCCATACTTAAATAATTCTTCAAGGCACGCACGGGCTGAAAATCATTGGCAATTTGAAAGCTCAAAACGGGGTCATGTAGCTCTTTGCGCTTAACAGCTTCGATATAGGCCTTAGGGCTCATACTCTCTGAATGCGCATGATAGCGTGGGATCCGTCCCCCAAAGACAATGCCTTTGAGGTTTAGTTTTTCACAAAGCTCTTTCCGGTAATCATACAGGCGGCGGCCTAGTCGCAAACCTCTATATTCAGGCTTAATAAAGACATCAATACCATAGAGCAAGTCCCCTTGGTCTTCATGGGTGCTAAAAGTATATTGACCCGTAATGTCCTCATAGCTATGGGGTTTGTTGGCCACGCTTTCATTGACTCTAATGCTTAAGGCACAGCCGGCTAAGGCGCCGTTAATTTTGAGGACAACTTGTCCTTCCGGAAAGCGTTGGATCAAGGCGGCAATGTGGGCCTCTTTCCAGTAGGCATCCGGCATGCTTGGATAGGCCGAAATCATGGCTGTTTTGAGGGCTTGATAATCGCTTAACTGCAAATATTCGAGCTCAATGCTCTGAATGTCTTGAGTATCCATGGAAGGGGAGGGGGTGTATTAAAGCGCAAAGGTATCGCCCGTTCTGCATAGGCCAAAGCCAAAGGCAAGAACTGCTTGACTTTCTTCACTTTTGGGGTCCAGTAAAGGATTGCTGTGGTTGAAATGGATTAGGTGGACTTTGGCTCTTTTTTCTGCGTCCCAATGTTTGGCTTTTTGCATGGTTTCTATCACGAAAGGGTGAGGAATTTCATCCATATTTCGGCCAGGCAATTCTTTGGCGGAATAGAATGTGGCATCTAATAGGGCATAGTCTACATGGTCTAAAAGGCTGTCCAAGGAAAGAGTCCAATGATTCCACTTGTCAATGTCCGGAACAAACAGCAGGGTCTTTTGTGGTCCTATAATTAGGTAGGCATAGGTGTCGCTAACCTCATCCCGATGCGGCACAGAAAGCGCTGATACCCGGAAGGTGTCAAAAAGGAGGAAATCCCCCGGAACCAATGTTTGGGGCCAAATATTTTGTAGATCGACCAATTGCTTCCATGGCTGATCCATGGCCAAAAAGGCACAAAGGCGCGCGCTGCCATGGACTTGTACCGAATGACTGTTCATCGCCTCTCTCCCCAAAAACATCAACCCCGTATAATGCCCCATGTGTGCGTGGGTGATGAGGATGTTTTTAGGGGCAACGCCTGCATGAAGGCTCGTCAGCACATTCCATTGTTGGGTTAGGTCTGGAGTGGCCTCCACAAGGACGGCTGGGGCTTTGGCCCCACCTACAACACCCAAACTAACCACAGGCTCATGGGGCATGGGTTGGCCATGGTCGTTGACACAGCAAGACATTACGCAGCCGGCTTGAGGACGTCCTGCATCTTGGGCGGTACCGAGCACGTGCACCACCACTTGTGCATGGCAGACCGAAGCCAAGCTGAAGAAGAGGATAAAAAGCGGTTTCATTTCAGCACCATAAAATACCAAAAGGCGGCACGCCGGCTCGGTTGGTCTACACGTCCTGCTAGGCGTCCACGGGCATCATAAAATCGTTCTCCGTCAAAGCGCCCGAGCAGTCTGCCCGAAGCATCATAAAAGCGCTCGCCACTGCGGCGTCCGATCAATGAACCACTTGATGTATACATACGGTCACCCTCTATGCGTGCCCAAAGGCGCCCGGTGCTTGCATACAATCGATCGTCGCTATGTCGCGCTAGTAGGCTGCCGGAGGCATTATACCAGCGCTCACCGTCCAAGCGACAAGCCAAACGCCCCGAGGCGTCATAAAAACGTTGCCCCATGACGGAAAAGGAGGTGCAGAGGAAAAGGAGGGTGAGCAAGCGCATGTTGTGAAGGTACAAAGGATAGGCTGCCTACCTTTGCGGCATGCCTCAAGACCTTTCTCTGCGTGTGTTGCCTGAAGTGGCCGCAGACCCCTCCTTACTTCACCATGCTGTCGTAAAACAGATGGGGGTAGAACCTAACACGGTCGCCTCGGTGGTGGTGCGCAAGCGCTCTGTTGACGCTCGCCAGCGGATTCCCTACATGCAGTTGCAGGTACGTGTTTTTACAGCAGGGGAAGAACAGCTAATAGAAACCCATCATTTGCCCGCCTATCCCGATGTTCATGATCGGCCGTCGGCCGTCGTCATTGGGGCGGGACCTGCAGGTCTCTTTGCCGCATTGCAACTGCTAGAATTAGGCGTAAAACCAATAGTGCTGGAGCGCGGGAAGGATGTGCAAGGCCGAAGAAGAGACCTTAAAGCCATTAACGTACATCATCAGGTGAATCCAGAAAGCAACTATTGTTTTGGTGAGGGTGGCGCAGGGACGTATTCGGATGGCAAGCTCTATACCCGATCAAAAAAACGCGGTGACGTACAGCGAATTTTGTCCCGTTTGGTGGCTTTTGGAGCCTCTGACGACATCCTGGTAGAGGCACATCCCCATATTGGCACAAACAAGTTGCCCAAAATCATTGAGCGCATGCGTGAGACCCTTTTGGCGCAGGGTGCCGAGGTTCATTTTGGCGCCAAAGTGGTGGACTTTGACCTCGAAAAAGGGCAGATTCAAGCGGTCTGTTTAGAAGGGGGACAGAAAATTCTAACGAAAGCCGTTTTACTCGCGACAGGACATTCAGCCCGCGACATGTTTACACTACTGCACGCAAAAGGGATAGCCATTGAGGTAAAACCCTTTGCCCTAGGCGTGAGGGCGGAGCATCCACAGGCGTTGATTGACCGCATTCAATATAAATGCATAGATCGAGGCGAATTTTTGCCGCCTGCCCCTTATAGCGTGGTCAAACAGATTGAAGGACGCGGCGTGTATTCTTTTTGCATGTGCCCCGGGGGTGTTATTGCGCCCTGTGCCACCGCCCAAGAAGAAGTCGTGACCAATGGTTGGTCCCCGTCAAAAAGAGACCAATCCACGGCGAATTCAGGGATTGTGGTCGAATTGCATGAAGAAGATTTTCTTGCGTTTGCCGAGCAGGGGCCGCTTGCAGGCATGGCTTTTCAGGCTGATGTGGAGCGAAAGGCGTGGGCCGCAGCCGGAAAGACCCAAAAAATTCCTGCCCAGCGAATGTTGGACTTTGTTCAAGGGAAAGTATCCGAGGACTTACCTAAAACATCGTATTTACCAGGAATTGTCTCTGTGGACCTGAACGACGTGCTGCCAGACTTTATTGCCAAAGCCTTGCGGAAGGCTTTTGTAGCCTTTGATCAATCGATGCCTGGCTATCTTACCAATGAGGCGATCCTTCACGCCCCTGAGTCCAGAACGTCCTCGCCTGTGCGCATCCCGCGTGATCCATTGACCTTCCAACATACTGAAGTTGTGGGATTGTATCCTTGTGGCGAAGGGGCAGGATATGCCGGGGGCATTGTCTCCGCAGCGATGGATGGGGAAAAATGTGCCCGCAAAATGGCCCAACAATTGGGGGTCGTTTTGCCTGAAGGGTTAGAATAGTCCGGATGGTTTTTTTGGCCTGTATCTTTGGATGCTGGGGTAACAGAGGGCTATTTTCCGATACACATCTCAACCTCTTTCGCTGAGTCCGCAACACGCTTATTATCTGTCATTTAGTTTTAAACACG
>ERZ888423.972-NODE-972-length-27277-cov-10.479943_pt1 | contig 27277 bp, 29 predicted proteins | sample MGYA00520523_ERZ888423 | MGnify/ENA primary metagenome ERZ888423 (study PRJEB32303, sample SAMEA104408611) | aquatic metagenome | biome: Brackish water; feature: Pelagic; material: water | place: Baltic Sea | collected 2014-06-08T10:24:00 | depth 30,27 m ...
CCTAGCATTGATCAAAGCATGTTCCAATATAAGCCAAAACCCCCTGTCAGAATCGGGTTTCCTGCGCTATCACTTGGGGTATGGCCATAGCTGACCCCAAGATAGGCGAAAACCGCCCTGTTATCCGGCAGTTGGATGATGCTGCGATCAATCGGATCGCGGCGGGCGAAGTCGTGGAACGGCCAGCTTCAGCGGTCAAGGAGTTGGTTGAAAACGCGATAGATGCGGGCGCGACACGCATTGATGTGGCCGTGGCCGATGGCGGCAAGACTCTGATCCGCGTGACGGATGATGGTTGCGGGATATCGGCTGCAGATCTTCCGCTTGCGTTGTCCCGTCACGCCACGTCGAAAATCGACGGTTCGGACCTGTTGAACATCCACACATTCGGGTTCCGTGGCGAGGCGCTGCCGTCGCTTGGCGCCGTTGGCCGTTTGTCGATTACCAGCCGCGTTGGCGATGAGAGTGCCGCGATGATCCGCGTGCAGGGTGGCGCAGTCGAACCGACCCGGCCCGCCGCCCTCTCCAAGGGCACCGTGGTCGAATTGCGTGATCTGTTTTACGCTACACCCGCCCGTTTGAAATTCTTGCGGACTGACCGCGCCGAGGCGCAGGCGATCACTGACATCATCAAACGGTTGGCAATGGCTGAACCGTTCGTCGGCTTTACCTTGCGCGATGTTTCGGGCGGCGGCGAAGGGCGCATGGTGTTCCGCGCCGACCCTGAAAGTGGCGATATGTTTGATGCGTTGCACGGGCGGCTGGCCGGCGTTTTGGGCCGCGAATTTGCTGATAATTCTTTAGCGATCGATGCCGAGCGCGAAGGGTTTCACCTGACCGGATACGCGGCTCTGCCGACGTATTCACGCGGCTCAGCGGTGCAGCAATTTCTGTTCGTGAATGGCCGTCCGGTGCGGGACAAACTGCTGATTGGTGCGTTGCGCGGGGCCTATATGGATTTTCTGTCGCGTGATCGTCACCCCGCTGCTGCGCTATTTGTGGATTGCGACCCGCATCTGGTTGACGTGAACGTGCATCCTGCAAAATCCGAAGTCCGGTTCCGTGATCCTGCAACTGTGCGCGGGCTGATCGTCAGCGGCTTGCGTCATGCGTTGGCAAATGCTGGGCATCGTGCGTCAACAACTGTGGCGGGAGCGACCCTTGGGGCGATGCAGCCGGAACAAGGGCGGGTCTATCAGATGGACCGCCCGTCGCAGGGGTTTACACGGCCCGCGCCGGGATTTGCGGAAATGGCGGCACCTTCTGCGCGGTTCGAACCCGCGCCCGAGGTTGTCGAAACCGCCCATCTGCCATTGGGCGTAGCCCGCGCGCAGGTGCATGAAAACTACGTCATCGCCCAGACAGAAACGGGTATTGTGATCGTTGATCAACACGCGGCACATGAACGGCTGGTCTATGAGAAACTGAAACGTCAAATGGCAGAAAACGGGGTCGCGGCGCAGGCTTTGCTGATCCCCGAGATTGTGGAAATGTCCCAAGGAGATGCGGCGTTATTGCTTGATCTGGCTGATGATCTGGCGCGCCTTGGATTGGTGATAGAACCATTCGGCGGTGGGGCAATTGCTGTGCGTGAAACCCCAGCGATCTTGGGTGAAGTGAACGCTGAGGCGATGCTGCGTGACGTGCTGGATGAACTGGCCGATCTGGGTGATAGTCAATCCGTGCAAGCGCGGATCGAAGCGATCCTTAGCCGCGTGGCATGCCACGGGTCGATCCGGTCGGGCCGTCTGATGCGCGCTGAAGAAATGAATGCATTGTTGCGCGAGATGGAGGCGACGCCCCATTCCGGCCAGTGCAACCACGGGCGGCCCACTTATGTGGAACTGAAATTATCCGACATTGAACGGCTGTTTGGGCGCACATGATTACGCTTGGCGATACCACTTATGATCTGGGCGATCCGGCCACGCTGCTGGTGCTGATGGGCATTGTCGTCGCTATTCTTGTCGTGATTCTGCTGATGATATCGGTGAGTCGGGCTGGAGCGCAGGCGCGATCTGTCGCCGAGGTTGCACAGCAGGTCGGGCGATTGAATATGGATGTGCAGACCCTTGGTGCGGGGCAGCAACAGTTGTCAGGCAACTTGCAGATGGTTAGCGAAACCCAGGCCAATGCGCAGGTGAAGGTGATTCAGACTGTCGAAGCGCGCCTTGGGTCCGTGCAACAACAAATGAATGATCGTCTCGCGGAAAACGCAGCGAGGGCGCAGCGCGCGATGGTCGAAATGCAAGAACGGATGCAGCATAGCCTGCACGGTAACTCCGAAAAGACCACCAAAAGCCTTACCGAGTTACAAGAACGTCTCGCGACGATCGACAAGGCCCAGGACAATATCACCAAGCTATCGAGCGATGTGCTGTCGTTGCAGGATATCTTGTCCAACAAACAAACGCGCGGCGCATTCGGGGAAATCCAACTGGCGGATATCGTGCGCAAAGCACTGCCTGCCGATAGCTATGCGTTGCAAGCCACCCTTTCCAACGGCAAGCGCGCGGATTGCCTGATCCATTTGCCCAACCCGCCGGGTCCGATTGTGATCGACGCGAAATTCCCGCTTGAGGCCTACGAGGAATACATCCGCGCGGATGGGCGCGAAGCGCAGGAGCGCGCGCTGAAAACACTTGGCGCGGCGGTGCGTGTACATATCAAAGCGATCAGCGAAAAGTACATCATCGAAGGCGAAACCGCCGATGGTGCGCTGATGTTCCTGCCTTCCGAAGCAGTTTATGCGGAACTGCATTCGCGTCTGTCCCATATCGTGCGCGAAGGGTTTGATGCCCGTGTTTGGATCGTGTCACCAACTACCTGCATGGCGACGCTGAACACGATGCGCGCGATTTTGAAAGATGCGCGGATGCGTGAACAGGCAGGCGCGATTCGCAAAGCGCTGAAACAGTTGCACCGCGACGTCGAGATTATCGGCGAAAAGGCAGGCAAGCTTGAGTTGCATCTGCGTCAGGCTGGTGATGACGTTGGCGGCATTTTGACGGCAAGCACGCGTGCAGGAAAACGGGCTGATCGACTGGATAATTTTGACTTTGAAGAGATGGCCCCCGACAATGATGATACGGCAAACGTCGTGCCGATCGCGCCGCCAAAGGAGTGATCTGACGTTGCTGTTAGGTTGGGTGGGCATTTGCATGATGGTGCACTCTGGGATGTTGTCAGCGATGCATATCGCAACCGCATTTTCTATCGGTCACCCGGTGGTAGCGGCTACATGACGCGGGGCAATGATTATCTGCCGCTCGCGTGGGGCTAGGGGTTAAATCCGCAGGAACGGCTGCGCGATCCGAGGAATAAGCGCACTGAATCTTAGCGGCGCATCTGTGGCGGCAAGGCAGATACAATCCATGCCTTCTTCGGCTATAGGTGTGTGCACCATGTCCTCATTGGCAACTTCGATGTCACCCTTTCCGAACCGATCCGCTTCATCGTAGAATGCACCTTGAAGCACGAGGGTCAGTTCGGTGCCACGGTGACCGTGACCCGGCACAGCGGTTCCCGCCGGAATACGCAACAGGCGCGCACTTGCACCCTTGTCGGTTTTTAGGATGGCTTGCGATACACCGCCGCCAATCTTGCGCCACTTGACTGCGTCCAGATCACCGCCTGCATAATCACGCAGTGGAGCGGGAAAGATACCGTTTGACGGTGCGGGTTTGCAGATAGGAACCGCATCTGCGCTGTCCTGACGGATCAACGCGAGAGTTACCATCAAAGAGTCTGGGCTGAGCGCGGCGATTTCGGACATTTCCATCACTTCACCACCGAGGGCGTCAAATGTGTGCATTTGCGCGCGGCATTCATCGCAAAGCGAAATATGCGTCGCGACCACAAGGTTAAACGCCTCAGGGAGGGTGCCCGCGGAATAGCCCATCAACAGGGCGTCGGTCAGATGATGTTTGATCACGTTCATATCCATCTTCATTTCATCGTGTGGCGCAAACGATCAAGCGCCAATCTAATTCGCGATTTTATCGTGCCTAGTGGAAGGCCGGTTTCGCCGGCAATTTCACTATGGGTCAGGTCACCAAAATAGGCGCGCTCAATCAGGCTTCTTTGCTTTTCTGGCAGGGCAGCAAGCGCCTCACCCAGCCGTTTTGTGTCTTGTTGCAGGGTCAGCACATCGGTCTGGTCTGGCGCTGCTTCGGGCCCCCAGGTCAGGTCTTCCGGCTCGGGGCGGCGCTGTTTGCGCAACAGGTCGATCTTGCGATTTCTGGCTATCGTAAAGATCCAGGTGGACACACTTGCGCGGGTTGGATCGAACAAATGCGCTTTGCGCCACAGGGTCGCCATGACATCCTGTGTGCACTCCTCGGCAAGCTCGGCACTTGCGCCGGATTTCATCAAGAAACCTTTTACGCGAGGCGCAAAATGCTGAAAAATATCAGCAAACGCCTTCTCGTCCCGTTTGTCACGGATCGCTTCCAGATGGGCGACCCACAACGTGCGATCGGGGTGTTCAGCTTTGGCCAATTTGGCCCCTCCGTAAAAATCGGCGCGCGCCTTTGTCGTCCTACCATAAGGGAGGCGAAAGGCGGGTGCATCCGCAAAAGTGGGAGTCTCGAAAGCCGTGAACATATCAGATTTACGCGGCTGATCCGATATTGGATCACCACATATGCAGAAAGTTCTGTTCATCCAATCGCGCGCCTCGTGCGTAACAAAGTCATACCGAATTTTCCGGAAAGGAGAAAACCAAACCTATGCCATTTGAATCAGGGAATTCTGCACCCAAGAATATTGCAGTCATCGGTGCCGGCATCTCAGGAATGGGCGCGGCGCACATGCTCGCAAAAAGCCACCGCGTTACCCTGTTCGAGGCAGAGAACTGTCTTGGCGGTCATGCCCGCACACGTATGGCAGGGCCGCACGGGGATCAGGCTGTGGATACAGGTTTTATCGTCTTTAACTACGCCAACTATCCGCATCTTGCAGCGTTGTTCGACGAACTCGATGTTCCTGTCACACCTTCAAACATGAGCTTTGGTGCATCAATTGATGGCGGGCGTTTCGAATACGGTCTTGCCTCGCTGAGTGCCGTGTTTGCGCAAAAGCGTAACATGACGAACCCCCGTTTTCTGCGCATGCTGCGTGACATCGTTCATTTTAACGCCAAGGCGCTTGAAGCCGCCGATCAGGACGGGCTGACAATCGCGGGCCTGCTTGACAAACTTGGCACAGGGCCGTGGTTTCGCGATTATTACCTGCTCCCGTTGTCGGGCGCGATTTGGTCCACACCGTTGGAAAAGATCATGGATTTTCCAGCCCGCACAATGATCCAGTTCTTTGAGAACCACGCGCTGCTGCACCATTCCGGTCAGCATCAATGGTTCACAGTTCAGGGCGGCAGTCACGAATATGTGTCGCGCCTTGGTGCCTCTATCCAGTCGCGCGGAGTACGATTGCGTCTTGGATCGCCGATTGATGCGGTCACGCGCGGACTGATGGCCGCGTCGATCAAGACATATGGTGGGGACTGGGAACAGTTCGACGAGGTGGTCTTTGCGACTCATTCAGACGACACGCTGCGTTTGCTTGCTGATGCTACACCACGCGAACGCGGTGCGCTGGGGGCAGTGAAATACCAGCCCAACAAGATCGTGCTGCATTCCGACGAAACCATCATGCCCAAGCGGCGTTCGGTCTGGTCGTCATGGGTTTATTCCGAAGACGCAGGCAAAACGTCGGACCAGATTGATCTGACCTATTGGATGAATTCCCTTCAGCCATGGCTTAAGCGGGACAAATTTTTTGTGACCCTGAACAGCACGCGCCAGATTCGTGAGGATTTGATTTGGGATGAGGTCACGTTGCGCCATCCAGTCTATGACCTCGAAGCGTTGGCCGCACAAAAGGCGGCAGCAGCGATGAATGGCGCAAACCGCGCGTGGTTCTGCGGTGCTTGGATGAAAAACGGCTTCCACGAAGACGGTTTGTCCAGCGCGGTTGATGTTGTCACCGCAATCAACGCAAACAACTATGCTATGGCGGCCGAGTGAGCCGCGTTCAACATATCGCTGGCGAGACCTATCATGGTCGACGCGGGGGCACGAAAAATGCCTTTCGCTACTCGATAGACTATGTGCTGCTGGATGCAGACGACACGGTTGATCATCCGGCATTATTCGGGCGCAATGCGCGGGGATTGATGTCGGTGTATGACGTTGACCATGGTGGCGATCCCCATCAGGGGCGCGGTGCCCCGTGGGTGAGGGGCGTGCTGGCCAATCACGGTCTGGATGTAACGGGGCGGGTTGATTTGCTAACCCAACCTCGCGTGCTGGGCCATGTGTTCAACCCCGTTTCATTCTGGCTAATCCATGACGAAAGCGGCGTGTTGCGCGTTGTTATTGCCGAAGTCTCGAACACTTTTGGGGATCGTCACAGCTACCTTTGCTATCACGATGACCTGCGCGAGATTGTAAGGGCCGATACGATTGCCGCACAAAAGATATTCCACGTGTCGCCGTTTCAGCCAGTCGAGGGCGGCTATACATTTCGTTTCGACATCCAGCCCGACAGTATCGGTATCTGGATTGACTATTCGCGCGGTAACGGCGGGCTGATTGCCACGCTTGCTGGCGCACGCAAGCCCCTAACGAACGGCGGTATCCTGCGGGCGATGCTGCGCCGTCCGTTCGGGTCGCGGCGTGTGCTGGCACTTATCCATTGGCAGGCTCTCAAGCTTTGGTGGAAAGGCGCTACCTTCCGCCTACGCCCCGAACCGCCCGCCAACGAGGTGTCGAAATGACGGCGCTGGCGCAACGCTTTCCGGCCTATACTGGGTTTGCCGCCGTGTTGTCAGGCGCGGGCCTGCCCATTTATATCTACGCGCCGAAATACTATGCAGATACATTCGGGGTCAGCCTAACGGCCTTGGGTGCGGTGTTGTTCGGGTTGCGCTTGTTCGATGTGATCCAAGACCCTGTTTTGGGTTGGATTAGCGAACGCTTGCGACAGGGCAGGGCTTTTGCAGTAGGCGCCGGCGCGGTGTTGCTTGCAGCGTCGATGCTGGGCCTATTCGCTATGGCCCCGCCGATTGATCCGATCTGGTGGTTTGGCATTACGATTACGGGGCTGTTTTCCGCGTTCAGCTTCCTGACGATCAACTTCTACGCCCAAGGGATCACCAAAGTGGGTGATGACACCAAAGGTCATATTCGCCTGGCCGCGTGGCGCGAAAGTGGGGCGTTGTTGGGCGTATGTCTGGCCGCAGTTGCGCCGACATTGCTGATGGATGTGAGTGCGGCACCCTTTGCGACGTTTGCTTGGGGGTTTGCTGCCGCCACGCTGGTTGCCACACTTTTCATGTGGCCCGAATGGACAGGCGCGCGGGCTGATCTGCCGCCAAGCCCGATGGGGGTCATTCTGCGTGACCCACTGGCGCGGCGACTGCTGATCCTTGCGTTGGTCAACGCAACACCGCTGGCCGTTTCTTCGACGTTGTTCCTATTTTACGTCGAAAGCCGCCTAGGAGCGCCGGGATGGGAGGGGCCGCTACTTGTGATGTTCTTTCTTGCCGCCGCCGTGTCCTCGCCGATATGGAGCATGCTGGCGCGGCGTTATGGCGAAAAGCCGGTGCTACTATCGGCTATGGTTTTGGCGGTTGCGTCCTTTGGCATCACGCTGACATTGGGGCAGGGCGACACGACCGCGTTCGCTCTGATTTGCATCGCATCGGGTGCAACGATTGGGGCTGATCTGACCTTGCTGCCTGCAATGTTTGCACGCCGCCTTGCAGTGATAGCCCCCAATGGGGGGCAGGGCTTTGGTCTGTGGTCGCTGGTGTCGAAATTCACTTTGGCTTTTGCCGCGGTGCTTTTGTTGCCGTTGCTGGAACGGTCGGGCTTTACTGTGTCGGTATCGGCCCAACCGGAACAGGCATTGATAATGCTTACGGTGCTTTATGCGCTTGTGCCGTCGGTCCTGAAACTTGTTGCAATTGCTCTTCTGGCAGCCACCAAACTGGAGGACTAAGATATGACAATCTTTCTCTCTGTTATCGCGGGGGTCGCGCTGTCGATCATTGCCACTGCACTGTTCAAACGCCGCTTTTCGTTTGCAGCACAACGCCCCGAAGACTACGTGATGGCCGGACCCGAATTCAGCATCCGCGAACATCTAAATGGCCCGATCCAGTGCGAAGGCGTGATTTATGGCCCGACAGGGCGTGTCGCGTCACGGTTCGTTGCGGACTTTGACGCCAGTTGGCAGGGCAACGTGGGTCGGATGATTGAAAAATTCGAATATGACAGTGGAACGATGCAGGACCGCGAGTGGGTTTTGACGGTAAGCAATGATGGCGCGATACAAGCCACTGCCCCTGATGTGATTGGCACTGCAACGGGGCAGCAGGCTGGAAACAGCGTTGTCTTGAATTACCGCATCAAACTGGCTGACGCGGCTGGGGGCCATGTGTTGGATGCAACCGATTGGATGTATCTCATGGCAAATGGCACGATCATGAACCGCAGCCAGTTCCGTAAATACGGAATCAAGGTTGCGGAGTTGGTCGCGACGATGCGGCCCAAAGCGGCCTAAGGATAAAGGAAAGAGTGTGCGAGAGTGGCTAGGTAAACGATATTGGTTGGTTGGTGCCAGCGAGGGATTGGGTCGCGAGTTGGCGCTGTTGATAAGCAGGGCCGGTGCCGAAGTCATCGTGAGCGCGCGCTCCAAGGATCGTCTGGACACGCTAGTTGATGAACTGCCGGGAAAGGGCAGAGCTGTGCTCGTGGATGTGGCCGATCTTGCTGCCGTCCAAGCGGCGGCAGCCGAGGTGGGCGAGATCGACGGCGTAGTCTATCTGGCTGGCGTCTATTGGCCCATGGCTGCGCAGGACTGGGACAACGAAAAGGCCGACATGATGGGACAGGTCAATTATCTTGGCGCGTCCCGTGTGGTCGGCGCCGTCATCGGGCAGATGGTGCAGCGTGATGCAGGCCATATTGTTCTTACAGGATCACTGTCGGGCTTTCGCGGTTTGCCCGGCGCGATTGGCTATTCGGCGTCCAAAGCCGGTTTGATGGTGCTGGCTGAAAGCATGCATGCCGACTTGCGCCGCACCGGCGTGCAAGTGCAGGTCGTGAACCCCGGTTTTATCAAGACCCGCTTGACCGACAAAAACGACTTCAAGATGCCATTTATCATGGAGCCGGAAACCGCCGCGCGGGAGTTGTTTGATCACATGAATAGCGAAGGCTTTAAGAAAAGCTTTCCAATGTTGTTTTCGTGGGTGTTCAGGGGTAGTCAGTTCTTGCCAGACTGGCTTTACTTCCGGATTTTTGGAGCGCGATAAGTTTGCACCAGAACAAAGCCTGAGGTATTAGTGTGGCGCATGCTGATGTGGCTGCCAACTGTCCGAAGGGATACGCGCGATGTTGAAAATTAGCACCGACAAAATTGCCGAGGTGATTATCCTTGCGCGCGACATGCCACGCGGCGAGGCCGAGCTTGATGCCTTTGTCTCTAACCTGCGTGATGAGGAAAAATTTAGCCTTGTCGCCGTGATGTGGATTGGGCGTGGTAGTTTCGAGCCAGAGGAGTTGGAAGAGGCCATCGACGCCGCCGCGAGCGAGGCGACAACGCCGACTCAAACATATCTTAAGGGATCGCCGCATCTGGCTGATCACCTCGAGAATGGATTGGATGCTTTGGGCATTTCCGCGAGCGATGCCGAGGACGACCTTTACTAAACGTGATCGTTGAACGTGGCGTGGGCACGACCCCAGACCCGATAGCCGATTTGTGGCAGAGCCAAAAGGTGCGGCAAGAGTTGTGCTGCAAAATCTTGCGCGCTTTCAAGCGGCATGAGTGATGGTAAATTGTCGATAGCCATCACGTCCAGCGGAGGCGTGTCGTGGACACGCAGGGCGGGCGCTGCCCACGTTGTCGCCTTGCCGTAGACTTTGACAGGCGAAAATTCACTATCGGGATCACAGGCGATATCGCCGATCACGCGTAGGGCGCGCGGTTGTGTGCCTGTATCTGCGCCAACGAAGACGGGCGTGCCGGGGCGTGCAAGGATGCAGTTAAAGAACAACTCGTGGTCCATGATTTCGGGAAAGGGACCGCCGCTTGCGGTTTCGGCCATATCCCACAGGGTAACGCCTACGCCCATTTCGCGGCAAAGATCGGCGGCACCCGTGCCTACCCGTCCCAGCGCGCCGATGATCAGGGCGCTGGTCGGGGTGTCATCAAGTTGCGCGCGCAGATCGTCGCGCATGGCTTGGGCGTTTGCATAGGCGCTGATGGGGCCTTGCAATGCGCCGTGTTGTTGGGCTGCCAGGCACATCAGTGAAACGGCAGCACCAGCATAACCTGCCCAGTAGCCAAAGGCAGCAACGCGTCGCCCGTCGGCCTCGGTCAGGTATTCCAAATCGTAAAGGACGCCCCCGCCAGTCTTGAACCGATCCAACAGGATGCGCCCGTTTGGCTGGCCTTTGAATGCATGGCCGAACATGATGTGGCGGTGGGCCAGGGGCGTGCCATCGTCCGGCAACTCCTTCAGGCCGAAAATCACCGCATCGATCGGGGCGCTGGGCCAAGACCCTTCGGGCGCGATATCGCAACCTGCGGCGCGGTAAGCATCGGTCGGGATGATTCGTGTTGCGCTGTCCTCGACGGTGATCTGCATACCAGCAGCGCGCAATTGTGCGGCCCCTTCCGGCATTAGACCGACCCGTTGTTCATTGTCACGTTGTTCCGCACGAACCCAAAGATGCATAATAGCCCTCATGCCTTGTCCGGCATATGCATAGGCGCTACGGGGCTAGGCCGCTAGTAGGTTACGTCTAACATTCCGCGCAGCATTGGTAGAAATGTTGCAGCAATCAGGCCAACCCCAGCGCCGATGGCCAAACGCGGGGCCAGACCGCCCAGTCGCGGTGCCGCAACGCTAAGGCAACCGCAAACAAGCGCATAAAAGCCAAGTGAAATCGGATCCATAGATGCAACCCTAACACAAGTTCGGCGAAAATCTGATAGCTTTGCGTCAAATGAAGGTGTGATCAAGAAACGGGTCTGACGGCGGTCGGCCTGCTACACCAATCTCGCATCAACGCAAACGAATGCAGATAGGATGCCCTTTCATGGCAAAACTCGTAGCAATCTTGAACATTGTCGCATGGGGCGGATTTTGGGCCTTTGGTTATCTTGCTCTTACGGTCGGCAACGAAAGCTCTGCCCATCTGGTCACTGCAATCGTGCTCGCTTTTGCGGGCGCTGCGGTTGGTATTGTCGCATTTTTCGGGCTCGCGAGGCATGCCGAGGAAAGCGGCTATGCGAAAAAGCCGAATCGCGCACGGTCTGACCATGAGCGTGAGCCTGCTGATGTTGGCGAAGCCTAACACTGATGTTGCATAGCAAGGGGCTGCGGGCCTAACTTCGCGACTATGGCAGCAAGTGCGCGGCATTTGGCGCAGTGTGCCTGACCGCGATGGCCGCCCCATCAGAGAGGATATGCAATGCGCTACCTTTTGATCACAACAATCCTTGCTGCCATGCCGCTTGGCGCGATCGCAGAAGATGCTGCGCTTGTGCTGGGGGTTGAGCGTTACGAACAACTGGGCAGGCTGTCTCGGGGCGATGATATCGTCAGTGCCGCAACCGGGCTAGAGGATTTGGGCTTTGACGTCACAACGCTGGCGAATGGCCGCGCGGATACCACGCGCGAGGCGTTAGCCAGTTTCATTGAGCAGGCCAAGGATGCAGACCGGATTGTCGTCGTTCTATCGGGACGTTTCGTCAATGACGGTACGCGCACATGGATGCTGACGGCAGAAGCACAGGTGCCGTCGCTGCTTTCGCTTGGTGGCGAGGCGGTATCGCTTGAAAGCGTGATGCGTGTTCTTGCGGATGCTCCGGGTCGTGCTGTCTTGTTGATCGGTGTGCAGCCGGACGATGATACTGAAACGGAAGGGTCTTACCTGAGCGCCGGAATTGGCCCGCTGAATATTCCGCAAGGGGTCACTGTCTTGCGTGCAACGCCCGGCGATGCCGCAGCATTTCTGGATGACGAACTTGCGGCCCGCGATGCCGATCTGGCGGTGCTGATCGCCGCCAATCCACGGGTGCGTGCCCAAGGATATGTTCCCGCGACGCTGCCTTTCATGCCTGCGGCGGTCGATGTTGAACCGACCGATCCGCTGGGGACACCTGTTGCAGACACGGATGCCGAGGATGCCCTGTGGGAGGGCACGATCGCGCTTGATACGGTTGATGCCTACCGTACCTATTTGCGCCGGTATTCTGACGGGCAGCACACCGAACAGGCCGAAACGACGATTGCACAAATTCTTTCAGAGCCCAATCGCGCTGATCGGTTGGCCGAAGAAGCGCTTGGTCTTCCCCGCGAGGCGCGCCGTGAAATCCAGCGCGATTTGACGGCGCTCGACTATAATACACGCGGGGTAGACGGTATTTTTGGCCCCGGTTCACGCAGCGCCATACGTAACTGGCAGCAGCAGAACGGTTATCCGCAATCATCCTATCTGACGCGTGAACAAATCAGCCGTTTGGACGGGCAGGCAGAGCGGCGCATTGCCCAAGCCGCCGCCGAGGCCGAGCAAGAGCGTCTCGCACAGCAGCTCCTTGATCGTGCATTTTGGGATGAAACGGGCGCGCGTGGTGACGAACCCGGCTTTCGGGCCTATCTTGGGCGCTACCCCGACGGGCAGTTTGGAGCCCTTGCCCGTCAACGTCTGGCAGCGATCGAGGCCGAGTGGGCCGCTCCGGCCGAGGTGTTCGACCGAAACGCATGGGAGGATGCCCAAGGCGCGGATACGGTCGCAGGTTATCAAGCCTATATTGCTGCCCAACCTGACGGGGCTTTTGTGGTCCAAGCACAGGCACGCATCGCGCAGCTTAACGCGCCTGCTATTGATCAGGCCGCAATAGATGCAGCCCGTGCTCAAGAACAGGCTCTGGGCCTACCACAGATACGCGTGCAACTGGTTGAATTGCGCCTGCGTGAAATGGGTCTGAACCCCGGTGCGGTGGACGGTGTTTTCGACGAGGACACACGCAACGCTTTGCGCGCCTATCAGGATAACGCCGAGCTAGGAGTGACAGGATACCTTGATCAGGCCACCGCTGTGCAACTGCTTGCCGATAGCTTTGGTATCCGAATCGAGCGCCGGTGACGCGCAATTGGAACGTGATGCGGTCCGATTTAATGTAGAAAAACCCGCCCCCATCTGCTGAGGGCGGGTCGATTTTCAGCGTCAGGACTTATTGTGCTGGCACAAAGCGTTCAGCCAGAATCCGGATGAACCCTTGGATTGAATCGTCCAGTTGGTGCACGCCAATCATATAGATGCCACGATCGACGCGGGCGGTGACTTGGCTATCAAGTCCGCCGCCGAAATCGTCGTTGTAGGCGATTTGGCGTCCCAGTTCGTCAAACAGCACGAGCACCGGATCACCGTTGCCTTGGGCAATTGCTTCGATCAGCAACAGGCCGGATTCGGGCACATCTACTGCGAACCATGCGGTGTCACCGGACACTTGCGCGTCTTGGCGCAGACGGCTTTGTAGGACACCTAATTCTGTCACCGGATAGGTGCCGCCAAGTGGCGGGCTGGCTTCGCCGCGGGCATAGAGGCCATTGAGCACCTCTTCGGCGTCATAGCCCTTTAGGGTTACTGTGACCGGCTGGTAGGCGTCTGAATAAGCGTGAAGTCCGATGCAATAGGTTCCTGCGGGCAGTGACGTTTGCATATCGATGCGCGAATTCAAACCATCGAAATCGTCATTTTCTGCAAGCAGCGTCCCGTAGTTATCATAAAGCATAAGCACCGGGTCAGCTCCCGGGTTTTCGGCCAGAACCGTAAGCGGCATGTCGGTGCCGAGCGTAAACCGATAAAACGGCGTGCCGTCGATTGTATTAGTGGCTGTCAGCGCATCGCCCATGAACGGGCCGTTACCCAAGATCGCGGCGGGTGTATCGGGCATGCATGCTTCACTTGTGCCATCAAAGGCGCCGGCATCAAGGCCCGCTGTCAGCGGTTCATGCTCCATGCGACCAACGCGCACAAAACCAGTCAGCGGCGCGCCATCATAGCTGCGCATCGAAATGCAATAGGTGCCGGGATCAAGAAAGATCTCACCGCGTGACGCGCCGTTGCCACCGGAATCATCATCCGAAAGGATGACCGTGCCCGCGTCGTTGCGCAGGTCAATCATGGTATCACCGCTGCCGCGCCCAGATGCCTCGACGCGAACTTCGGTGCCTTGGCTGACGGTGAACAGGGAAACATATTCGTTGCGCAGCAGAACAAGTGCCATTTGTTCCATGTAATCGGGCGATGCGGACACATCAGATGTCATCGCGTCGCCGCCAATCCATTGGCCGTTACCAGCCGTTCCACCACAATAGTTCTGTTGGGCCGCTGCCGGCAAGGCGGCTGCAAAAAGCAGCCCAGCTGTTATTTTGAAAAGATGTCTGGCCATAAAATCGGTCCTTCGGTTGCTGAAAACTCGTTCCTTAATGGTAGTCCCATTTGATATGAACTGACCAGAGACAAGCGTGCAAAGTCGGGAAAACCTGCGTAAGATCGCGCAGGTTTGAAGTCGCAATTGAACGTTTTGAGGTCCGCACAAGCCAAGTTTACAGCCGCGCATGGTGGCGCCGGAGGTGGCTTTGAGGGATCGCTCGGCTTGGTGGTGTGCGCTACTCCAAAGGAAACAGAGGGTAGATAAAGCCGAGCACCGCTTGTGTTTAACGGTGTGCTGTCGACACCCGAACGAAATGGTTTTTGAAGGAACAGGCTGATCGGGAAGGATAAATGGATTGTCAGGCGGACCATCATTTAGCGCCATCCGCTCATCGACCAAAAAAAGGCCGCACCTGTTTCCGGATGCGGCCCTAATTCTGTCAAGCTGTGGTCGCTTAGCCCTGGCGGGCCTTAAAGCGGGGCTGCGTCTTGTTGATCACATAGACGCGGCCCTTACGGCGCACGACGCGGCAATCGCGATGACGCTGCTTGAGCGAGCGGAGTGAGTTGCGAACCTTCATTGGTCGTCTCCTCTTTCGCGGCGCGGTCGGGGCGCCTTGGTTACATTATGGCCCCTTGCGGGGCCGCTAGAATTCATGGTGGGCACTACAAGGTTCGAACTTGTGACCCCTTCGATGTCAACGAAGTGCTCTACCGCTGAGCTAAGCGCCCATGAACCATAAACAATTCGCCCTGTCCATAACGAAACAGGACGCGGGCAAACCGCGTCAGGTGTGCTGCCTATAAAAGGAGTCGGACAAGTGATCAAGGGCTTTTGGAAACCTATTTTTATGCGCTATCCTCTGTTGCAGAGGAGAGCAGATGTCAAAGCCACCGTTCACCCTTGTTTCACCAGTGCAACGCACCACTAGCGTTGTTTTTGCCTCGCCGCATTCGGGGCGCGATTACCCTACGGAATTTTTGCAGAGTGCGATTCTGGATGCGTTGGAAATCCGATCATCCGAAGATGCTTTCGTTGATCAGCTTTTTGACGCAGGACCTTCCCACGGCGCGCCTTTGCTCTTGGCCAATGCACCGCGTGCATTCGTAGATTTGAACCGCGCCCCCGAGGAACTCGACCCAGCCTTGATCGAAGGTATCCGCCGCCCCTCTCACAACCCGCGCATTGCTAGCGGTTTGGGCGTGATCCCGCGTGTCGTTTCGAACGGGCGGGCGATCAGGAACGGCAAGATGTCACTTGGCGAAGCACACTCGCGTGTCACGCAATTTTGGCGCCCCTATCATGACCAACTGCAAACTTTGCTGGATCAGGCACAAAACACCTTTGGTGAGGCGATTCTGATCGATTGCCACTCTATGCCCCACGAGTCGATTGAAAGCGTGAGCGCCAACGGTGGCCCACGTCCTGATATTGTCTTGGGCGATCGGTTTGGTGCTGCCGCTGCTGGGTCTGTGATGGAACGGATCGAGGCCGCATTTGCCAGTGCGGGTTTCAATGTGGCCCGCAACATGCCCTTTGCTGGGGCCTATATCGCGCAGCACTATGGCCGCCCGTCCCGCCACCAGCATGCCGTGCAGGTTGAAATAGACCGTGCGCTGTATATGGATGAGCGAACAGTGCGCCCGAATGCCAACTTCGAAACGTTCAAAGCGGCGCTAGACGGGGTTGTTGCAGAACTGGCTGCGATTGGTGCGGTTGGCGATCTGCGGGTGGCGGCGGAGTAACGCGGGTCTTGCCCCACCTTACCGCAGCGCCCGCCCTTTCAGAATCGCATCCTTGCCGAATTTCTTGCGGATGCTGTCGGCTGCTTCTTCGGCCTTGGCGCGCTTTCCGGCGCCTGGATCCAGTAAATCGCCCTCGCGGTCGGCATCCCTTGCCGCAACCAAATCGCTGATCCCAACGCCTAACAGACGATAAGCCCCCTGATCACCGACCTGATCAAACAATCCGCGCGCGGTGCGATAGATCGTGTCGGCCAGTTGGGTGGGTTGGTGCAGGCTAAGGCGGCGGGTCAGGCCGGTGTGGTTGGCACGTTTCAGTTTCAGCGTCACAACGCGCCCCGCCTTATCTTGGGCCTTGGCGCGCGCGCTGACCTTTTCGGACAGTCGCCAGATGTGACCATCAAGAATATCGGGGTCGCTTGTGTCGTCGAAAAACGTGGTCTCGTTCGACAAGCCTTTGACGGGGGTGTGGCTGCTGACGCGGCGGGCATCCTCGCCCCGTGCAAGATGCCAAAGCCGTTCGCCCATGCCACCAAAACGGTCCGACAGATCGCGCCGATCCCAGCGCATCAGATCGTTGAACGTGCGGATACCTGCAGCATCAAGCGATGCTTGCGCGGCAGGGCCGATCCCCCAGATCAGGCGCACGGGCTTGTGGCGCAGGAATTCGGTGGTTTCAGCCGCGCCGATCACCGAAAATCCACGTGGTTTATCCAGATCACTGGCGACTTTGGCGAGGAATTTGTTGTGCGACAGCCCAATTGATCCGGTGATCCCGACTTCGTCTTTCATCCGTTTGGTCAGCCGTGCCAGCATCACGGCAGGCGGCGCACCATGCAGACGCTGGGTACCCGAGAAGTCCATAAACGCCTCGTCCAAAGACAGCGGTTCTACGATGGGTGTTAATTCATCCATCAATGCGCGGACTTGTTTGCTGATTTCGACGTAACGATCCATCCGGCCACGCACGACCACGGCTTCGGGGCAGAGTTTCAGTGCCTGAAACATCGGCATTGCAGATTTCACGCCTTTGATCCGCGCGACATAGCAGGCAGTGCTGACGACACCGCGCCGTCCGCCGCCGATGATGACGGGTTTGCCTTCCAATTCCGGATTGTCGCGCTTTTCCACGCTCGCGTAGAAGGCGTCGCAGTCCATATGCGCAATGGTAAGATCAAACAGTTCGGGATGCGCAGTGATGCGGGGGCTGCGGCATCGGGGGCAGCGGGCGCCAGCGTCGAACGTGGCCAAACAGTCGCGACAAAGGGCAGGCATAGTCTTTCCTACGCCCGCGTGGCCCGCACCGCAATTGCCCAAACGCAGAGTCCTGTGTGCAACACCCGTTCCTGCTTGGCTGAATTTCTTGCGTTTCTCACTTCAATTTGTCTGCTTCGCACCCTATTTGAATAAGTGCAATATAGGGAGCGACCAATGGGTATTGAGCAGTTTTTGACGCAGTTTGGCGGCGGGAATATCCTGCTGCTGCTGCTTGCCGCATTTATTATTATCTGCATTCTTGCGGGTGTCCGGATCGTTCCGCAGTCTGAAAAGTTTGTTGTTGAACGATTTGGCCGTCTGCGTGCGGTCCTTGGGCCTGGCATCAACTTTATCGTGCCATTTCTTGATCGTGTCGCGCATAAGATTTCCGTGCTTGAACGCCAGCTGCCGGCGATGAGCCAAGACGCGATTACATCCGATAACGTGCTGGTGCAGGTCGAAACGTCGGTGTTTTATCGCATCACGGAACCTGAAAAGACGGTTTACCGTATCCGTGACGTTGATGGTGCGATCAGCACGACCGTTGCTGGTATTGTGCGGTCAGAAATTGGCCGGATGGAACTTGATCAGGTGCAAGCCAACCGCACAGGGCTGATTTTGGCGATTCAGGAACAGCTCGCGGCGCAGGTTGATGAATGGGGTATCGAAGTGACACGCGCCGAAATTCTAGACGTGAACCTTGATGCGGCAACGCGTGCCGCGATGTTGCAGCAGTTGAACGCTGAACGTGCCCGTCGTGCGCAGGTGACCGAGGCCGAAGGTAAGAAGCGCGCCGTAGAACTGTCTGCAGACGCCGAGCTTTACGCAGCCGAGCAAATTGCCAAGGCCCGCCGCATTTCGGCCGACGCCGAAGCCTATGCAACGGGCGTTGTGGCCAAAGCGATTGCCGCCAACGGACTTGAGGCGGCGCAGTATCAGGTTGCGCTGAAACAGGTCGAGGCGCTGAGCAAGCTTGGCGAAAGCGCGGGCAGCAACACGATCCTTGTGCCTGCAAATGCGCTTGAGGCGTTTGGCGATGCCTTCAAGATGCTGAAGGGGCGCTGATCATGGACCTTTGGTCATTCTGGTGGGTCTGGATGTCTGTCGCTGTGGTTCTTGCCATCGTAGAAGTCATCGTGCCCGGCTACATCTTTCTTGGCTTTGCAGCAGGGGCGGCCTTTGTTGGCGCGATCTTGTTGCTCGGCCTTGGTGGGTTGACTCTGCCTTGGGCGCTGTTGATTTTTGCGTTCTTCTCGCTGATTGCGTTTGTGCTGCTGCGCAAGGTGTTCGGCATCCGCCATGGACAGGTGAAAATCTGGGACCGCGACATTAACGACTAACGATACCGGCGCGTGCCTTAGGTGTTAGGGCGCGCTGCCTGAGGTGATCGCAGTTCTGCTGCGATTGCCTGCGCCGCAGCGCGTGGATCGGCCGCCTGCCAGATGGGACGCCCGACAACCACATGATCAGCACCGTTTGCGATCGCGAGTGCCGGTGTGGTCACGCGCTTTTGGTCGCCAAGGTCGGCCCCCGCAGGGCGCACACCCGGTGTTACGATCAGTTTTCCGGTGGCTTCGGGCAGGGCACGAATAAGTGCTGCCTCTTGTGGGCTCGCGATGACACCGTCCGCGCCATGCATGAACGCGATCCCTGCACGTTCTTGCACAAGATCCTTAATGTCACCCGCTTTGATAAGGGACGCATCCAGATCGGCGCGGTCCAATGATGTCAGGATCGTCACGGCGAGAATCTTCATATCTGAGCCTGATTTACCCTCGGCAGCGGCGCGGACCACATGCGGGTCGCCGTGCACCGTCAGGAAGTCATGGTTAAATTGCGCCAACCCGCGCACCGCTGCTTCGACGGTTGCGCCGATATCGAATAGCTTCATATCAAGGAAAATACGCTTGCCGTGCTCGTCCTTCAGCTCGTTGGCAAGGGCAAGCCCGCCACCAGTCAACATTCCCAAGCCGATCTTATAGAACGAAACCGCATCACCGATCTTTTCGGCCAGTTTCAGCCCAGCAATCGCGTTCGGGACATCGAGGGCGACGATCAGGCGGTCATCGGCGGGCTGTGTCATCGGTTGATCCTTTTGTGGGTGGGGTTGCGATGTCTTGGTTGCCGAGGCGCGGGCTGTCAAGTCAAGCCGCGCGTTCCCAAAGTGCCGCAGGGCGCTTGAACAACACCCAGCTGACCCCCATCTTTCGAGCAAGGCCCAAGCTAGGGTGCGCTGCGATTGCGGGCATCCACCAAACAGGGCGCTTTATAAGGAGAAAGACATGAACCTAGAAAAGTTCACCGAACGGTCGCGCGGTTTTGTGCAAGCTGCCCAAACAATTGCAATGCGCGAAAGCCACCAGCGGCTTGCGCCAGAACACCTGCTGAAAGCTCTGTTGGACGATGAACAGGGACTTGCTGCCAACCTGATCAACGCCGCTGGCGGAGAAGCCAAGCGTGTCACCGAACAGGTCGATATCGCCGTCGAGAAAATGACTAAGGTTTCCGGTGATGCGGGGCAGGTCTATATGGATAGCGCCACAGGCAAAGTGCTGGACGAAGCGGAAAAAGTTGCCACCAAGGCCGGCGATAGCTTTGTGCCGGTTGAACGTATCCTGATGGCGCTGGCGATGGTGAAATCCAAGGCCAAGGATGCGCTGGATGCGGGCGGGGTGAATGCCCAAGCGTTGAACGCAGCGATCAATGACATTCGCAAGGGACGGACTGCCGATAGTGCGAGCGCCGAGGACAGCTATGATGCCCTCAAGAAATATGCGCGCGATCTGACCGAAGCTGCCGAGCAAGGCAAGATTGATCCAATTATTGGCCGCGACGAGGAAATTCGCCGCGCCATGCAGATTCTGTCGCGCCGCACCAAGAACAACCCTGTTCTGATCGGTGAACCCGGTGTTGGTAAAACCGCAATTGCCGAAGGGCTGGCGCTGCGGATTATCAACGGTGATGTGCCCGAATCCCTGCGCAACAAAAAGCTGATGTCGCTGGATATGGGCGCGCTGATTGCGGGCGCAAAGTACCGTGGTGAGTTTGAAGAGCGCCTGAAGGCGGTTTTGAATGAAGTTACCCAAGCAGCTGGTGAAATCATCTTGTTCATCGACGAAATGCACACCCTTGTGGGGGCGGGAAAATCTGAAGGTGCGATGGATGCCGCCAACTTGATCAAACCGGCGCTGGCGCGCGGCGAGTTGCACTGTATCGGTGCGACGACCTTGGACGAATACCGCAAATACGTTGAAAAAGACGCGGCCCTTGCGCGGCGTTTCCAACCGCTTGTCGTTGAAGAACCCACCGTCGAAGACACCATTTCTATCCTGCGTGGCATCAAGGAGAAATACGAACTGCACCACGGTGTGCGGATCAGTGACTCTGCGCTGGTCGCTGCCGCGACGTTGTCGCACCGCTATATCACCGACCGTTTTCTACCCGACAAGGCGATTGACCTGATGGACGAGGCCGCCAGCCGTTTGCGGATGGAAGTGGATAGCAAGCCCGAAGAATTGGACGCGCTAGACCGCCAAATCCTGCAATTGCAGATCGAGGCCGAGGCGTTGAAGAAAGAAGACGATGCTGCATCAAAGGACCGCCTTGAGACGCTTGAAAAAGAGCTGGGTAATCTTGTTGACCGGTCCGATGAAATGACGGCCAAGTGGCAGGCTGAACGTGACAAACTGGAAGGCGCGCGTGGCTTGAAAGAGCAGCTTGATCGTGCGCGGGCCGAGTTGGACATTGCCAAGCGTGAAGGCAATTTGGCGAAGGCCGGAGAGCTGTCTTATGGTGTGATCCCGCAGCTTGAAAAGGATATCGGTGAGGCGGAAGGTGCCGAAACCGATCTCATGGTCGAGGAAGCCGTGCGTCCCGAGCAAATTGCGAGCGTGGTCGAGCGATGGACTGGCGTGCCCGTGTCCAAAATGCTGGAAGGCGAGCGCGAAAAACTGCTGCGCATGGAAGATGGGCTGCACAAGCGCGTCATCGGTCAGAACGCAGCCGTTAAGGCGGTGGCGAATGCCGTGCGCCGTGCGCGGGCTGGTCTGAACGATGAAGGGCGCCCACTTGGGTCGTTCTTGTTCCTTGGGCCAACTGGTGTCGGCAAGACCGAGCTGACCAAAGCCGTGGCCGAGTTCTTGTTTGACGATGACAACGCCATGGTGCGGATCGATATGTCCGAATTTATGGAAAAGCACGCCGTGTCGCGCTTGATTGGCGCGCCTCCCGGTTATGTTGGCTATGACGAAGGTGGTGTCTTGACCGAAGCCGTACGCCGCCGTCCATATCAGGTGGTGCTGTTTGACGAGGTCGAAAAGGCGCATCCTGATGTGTTCAACGTGTTGTTGCAGGTGCTTGATGATGGTGTGCTGACTGATGGTCAGGGACGCACCGTTGATTTCAAGCAAACGCTGATTGTGCTGACGTCAAACCTCGGGGCGCAGGCCCTGTCGCAACTGCCCGAAGGTGGCGACATGGACGAAGCCAAGCGCGATGTGATGGAAGCGGTGCGTGCGCATTTCCGGCCTGAATTCCTGAACCGCCTGGACGAGACGATCATCTTTGATCGGCTGGCCCGCGCGGATATGAGCGGGATCGTCGATATTCAGCTTGGCCTTTTGGATAAACGTTTGGCGGGTCGCAAGATCACGCTTGATCTGGATGACGGCGCGCGCAAATGGCTGGCTGACGAAGGTTATGATCCGGTGTTTGGTGCACGTCCGCTCAAGCGGGTCATCCAGCGGGCCTTGCAGGACCACCTGGCCGAGATGATCTTGGCGGGTGATGTGCTGGACGGCGACACTGTATCCGTCAGCGCAGGTGCTGATGGGCTGATTGTCGGTGATCGTGTGGCAAGGTCGAACCGCCCAAAGCCTGACGATACGGTTGTGCACTAACGCCAGCAACACTGACACAAAAGAAAGGCCCCGCCAGCGATGGCGGGGCCTTAGTCGTCATCTGTACCAGCTTACATTGGCGGCAGGATTACCTTGTCGATGACGTGGATCACGCCATTGCCTGTTTCGATATCTGCGGTCACGACGTTGGCATCATTCACCATCACACCACCGGTCGTCATGATTGTGATTTCGCCACCGTTTACAGTTGCGGCCATCATGCCGTCAGACAGATCGCTCGACATTACTTTGCCAGCGACGACATGGTAGGTCAGGATCGCAGCAAGCGCTTCTGGATCGGCAAGAAGACCTTCGACCATGCCTTCGGGCAGGGCCGCAAAGGCCTCATCCGTGGGTGCGAAAACGGTGAACGGGCCTTCGCCGCGCAGCGTTTCTTCAAGGCCAGCGGCCTGAACGGCTGCGATCAGTGTGGTAAAGGAACCCGCTTCGATTGCGGTGTCTACGATGTCTTTGGAGTGGCCCGCTGCAAAAGCGGCGGCGCCGATTGCGGTTGCGGCTGTCACGGCGATGAAAGTTCTGCGAAGCATGTGTTTGTCTCCCAAAAATGTTGTTCTTGCCGATGTGGCAATGTGAGAGATACGTGGCAGGATCGTTGTAGATCACTGGGAAATTCTGCCGATCGTGCTTGACGTAAATGCGCCCGGGACTAAGCAACCGCGACCGGTCATTTCCAATCACAAATGGTTTATAGTTTGTGCCCATTGCGTGAACAGAAACGCTGAATTGCACGACTTTGCGGTGCGTTGTTGACGATCAACACTCAAACCCTTCTTGCTGGCAGCAACTGCCGTATGATGCGGACCTACAAGGGGCAGCACATGCTCTCGGAATTCACGATCAACGTCATGCAGACGCTCGCCTTCCTTCTTACTGGGGTGGTTTGTACGGCAATTCTTATTGCAGCGATGTTATTCGTTATTGATCGCTCGCAGCGTGCTGACGCGATCCGGCGTAACTATCCGGTCATCGGGCGGTTCCGGCATCTGTTTTCGCTGCCGGGCGAGTTTTGAGGAAGTACTTCTTTGCCATAGACCGCGAGGAATTGCCGTTTAACCGCGCACAACGTGAATGGGTGGCTTGGGCGCTTTGTGCGCGCGCGGATTTTGTGGTGTCGGCGTGGGGGGGCATGTTCAGCCTTGGCTGCATTCAGGCCCTCAAGTGCAACAAGAATACCTGCCCCACGGGGATCACCACCCACGCCCCGCGGTTTCAACGCGGCCTTGATATCGAGGAAAAGTAAGCGCGCGTGGCCCGTTATGCCAAGGTGATTATTGAAGACGTTGAATCGATCACCCATTCTGTAGGTGTGTCCGAGCCGCGCAAAATGCGACGGTCCCATGTGCGGATTGTGCAGCCGAATAGACCGACTTTTTGCACAAGACTAGCGCCAGATAATTACGCTTAACGTTACAATTCCAAACGCTATCGTGAAAACAGTTCGGGTGCGTTTTGCGCGAAGTCACATAAGTAGTGTTCAACGCAACTAGGAGACCGACATGGCCCATCGCTGGAAATCTGATTTGACTGCGGCAAACGTAACACCGCAAAGCATGTTCCTGAGCCGCCGCCAGATCATGGCGGGCGCGTTGGGCCTTGGGGCGCTGGGCGCTGTTGGGGCTGCACGCGCGCAGGACGCGTTGCAGCCGAACACGTGGGAAGAGATCACCAGCTACAATAACTACTCCGAATTTGGCGCGGGCAAAGATGACCCTGCCAAGAACGCGGGCGCGCTTGACCTCACCGATTGGGTCATCGAGGTTGACGGGCTGGTCGATAACCCCGGCACCTATACAATTGCCGACCTGACTGCGGGTCTGACCGAAGAAGAACGCATCTATCGTTTCCGCTGTGTCGAGGCGTGGGCAATGGTCATCCCGTGGAACGGTTTTGAGCTGGCCGATATTCTGAACGCCGTTGGCGTGCAGGCGGGTGCGACGCATGTTGCATTTGAAACTGCGGTGCAGCCTGACAACATGATCGGTGTGCGCCGTGGCGCGTTGGATTTCCCTTACCGCGAAGGATTGCGTCTGGACGAGGCGATGCATCCTCTGACGATGATGGCTACGGGTATTTACGGCGAACCAATGCCAAAACAGAACGGCGCCCCGATCCGGCTGGTCGTGCCGTGGAAATACGGGTTCAAGTCGATCAAATCCATCGTGCGGATCACCCTGACCGACGAACAGCCATATGCCACATGGAATGCAATCAATGCGCGCGAATATGGCTTCTATAGTAATGTGAATCCGCAGGTGGACCACCCGCGCTGGTCGCAAGGGACCGAACGGCTGATCGGCGGGGGCTTGTTCGCGTCGCGCCAAGACACACTGATGTTCAATGGTTATGACGAGGTGGCTGGTCTGTACGAAGGTATGGATTTGGTGGCGAATTACTGATGGCACGCTTGGGCCGCCTGATGACGATCTTTGGCGGTGCGGGCAGTGCCGTTGGTCTGCTGTGCTGTTTCACGCCGATCTTGCCCATCGTGTTGGGCGGGGCGGGCATGACGGGGGCGCTGTCATTCCTTTATCGCGATTCAATCCTGTTGCCGTTCGCTGGCCTATCCCTGCTGATCTTGGCGCTGGGCCTTTGGAAAATGCGGAGGGGGCAATGAGCATCACACTGCAATCAACGCTGACATGCCCCAAGTGCGACAGCGTCGCGAACGAAACGATGCCGCAAGACGCCTGTCAGTGGTTTTATGAATGTAGAGCCTGCGGCGTGGTGCTGAAACCACTGCCCGGCGATTGTTGTGTTTTTTGTTCTTACGGCTATGTGCCATGCCCGCCAATCCAAGAAGGGAAGTCCTGTTGCTGACGCCAATTATTGATCGGCTGAACCAATTGCTCCGCCGCGTCCCTGCGTGGACGTTATATATAGTGTTCGCGATTTATGTGGGCTGGCAATTTTGGCTCGCACTTAATCAGTCGGGGCGCTATCTGGTCGAACCGATCAATGCGCTTGAGCGCGAGTACGGCGAGACGGCGCTAAAGCTGATCGTTGCGGGGCTGATGATTACACCGCTACGTCGGTTTACGGGGGTGAACCTGCTCAAGTTCCGGCGCGCGATAGGAGTCGCTGCGTTCTTTATGGTCCTTGCGCATTTTCTCGTCTTTGCGGTGCTGGATGTGCAAAGCATTTCGCGGGTTTGGACCGAAGTGGTCAAGCGTCCCTATGTGACCGTTGGTGCGGCAGGTTTCCTGATGATGATTCCGCTGGCCGTGACATCCAACAATCTGTCTTTGCGAAAATTGGGCGGGGCAACGTGGCGCAAGCTGCACAAGCTAGCTTATCCAATAGCCGTGCTGGGCAGTGTTCACTATCTATGGCTGGTTAAGGGGTTCCAGATCGAACCACTGATCTACTTGGCTGTTATATTCGGACTGCTCGCGTTGCGGGTGAAATTCGCAGCCCGACGCGTTCCCGCCTGACGATTGCGTCTTTATATATAGAGAGCCGCTGCTAGGGTCGCGATATGACCCAAACTTCACCCTCCCGCGTTACATTTCTTTCGTTTGCGTTGTTTGCCGTGCAGCCTTTGGCGTTTGGTGCGTGGCTGGCGCAGATCCCCACCGTCAAGGCAGCGCTAGGCTTAGACAAGGCGGAACTGGCGCTATCGCTTTTGGGGCTACCAGTTGCGACGATCTTTGCATTGCAGCTTGCCAGCCGTTTGATCAGCCACTTCGGCCCGCGTCGCGTTTTGGCGGCGATGTTTCCACTTTATAGTGCAGCGGCTTGTTTGCCCTTGCTTGCTGTCGGGCAATGGAGCCTGTTTGCAGCGCTTATGGCCTTTGGTTTTTCAATGTCGTTCCTGCAAGTCGGGCTAAACGTCTATGCTGGACGTGTTGAACGCGCGACCGGGCTTATCATTATGAACCGCTGTCACGGGTTTTGGGCCTTGGGGCTAATGGCGGGATCGTTCTGTGCATCTTTGATCGCGGGACTGGGGCCGCTGTTTGCTGTGATGGTGATTGCCTTGCCATCCGCCACTGCGGGCATCGCGATTTCCTTGGCCCTGCCGCACTACGGTGCTTTGCCGGGGCAGGGGGTGCCACGGCGGCGCGCGCTTCGAGAATTACCACGTGCTTTGCTGATGATTTCGATTGTTGTCTTTGCGGTTGCCACGACCGAAGGCGCGATGGCCGACTGGGCCGCTGTCTATCTGACCGAAGTCACAGGGGCCGAGGCCGCGCGCGCAGGGATTGGCGTGTCGGTCTTTGCCGCATGCCTGGCGACTGGGCGATTCTTGGGGGACGCGCTGCGCTCGAGACTCGGCATTGTCGGTTTGGCGCGCACTGCGCTGACATTGGCCTTGGCTGGACTTGCGCTACTGACAGTCGCGGACGGCTTTGCGACCGCCATCACAGGATTCGGATTGGTGGGTTTGGGTGTTTCGGTCGGTTACCCACTGGGCGTGTCGGCAGTCGCCGCACTGGACGACGTCTACGAGGGGCCAAACATTGCCCTGATGTCACTTATTTCCTTTGCAGGATTCTTGATTGGGCCGCCAACGATCGGATTCTTGGCCGAAGCGATCAATCTGCGAGTGGGTTTGGCGGTTTTGATTCCCCTTTTGGTCACTGGATGGGCGCTTTCCGGGTGGTTGGCAGATGCAATCACTGCTGATTCAGACGAATCCGAGTTGCCAAAAGTGTGAATCGGGGTGAATCGGAAGGATTCACCCGGCGATTCACGTCAGACTCGCGGCAGAATCCAGACGTGGGTTGTGCCTTGGCTCGTGGATAACGCTAAATCTGGGATTGGTTTGTAGCTTGGGTGCTAACAAAGTTGCGAGTTGACCCACGGCCGGCGAACAAAAACACCCCCAACTCCCCATAAACATAGGCAAAATCGTAGAACGAGCAAAAAATGTGCTTTTAGCGAAAAAAGCACTTGCGG